>Ga0315289_10011675_pt1 | contig 12435 bp, 7 predicted proteins | sample YL17G11_40_MG_FD_203452 | JGI IMG/M metagenome (GOLD analysis project Ga0315289, IMG submission 203452) | Sediment microbial communities from Yellowstone Lake, YNP, Wyoming, USA - YL17G11_40 | ecosystem: Environmental > Aquatic > Freshwater > Lake > Sediment | place: USA: Wyoming | collected...
ATCGCTGCTTCCGCCGCGTTCGTGGACGGCGAGATCTACGTCGGCAATTATGGCAACGTCCTGCTCAGGGCGGATCTGGGAAAGAGTAGCACGGGCGTCCCGCCCGCGGAGGCAGGGCCAAAGCCTGCCGTCGCGCAGGCGGGGGATGGCCCTGCGACACAGGGGCAAGATGCCCGTGCTACCGCGGGGCAGGTGGTCTGGCAGTACGCGCAGAGCGATGCTCCGTTCTTCTCGTCGCCCGCGATTGGCGAACAGCTTGTGGTCCTCGGGGGGCGGGATGAGCAGGTGCACGGCGTCCGCCGGGACAACGGCCAGAAAGTCTGGACGTTCAAAACGTTGGGAGAAGTGAACAGCTCGCCCGTGATCTGCGGCGACAAGGTCATCGTAGGCAGCGACGACGGCCGGCTCTACCTGCTCGCCTTGGCCAACGGCACGCAGGTGTGGTCTTACGAAATGGGCCAGCCCGTCACCTCGTCCCCGGCGGTGGTCGGCGGGATCGTCGTGGTCGGGTGCGACGACGGCTACGTCTATGCGTTCGGTCCGAAAGCGGCCCCGGGGGACAAAGCGCGATGAGAATTATCCAGATCTGTCCGAGTGCGGGCGACAGTTTCTACTGTGAGAACTGTCTCCGTGACGCCGCCCTGGTCAGAGCTTTGCGCCGGCTCGGGCACGATGTCCTGATGGTGCCCCTCTATCTGCCGCTGGCGGCCGACGAGACCGAGCCACTCAGTAATGCCCCCATCTTCTTTGGCGGGATCAACGTCTACCTCCAGCAGAAGCTGGCCCTCTTCCGCAAGACACCGCGCTGGATCGACCGCTGGTTCGACGCACGCCCGTTGCTGGAATGGGCCGGCCGCAAGGCGGGCATGACCAGCGCGCGGGATTTGGGCGAGACGACGATCTCCATGCTCCAGGGCGAAAATGGGCGGCAGGTAAAGGAACTGGACCGCTTCGTGGACTGGCTGCGGACCGAGCCCCAGAAGCCGGACATCGTATGCCTGTCCAATATCCTGCTGGCGGGCATGGCGCGGCGGATCAAGGAGAGGCTCCGTGTCCCGGTCGTCTGTCTGCTTCAGGATGAGGACGGCTTTCTCGATGGGCTGACCGCGCCCTATGCCGAGCAGGCGTGGGGGACGGTTCGGGAGCGGGCACGCGACATTGACGCGTTCTTGCCGGTCAGCAAGTACTATGCCGACGTGATGTCGTCGCGGCTGGGATCGCCCGCCGCGCGGATGCACGTATCCTACGCGGGGATCGAATTGGAGGAATACGTGCGAGGCGACCGCGAGCCGGTCGTGCCGACGATTGGTTTTCTTTCCAGAATGTGCCCGGACCGAGGCTTGGAGAGACTGGTCGATGCCTTCGTTCTCTTAAAGCGGAATGAGAAGCTGTGGTCGACGACGCTGCGCATCTGCGGCGGGAAACTGACCTGCGACGAGTCTTTCCTGTCACGACTGCGGGCCAAGCTGGCCGCCGCCTGTCTCTTGGCGGACGTGGACTTCCTGTCCGCCTTTGACCGCGAGTCCAAACTGGAGTTCTTGCGGAGCCTTTCCGTGCTGTCTGTGCCGGAGGAAAGACCGGTGGCATACGGGCTGTACGTGCTCGAAGCCCTGGCGATGGGTGTGCCGGTGGTCGAGCCGGCGATCGGCTGTTTCCCGGAGACCTTGGCGCTGACAGGGGGCGGAGTCTTGTACGAGCCAAATACAGCCGAGAAGCTGGCAGAGGCGATGGAGCCGCTCTTGCTGGATTCTCAGGCTGCCCGGTCTCTCGGGGCCGAAGGCAGAGCAGGCGTGATCAAGTCATTCGAGATCGGGCAGACAGCGAAAGAGATGGTTCGTATCTATGAACGGATTATCCAACAGGCGTAGCATTGCATTTCGCAAGTTTTCCGAATATACGGCAGGAGATTGCCTCGTCGCTGTGCTCCTCGCAATGACATACATGGGCATGGCATGTCATTGCGAGCGTAGCGAAGCAATCTCTCATCGCACGATTTTGGAAAAGCGGCGGTGGCGAGGACAGTAATGATCGAGCTGGTCGATGTGACGAAATCCTATGGCGAACCGGGCGGGGCCGGCGTGGTGAGCGTGCTCAAAGGGATCACGCTCCGGCTCGAGCCGGGCCGGTCGGTCGTGATCGTCGGTCCCTCCGGCTGCGGCAAGAGCACGCTGCTCAACATCATGGGCGGTCTGGATCATCCGACCAGCGGCCGCGTCCTGCTGGAGGGCAAGGATCTCGCGGGACTGGATGACAAAGAGCTGGCCCGGATTCGGAATCGCCGGATCGGGTTCGTATTCCAGTTGCACCACCTGCTGCCGCAGTGCACGGTCCTGGAGAATGTGCTGATCCCTACGCTGGCCGAGGGTGATAGCTCCTCGCGAGGCGAGGTCCGCCAGAGGGCGGAAGCTCTGCTCGCCCGTGTCGGTTTGGCAGACCGCCTGTCGTTCCGACCCGGCGAGTTGTCGGGTGGACAGAGGCAGCGGGTCGCCGTCGCGCGGGCGCTCATCAATCGGCCGAAGCTGCTGCTGGCCGATGAGCCGACCGGCTCGCTGGATGAGAGCACGTCGCAGAGTATCGCCGAGTTGCTGGCCGAGTTGAATCGAGAGGAGGGAGTGACATTGGTCGTCGTGACCCATTCGCGCGACTTGGCGTCCCGGATCGGCCACGTGATGGAACTGAGCGGCGGGCTCCTCCACGATCGAGGTCGGCCATGAGTCTCTGGCGGCTGGTCGTTCGCAGCGTTTTGTTCTATTGGCGGACAAATCTGGCCGTTCTCTTGGCCGTGGTCGTCGCGACCGGTGTGCTCACCGGCGCGCTGGCGGTCGGGGATTCGGTGCGGTACACCCTCCAGAAGACCCTGGAGGCTCGCCTGGGAGAGGTCGAGTTTGCCGTTCTGCCGCAAGGCCGTTTCTTTCGCGCGGCGCTCGCCGACGATCTGGAGCAACAACTTGGTGGGACGGTCGCCTCGGTGCTGCAAGTGTCCGGCCTCATCACGAATGACGATGGCTCCCAACGCGTCAACCGTGTGCAAGTGCTGGGTGTGACCGACAAATTCTACGCCGTGGGGTGTGGAAAGAGACCTGATGGCGACAGCGGGATGGAAGGAGTCGTTCTGAGCGAGGCTGTTGCTCGAAGACTGGGTGCCGCCGCCGGGGACGAAGTGGTCTTGCGGGCAGAGAAGCCCGGCCTGATGCCTCGCGAAGTGCCGTTGGCGTCCGACAAGGACAGGACGGTCGCTTCCCGACTGAGAGTCCGGGCCATCGCCGATGATCCCACCTTCGGTCGCTTCGATCTTCAGGCGAACCAGACATCCGCGCTCAACGTCTTTGTCCCCCTGTCCTGGCTTGGCCGGCAGATCGAGCAGCCGGATCGGGCCAACATGCTCTTGGCGGCCCACCTCAAGAGTGGCATCACGGCCGGTGAAGCGACTACGGCCATCCAGAAGGCGTGGCGACTGGCCGACGCCGGGCTCGAATTGGAGCGTTTGCCGGAGCGAAACGTGCTGGAGCTTCGCAGCCGGCGGATCTTCATTGACGAAGCGATTGCCGCCAGGGCCCTCAAAGCTGGCGAAGACGCTGTCCGCATCCTGACCTATTTCGTCAACGACATCCGCCTGGGAGACAAGGCGACTCCCTACTCGATGGTGGTGGCCCTGGGCTGGTTGTTTATCCACAGCGATGAGGTCGTTATCAACCAGTGGCTCGCCGACGATCTGGGCGCGAAGGTCGGCGATTCGGTGGATATCTCCTACTTCGTCATCAGCCCCCAACGCAAGTTGCAGGAGGATCGGAGTCGGCTCAAAGTCGTCCAGATTGTGCCACTGGACGATCCGCTCTGCGATCCCACACTGATGCCGGCATTCCCCGGCCTGGCCGACGTCAACAACTGCCGGGACTGGAAGCCGGGTATCCCGGTCGATCTGGCCAGGATTCGCCCGAAGGACGAGCAATACTGGAACGAACATCGCGGCACCCCGAAGGCTTTCCTCTCATTGGAAGCGGGCCAACAGCGGTGGCGCAATCAGTATGGGAGTCTGACGGCGGTGCGGTATCCCTGGCGTGAGGGGCTCCCGCAGCAGATCGAGCGGCGCTTGATGAGTACCATCGACCCGGCGACGGTGGGGCTGTTCTTCCAGCCGATACGCGCTCGAGGTGTGGAGGCCAGCCGCCAGGGAACTGATTTCGGTGGGCTGTTTCTCGGCTTGAGTATGTTTCTGATTGCCGCGGCGGTGATTCTGACCGGATTGCTTTTCGTTTTTGGGATCGAAAGCCGCAGCCAGCAGGTCGGGATGCTGATGGCTGTCGGGTGGCCTGCCAGGCGGGTCAGACGGCTTCTCCTGGCCGAGGGTGGACTCATCGCGCTGTTCGGCGCGGCCATTGGTGTAGCTGTGGGTTTGCTCTACACGCGGCTGATGGCCTATGGCCTATCCACCTTGTGGAGCGGTGCGGTCGGTGGAACGGCGGTCTACTTCCATGCGAGGATGCTGACACTCCTGCTAGGCGGCTTGGGCGGCCTGGTTACGGCGCTGTTCGCCATCTGGCTGACCCTTCGCAAGCAGGCGACACGTCCCGCCCCGGTCTTGATGGCCGGCGGTTTGGAAAGTAGCCTTCCCGGCAGTACCTCCCGCTCACGGGGCCGGTGGGGCATCATCACGCCGGTTGTCGCGTTCGTCGGCGTCGCGATCGTTCTGTCCGTCACGCCCACCAGTGGCGGCGAAGCTGTAGCCGGAGCTTTCTTCGGGGCCGGGGCGCTGCTCCTGATCGGGACGCTCGGTCTGAGCCAGGCCGTGCTGCGAATCGCAGCAGGAGGCTGGAACCGGGCAATGGTCTCGCTCCAGGGGCTGGGCCTGCGGAACGCGACGCGTCGAGGTGGACGCAGCTTGGCAATTGTCGGGCTGCTGGCGTGTGGCGTGTTCATGGTTGTCGCCGTCGGGGCCAATCGCCGGGACCCGGCGCACGAGGCCCACGGCAGGGACTCCGGCACGGGTGGCTTCGCCCTCTACGGGGACTCGTCTATCCCGATCCTGCACGACCTGAGTACCGAATCCGGGCGCAAGCAGCTTGGACTGGCGGGCCAAGGGCTGGACAACATCCAGGCCGTCCAGTTCCGGGTCCGCGACGGCGACGACGCGAGTTGTCTGAATCTGAACCGGGCTCAGCAGCCGCGTCTGATGGGCGTGCAGCCAGATGTGCTCATGCGACTCAAAGCGTTCAAGTTCACGGCCGTCGACAGGCGGGCGGCGCCGCATGATGCGAAATGGGGCCTTCTTGAGGAGGGATTTCGCCATGGGGCCATCCCGGCCATCGGGGATTACCCGACCGTTTTCTGGGCCTTGGGCAAGAACATCGGTGACGAGCTTGAGTATACCGATGAGATGGGCCGGCCTTTCCGGGTGCGAATCGTCGGCCTACTGGCGAGTTCGGTCTTGCAGGGGAGCCTGATCATCGCCGAAAATGAGTTTGTCGCGCGGTTTCCGTCGGTCGACGGATACAGGGTCTTCCTGATCGACGCCCCGGCGGACCGGGCAGACGCCGTCACGCAGAAGCTGTCGTCCGGCCTGCGGGACTATGGACTGGTATTGACGCCGGCCCAGGAGCGGTTGGCCGCTTTCAGTGCGGTGGAGAACACGTATCTGTCGATCTTCATGGTTCTGGGCGGCTTGGGACTGGTCTTGGGTAGTGTCGGTTTGGGCTTGGTCGTGCTGCGCAATATGCTGGAACGGCGAGGCGAACTGGCGATGCTTCGGGCCGTCGGCTTTGGCCGGGGACAGCTCAAACGCATGGTCTTCTACGAGCATTGGGGTCTGATGCTCGCAGGACTGGCATGTGGTGTAATCTCCGCTCTCGTGGCGGTGATTCCGGCGTTGCAGTCGCCGGGTGGGCAGGTCCCCTATGTCTCGCTCGCCGGGACGGTGGCCGGCATCGCCCTCAGCGGAGCCGTCTGGGTGTGGATCGCCGGGACAGTGGCCCTGCGGGGTGGATTACTGGATGCCCTGCGGCACGAATAGAACGTGGGGTGGGCTGTGCCCACCATCTATTCGTCATACTGACGGGGTCGGTGGGCACAGCCCACCCTACGGAATGCTTCGGGTCTCTTTTCAGGTGACGGATGAAGAGGTTTCTCATAGCCGATGGTCTTCCGATGGTCTTCGTCGTCGTGGGTGTTGCGGCGTTCATGTATCTGTGGCTCAGTGCCGACGCCGCGGTGAGCGTGAAGGAGCGACTGCCGGGCGGTGACAACAAGCCGAAAGATGCCACCGGTGGGAACGAGCCCATCGAGATCGTCGGCACGCTGACCAAGTCGGATGGCGTCCCGGCGGATCTGCCCGGCGCCTGGCCCCGGTTCCGGGGTCCGAATTGTGACGCCATCAGCTCGGAGAAGGTGACTCTCGCCAAGTCCTGGCCCGCGGAGGGACCTCGGGTGCTGTGGTCCGTGGAGGTGGGGGAAGGATACGCCGGAGCGGCTGTTCTCGAAGGCAGAGTCTATCTGCTGGACTACGACCAGAACAAGCAGGCCGATGCTGTCCGCTGCCTTTCTCTCAACGATGGCAAAGAGATCTGGCGGTACTCCTATCCGGTGAAGATCAAGCGTTTCCACGGCATGAGCCGGACCGTCCCGGCGGTGACGGACAGGTACGTTGTGACTCTGGGACCCAAGGGCCACGTCACCTGCCTCGATTCCAAGACCGGCGAATTCCGCTGGATGCTGAATCTGGTCAAGGAATTCGGCACGCGAATTCCCGATTGGTATGCCGCCCAGTGCCCGCTGATCGACGACGGCAAGGCGATCATTGCCCCGGCCGGGTTGCTGCCGGATGGGACCGGAGGCGTCCTCGTGATGGCCGTCGATTGTGCAACGGGCCAGATCGTCTGGCAGACCCCCAATCCCGACAAATGGGTGATGACGCACTCATCCCTCGTACCGATGGAATTCAAGGGCAGCCGCTTCTACAGCTACTGTGGCGGATCGACCGAGGCGGGCGGCGTGGTCGGCGTCTCGGCGAAGGACGGGCAGGTCCTGTGGCAGACCGACGAATGGAAGGTTCGCACGAATGTGCCGATGCCGCTGGTGATCGGCGCAGACAGGATTTTCCTGACCGCCGGCTACGGTCAGTATGACAGCGGCTGTATGATGCTGCGACTGACGGAGTCCGACGGCAAAATCACGGCCAAGAGTGAGTTCAAGCATCCAACAGCCGTCTTCGGATCGATGCAGCACACGCCGATTCTCTACAACGACCACATCTACGGCGTCGGCATGAACAAACAGTTGATTTGTCTCGACTTGGAAGGCAAGGTCGTCTGGACGAGCACGAGCGCAAATACCTTCGGCAGCGGGCCTTACGTGATCGCGGGTGGGATGCTCTATGTCCTCAATGACTCGGGCATTCTGACGCTCGTTGAGGCCGGCGCCTCCGGATATGTGCCGTTGGCCCAAGCCAAAGTCCTGGACGGACTCGAATCCTGGGGGCCTATAGCCGTCGCCTCCGGCAGACTGATCGTGCGGGACCTGACCCGCATGACCTGCCTGGACATCGCCGGGCAATGACGCGGGTATGTAGTGACGCCGTAAGGCGTTTCTTTCTATGCCCTTACGGGCACACTACGAACAGGCGATGTTGATCGGACGGTCGGCAACACGTATAATGCAGTGCGTGCAAGTGCTTGTCGGACAAGGGTATAGGATCAGGTTGTGCAGAGAGCATTCGGAAAGACTATCAGCGGTCTGATCGTCGTCGCGCTGCTGATCGCGGCGGTTATCGTCGGTGTCGTCTCCGTTCTCCGGCTCGACACGACAGGCGAATCGGGCAGCGGCTTGAGCGCGGAGTACGCCTATGACCTGGGCAAACTGGCCGCCATAGACCCCAATCTGATCCTCTATGAGGAGTCGCGCCCTCCGTTGGGAACGGGCTTTCGCCAGTCGCGAGCCATCGCCCTGGATTCAAGCGGCCGAATTTACATCGCGGGCGACCGCGCGATCGGCGTTTTCAGCGCGACCGGCAACCCGGAGAAACTGATCGACCTGTCGGGCGAGCCGCGCTGTCTGACGGTTGCGGACGATGGCAGGATCTATCTCGGCGTGGGGGATCACGTGGAGGTTCTCACCGCCGAGGGCCAGCCCGCGGCCTCCTGGGCCCCGCTGGGCGAGGAGGCGGTGCTGACCGGCATCGTCAAGCACAAGGACGGCGTCTTCGTCGCGGACGCCGGCCACCGAGTGGTGCTGCGCTACAACGCTGCCGGCACACTCGTTGGGCACATCGGCGAGAAGAACCCTGACAAGAATATCCCGGGCTTCGTCATTCCCAGCCCCCACTTCGATCTGGCGGTCTCGCGGGACGGCCTGCTCCGGGTCGCCAATCCCGGGCGCAACCGAATTGAGACGTACACTCTCGATGGCGATTTTGAGTTCTCGTGGGGGACACGCTCGGTGGATATCAAAGGCTTCTGCGGGTGCTGCAATCCCGTGAATTTTGCGCTTCTGCCCGACGGCGGCTTCATCACCGCCGAGAAAGGCTTGGACCGAGTGAAACTCTACAACAGTGACGGCGGCTTCGTGGGCGTGGTCGCCGGACCTGTCCAACTGGGCAAGGAAGGGCAGATCAAGGTGTGCAATACGCCGGAGGAATGCCGCGGAGGTGGTTTGGACGTGGCCGTTGCACCGGATGGCCGAGTCTATGTATTGGATGTCACCGGCAACATAATCAGAGTATTTCAAAAGAAAGCAGCGGGTCGATGAGAGAGCCTCTTCGTAGGGCGAGCGTCCCCGCTCGCCGATTGTTCATTACAGGTGTCTTGCGGAACGCCAGCCTAGCCGTGCTTGGTCTCGCCGGTGGGGCGGCGGCGGTCAAGTGGCGACGGCTCTTACGCGAAGGCCGGTGCCTCAACCGGGGGATCTGCCGCGCCTGCGCGGCTTTTGACGACTGCGGCCTGCCGCGAGCGCTCTCAACGCGGAGTGTCTTAGCGAGGATTCGTGATGCCAAGTAACAACGAAGATATGACGCGGCGCAAGCTCCTTCGGGAGGGTCTTTGGGGTGCCTGCCTGGTGGGAGCGGGGACGGCCGCCGGCTTGAGCGTGGCTCGGAACAACCAGGACAACATGGTTTGGCAGATCGATCCCTATAAGTGCATCGGGTGCGGCAACTGCGCGACGTATTGCGTCTTAGAGCACTCCGCCGTCAAATGCGTCCAGGCCTATGCGATCTGCGGCTACTGCGATCTTTGCACCGGGTACCTGGTGCCGGAGCCCAAGGCACTGGACACCGGCGCCGAAAACGAGCTTTGCCCGACCGGGGCCATCAAACGAACCTACGTCGAAGACCCCTATTACGAGTACACGATCGACGAGACGCTGTGTAACGGTTGCGGCAAGTGCGTCAAAGGATGTCTGGCCTTCGGCAACGGGTCGCTCTTCCTCCAGGTGCGCCACGACCGGTGCAAGAACTGCAATGAGTGTTCCATCGCGGCGGCCTGTCCCTCGCAGGCGTACAAGCGTGTTCCGGCCGACCAGCCGTATTTGCTCAAGAAGGTGGATCTCAAGGAATGACACGCTTCGCCTGCATCACCGTTTTCAGCATGGTCCTGCTGGTCCCGTGCCTCAATGCCCTGGGAGAGTTGCGTTTTCCGCCGCCGGAATTCGAGAGCGGCTACCGATTTCCCGAAGGGGCCCCTCTGCCTGCGGCACGGCCCGTTCTCTATGAGTATGCCGATGCGGTACTGCTCGTCGTTGCCCTGTTGCTTGCCTCTTACCTGATCCTCAAAAGGCGGAGCCGTCGCGCGATCTTTGTCCTCATGATTGCGGCTCTGTTCTACTTCGGTTTCTGGCGCGAGGGCTGCATCTGTCCGATCGGGGCCATCCAGAACGTGACCTTAACGGCGTTCGACAGTACCTACGCCATCCCGCTTGCCGCGGCGGCGTTTTTCGTCATTCCCCTGGTCTTCACACTGTTCTGCGGGCGGGTGTTCTGCGGGGCGGTGTGCCCTCTGGGGGCGATTCAGGACGCGGTGCTGATTCATCCCGTGGCGGTGCCGCGCTGGCTGGAGAGCGGGCTGCGGCTGCTGGCTTACACCTACCTCGCGGCGGCAGTGCTCTTTGCCGCCCTCGGCAGCGCGTTTCTCATTTGTCGATACGACCCGTTTATCGGGTTCTTCCGGCTGACCGGCAACTGGAATATCCTGATCCTCGGTGCCAGTCTGCTGGTAATCGGACTGTTCGTGGGCCGGCCGTATTGCCGGTTCCTGTGCCCCTACGGCGTGATCTTGCGGCACCTGTCGCGGCTCTCCAAGCGACGCGTGACCATCACGCCCAACGAGTGCATCCAATGCCGCTTGTGCGAGGACGCGTGTCCCTTCGGGGCGATTCGCGAGCCGACGGAAGACTGGCCCGAGGGCGAGTACAAGATCGCGAAGAAACGACTGGTGCTCTTTCTCGTGCTGCTGCCGGTTCTGGTGGCGGCGGGCGGCTGGGGCGGCTACGCGCTGAAGGAGCGGTTGGCGCGTATGCATCCGAGAGTGCGGACCGCCGAGCGCGTCTACCTCGAAGAGACCGGGCAAGTCACCGGGACGACCAACGCCAGCGATGCGTTCCGGACGACCGGCCAGGCCAGTGACACGCTCTACCAGGACGCGACGGACATTCGCAACCAGTTTGCCTTAGGCGGGGCTTTGCTCGGGGCGTTCGTCGGATTCGTCGCGGGAGGCAAACTTGTGGCCCTTTCCGTCCGTCGCCGACGAACGGAATATGAGGCCGATCCGGCGGGCTGTTTCGCCTGCGGGCGATGCTATCAATCCTGTCCGAAGGAGCACGAGCGGTTGAAAAAGATCAAGGAAGCGGTGGCAGGGCGCTGATGATGCAGACGACGGAACAAGCTCGTACTTGTGATACGAACCCCTGGTGTCAGGCGGCGCGAAACACGGCGCAGGTCGGGGCGGTCTTTTCGGCGATCTTCACGGTATTGCTGGTCGTCAACCTCGTCGGCAGCGCCGTGATCGGGCCGGGGCGCGAAACCAAGCTGGCGGCGCTGAAGGTCCAGGTCCTGAAGGAGCCGGGCAATCAAGCGTTGCTGTCCGAAATCCGTCAATTGGATCTCAAAATCAGGCGGGATAGACTCTGGCGATTGGCGTTCGCGGACACGGCCGCGTACATGCTGCTCGGCAGTATCGTCGTCCTCGCGGTAGCGGGGAAACTGGCCGGCGGCATGACGAAAGCGCCGCCGCGACCGCAACCGGTACTGGAAAGGGGGGAATGGCAAGTGAAAGAGGCGAAACAGGCTCGTTGGGCCGTGGCGGGCGGCTTGGCCGTCTTGGCGGCCGGAATGCTGCTGGTCGGGATGACCAAGCGGGTCAGCTTCGTGCAGGGGGGTGATGGCGCGTCGGCCTACGCCTCCGCCGAGGAGAGGCAGCAGCAGTGGCCTCGCTTCCGGGGACCCGGCGGTGCGGGTATCAGCGCTTACACCAACATCCCGACGTCGTGGAACGCCAAAACGGGTGAAGGGATTGCCTGGAAGACACCGGTGCCTCTCAAGGGCCACAGTTCGCCGGTGGTGTGGGGGGATCGAATCTTTCTCTCCGGGGCGGACCCGAATGGGCGGCAGGTCTATTGCTTTGACGGCAAGTCGGGTCAAGTGCTCTGGACGGGCGAGGTGCCCACCGTGCCGCTGCCGGCCGGCGAGAAATTCGAGATCAACGAGGACACGGGCTATGCCTGTCCGACGGTCGCCACCGATGGCCGGCGGGTCTATGCGATGTTTCCTACGGGCGACGTCGCCGGCTTCGATTTCAACGGCAAGCGGCTGTGGCACAAGAGCCTGGGCCGGCCGGACAATGCCTATGGCTACGCCTCGTCCCTGGAGACCTGGCAGAAGCTCGTGCTCATCGACTACGATCAAAGCGACGGCAAGGACGGCAAATCGCGGTTCTTCGCCCTGGATGGAGTCACGGGCCAGGTCGCCTGGGAGGCGAAACGCGATCTGCCGAGCACGTGGACGACCCCGATCGTGGTGGACGTGGCGGGGCAGCCGCAGTTGATTACCGTCGCCGACCCCAACGTCGTCTCCTACAACCCGGCCAGCGGCAAGGAACTCTGGCGCGCCAAATGTGTGGGCGGAGACCTGGCTCCGTCGCCCCTCTGTGCCGGCGGTCTGGTCTTTGCGATCCAGCCATTCTCGCAACTGGTGGCGATCAAGCCGACGGGGCAGGGCAATGTCACCAAGACGCACATTGCCTGGAAGGGGGAGGACGGCATCCCGGATATCTGCTCGCCTGTCAGCGACGGCAAGTATGTATATCTGCTGGACAGCGAGGGTCTCATCACCTGCTATAACGTGGCGGATGGGAAGAAGATCTACGAGCATGATCTGAAAGACCAGTGCCGAGCTTCGCCCAGCATCGTGGGCGACAAGCTCTACATCCTGAGCCTTAAAGGGGTAATGCACATCGG
>Ga0315289_10011676_pt1 | contig 12434 bp, 9 predicted proteins | sample YL17G11_40_MG_FD_203452 | JGI IMG/M metagenome (GOLD analysis project Ga0315289, IMG submission 203452) | Sediment microbial communities from Yellowstone Lake, YNP, Wyoming, USA - YL17G11_40 | ecosystem: Environmental > Aquatic > Freshwater > Lake > Sediment | place: USA: Wyoming | collected...
GGAGCGTCCTGTCACCTTGGAACGGGATTACCGCATCCTGTTGTCGACCGATAAACCGATCTACCAGCCTGGGCAGGTCATCCATGTTCGTGCCCTCTCTCTGAGCACCTTTGACCGGACCCCCGCTAAAAGCCAGGGGCTGGAGGTCGTGATCGCCGATGGGAAAGGCAATAAGGTATACAAAACTAAACTGACGACCTCGCTATTCGGGGTAGCTTCGACTGATTTTCAGCTAGCCAACGAGGTCAATACTGGAGCTTATAAGATCTCGGCTGTGCTTGGAAATACCACCTCTGAAAAGACCGTCACTGTTGAACATTATGTGTTACCTAAGTTCAACATCGACCTCACAACTGAGAAACCCTATTATTTACCCGGCCAGCACATTAAGGGTTCCTTGAATGCGCAATATTTCTTCGGTAAACCGGTCGGCGGAGCGCAGGTTTCCCTGGAGGGCTATACCTTTGATGTGGAACGTTCCGTGATCATCACCCTGCAAGGTAACACGGATGAGACCGGGAACTTCGATTTTGAGTTTGATCTGCCATCATACTTCGCTGGGAGTGACCTGGAAAGTGGGAGAGGGCGTTTTTACCTTCAAGCTAGTGTGACCGACCTGGCACAGCATAGAGAGACCTCCAACCTGTCGCTGCCCATCGCACAGAATTCATTAATCATCGATGCGATTCCTGAAGGGGGTCAGTTCCGCCCTGGGGTCGATAATATCCTGTATGTATTGACCTCATATCCGGATGGTACTCCTGCTGAAACCAGCCTTAAATTAAGTTTTATCGATGGACAGCAACCATTGGATGCACAGACCGGGTCTTATGGCCTGGCTGCAATCCATCTGACTCCGCAAAGCCCATATCAGCAGTTTTCAATACAAGGACGAGACGTCCATGGCAATACGGCAGCGCGGGATTTCTCTTTTGAAGGGACCTGGGCTCCGGAGACGGTGTTGCTCCGTCCTGATAAGCCTGTTTATAAGGTCGGCGATACAATGAAGCTGACCTTCCTGACCTCTCAGGCTATGGGCACAGTATATCTGGACATCATTCGGGAAGGGCAGACCGTCAGCACGCGCTCCGTTGAGGTTTCCAGTGGTCGCGCCGAAACCGCTGTGAATTTAACCCCCGATCTTTTCGGCACACTGGAACTGCACGGCTATAAAATCCTCGGGGATGGGAATATCGCACGAGACACCCGCCTGGTGGTGGTCGATCAGGCTGCGGATCTTAATGTCACATTGACGCCTGGTCAGGGTACTTATCGCCCCGGTGATCAAGCCGGGTTGGATATTCAAGTAAATGGTAAAGATGGTATAGGTATTCCATCTGCTATCGGCCTCGCTATAGTTGATGAATCGGTCTTTGCTCTGGCTGAGCAAGATCCTGGTTTCGCCAAGCTGTATTTCTTACTGGAGCAGGAACTCTTGCAGCCAAAATACGAGCTGCATGGATTTAGCATTATAGACCTGGTTTCTCCGCTACCTCCGGGTGATAGCAATCCCAGTTTACGGGGAGCCGTAGAAGAGGCAGCCCAGGCTTCCCTGGCTGCAGCAGTGCCCCAGTCTGTAAAGTTTAGCTTGAGCGCGAATTCTCATACTGACGCCATGCAGCGCGCTAATAACCAACGACAGATTTACTTTGTTAACTTGAGTAAGGGATTATATGGATTAACCCTGGCAATCCCATTAGTAGTTCTGGGGTCGAGCACCTTTGCCGTATGGCGACAGAAACGCTTGAGTTACAGCCTGGCTCTAACGCTTGGACTAGTCTTGATCGTTGTATTGGCCTTCTTACTATGGCCGTTGGCTGAGGCTTATCAATGGGCTCACACACCTCTTGAACGGCTGAGCGTGATGGTTGTGCAATTGAGCCAGGGATGGATCTTACTGCTGACATTTATTGGCTTTGTAGGTTATCTGGCTCTGGTCGTGATAGCCTGGCTGCATAAGGATCCTCTCCTGGGTTTTGGCCTGGGTTTGATACTGTTTTTCGTTATCAGCCTGGGTTTCATACTCTATGCGATCTCACAGGCAGGGATATATCCCAGCCAAAAGGTGGTCAGTTGGGGCGTGGTGGCATTTTCTTTGATACCGATATCTTTCTTGTTATGGTTCGGATCATATTCTTCGGCACGTCAGCCTGTCGCTGCTATGGCTTCTCTGGCGTTTTCTATATTCCTTCTGGTCGGTATGCTGCCCCTTCTAATGATTGGCAGCCAGGATAGGCGATTCGAAGGGGAGGTCATGGACCAATTCGGGGGCAGGGGGATGATAATGGAAAAGGTCATGGGGATGCCAGCCACGTTGGCACCAATGCCCACACAGGCACCCGCGCCAGGTATGGGAGGATTGCAGCTTGCTCAGGCTGCAGGTCAGAGTGCAGCAACCCCAATCGAGCCACCCCGTCTGCGCCAATATTTCCCAGAGACGATGTTGTGGCTGCCCGAGGCTGCGACGGACAATAGGGGCTCTTTGCATCTGGATTTCCCTGTCGCCGACAGCATAACCACCTGGCGGATGACTGCCCTGGCTTCCAGCCAGGATGGACAACTGGGTTCAGCCACAGCCGGTCTGCGCGTGTTCCAGGATTTCTTTATTGACCTGGACTTACCACTCGCGCTGACGGTTGGTGATGAAGTCTCGATTCCAGTTGGGATTTATAGCTATTTGCCAGATGCTCAGACGGTGCGTTTAGAACTAGATAAACCGAATGGGTTTGATCTATTGGATGATCCCGTCAAAGAGATTACGATCGAAGCCAATGACATCAGCGTCGTGTATTTCAGGGTTAAGGCGGTTGGTTTTGGACGCCAATCTCTCAAGGTGACTGCATTCGGTTCCAGGATGTCGGATGCTATACAGAAGGATGTACGCGTCTATCCAAACGGGAAACAGATCACATTTACACAATCGGACCGGTTAAATCCGGGTACCCCGGTTCATCAGATGATAAATATCCCTGTTGATGCGATCCCGGGGGCGCAATCTTTAGTGGTAAAAGTTTATCCTGGGATTCTCAGCCAGGTTGTGGAGGGGTTAGACAGCATCTTGCGTATGCCCAATGGGTGTTTCGAGCAGACCTCCTCCACCACATATCCTAATGTGTTGGTGTTGGATTATTTGAAGACAATGAACCAGGCCTCACCTGAGGTGCAGATGAAGGCTGAGGAATATATTAACCTGGGTTATCAGCGTCTGACAACATTCGAGGTCGGTGGCAGTGGTGGTTTCTCGCTTTTCGGCGAGCCACCCGCCGATCCTATGCTGACAGCTTACGGCATCCAGGAATTTAGCGATATGAGCCGTGTTTATGAGGTTGACCCGGCGTTGATCCAGCGTGCCGCAAATTGGCTGCTCTCGCAGCAAGAAGGAGATGGCTCATGGAAAGGCCTGCAGGGTTTCCATGAGAGTACTCTGACTAATCAGACCGTGCGCTTACCGGTGGCGGCTTATATTGCGTGGAGTCTCGTGGAGGCTGGTTTCGGCGGTGATGCGCGCACCCAGAAAGGTTTGGGATATCTGCGTGAGAACCAATCCCAGGCTAATGACCCCTATGGGCTGGCATTGATCGCTAATGCACTGGTCGCTGCCGATATCAAGGCAGGAGGGTCCTCTCATAAGATAACCCCTGCGACTCAGGCAGTATTGGACCGTCTGGCGGGTATGGCAATACAGAGTGAGAACAGCGTTCACTGGCAGAATGACGGTGCTACCTTTATGGGCAGCCAGGGAGAGACGAGCAATCTGGAAACAACAGCCCTGGCGACTCTGGCATTATTGCGAGCGGACAGCCACACGGAACTGACGAATGCTGCATTAACGTATCTTATTAAAAATAAGGATAGTTTTGGCACCTGGGAGACGACACAAGCTACGGTCATGACTCTGAAGGCGCTCCTGCAAAGTGTGCGCGGTGGAGCGGAAAAGGTTGATGCCAGTATAACGGTGTCCTTGAATGGTGGACAAACACAGACCATTAAAGTCACACCGGATCAGTATGATGTGGTTCAACTGCTTTCCTTCGACGATCTCAATCCGGGTCAGGATAACAGAGTGGATATCCAGGTGGATGGATCAGGTAATTTAATGTATCAGATAGCGGGCAGCTATTACATCCCTTGGGGTAAATTAAGCCAGTATCCGGAGCTGAGTGTCAATGAGCTGTTGGTGGACATCAAAGTATCTTACGACCGGACCTCGCTGTCAGTTAACGATACGGTCAATGTCAGCGTCACCGTTTCCATGATCCAGGAAGGCGGTGTGGCTAAATCCGCTTTGATCGATTTGGGGATGCCCCCAGGTTTTACTGTTCAAGCTGAAGATTTAGACGCGCTCGTGACCCGTTTCAACGATTTACCTGGGGATTACGCTTTCCCGAAGATCGAACGGTATGAGCTCACCGGACGCCAGATCCTGGTTTACGTAAGCAACCTGAGCTATGGTAAACCCTTGCAGTTCAATTACCGGCTGCGCGCCAGGTATCCACTGATGGCCCAGACCCCGTCAAGCAATGCCTACGATTACTATAACCCGGGTATTTCAGGCGAGGTGGAACCGGAGTTATTGGTAGTAAACCCATAAAAAAATGGGTGTTGGGCAGGCCTACGCCCGCCCAACACCCATTTTTTCAGTGGATCCTTTGTGAACTGCATAAGTCCTAAACGTATTAAATATTAAAGCTAATCGATCTTCTTATCTGAGCAACCGATGAATTTCATCCAGCTTGGTCTTTGCATCGGGGACGAAAGCTAAGAATTTATCCAGCATCTCACAGCTATAATCTGGACAATAAGCGCAGTTCAACACACCTTTTTCGTAACCGCACTGCCGTATGTTGCATTCCAGGCAGTGACCACCCAATCGACCCTCAGAAGCCAGGCAGCCATCACAGGTGACATAGACGGCATTTATGTTGGGGTTATTATGATAGACCCGCCATTCGGCAGCTACTCGTTCCTTAGCAGCCTCATCATTGGCCTGGGTAGCAAGATAACCCGGACATTCACTGCATACTAAGCCACACACGCCGATGATTGCGTCCATTTTGCTCTCCTCGTGTTCTTATAATGATAGAGTGATGGTTAACGATTCTTTTGACCCATATCAGGTGGAGTGATGGTAGCACTAATGTTCTATTAATGCAAGGCAAAGACAGTTGATATTTATCGAACGATAATAGGTAGATAGATCCGCAGCGATCTTTTCAGCCGGATGCGGAAGCTCCAGCCCAGGTCGCGGGCCAGACAAAACAGATCATTCCTGCGCTCTTTTTGGCCTGGCAGCTTAAAGATGCCACAGGGCGAACGTATTGGGTTGCCTCAATTTGTCAAAATTTGTCAGTCAATCAGATGACTTTTCTCAGGTTATGCTATACTCAATTAATACTCATTCTATTTTAACCAGTTATAGCCTGATGCCTAGATTAATTTAAGGATTAGGCCACAGAGGTCTATGAGCTGTTGAGCTACTAAATCACAGTTAATCACTTAGTTTTGGCAGAAGCCTGATGCCATCCATCCGTAAAGATCATAGCGATTCTAACAAACCCAGATCGAGCGCGCCCCCCACCAGAGGTAGCCCCTCAATAAACTGTCGCATCCGCCTTTGGATAATCTGGCATCGAATTACAGCACCTTTTAGGGCAATTGGTAATCTTTTGTCGCGAGTCTTCACTATATACCGCGTTGCATTTCTGCTGGCAGCTATTGCGGTCGCGCTGTGGTACTTCAATCACTTAAGTATTGATTCATTGCTCCCGAATATTGTAACTGATCTATTAGGTGTCGCTCTGACCGTCTTTATCATTGATACAATGTACAGACTCCGATCTGATGCTGAACACAAAAAGGTGTTAATCGCGCAATTGGGAAGCAAGAACAACGCGGTTGCCACTGGAGCACTCCATGAACTAGACGCCCAGGGATGGCTCTCTGATGGATCACTGCAATGCGCGTTCCTTATGTCTTGTAACCTTGATGGCAATTCATTTTCAGGGGCAGACTTAAGACGCGTCACATTTTCTTTCGCATCACTTCGCGATACAACATGGTTCGAGGCTGACCTTCAGGGTGCTTTCCTAGATCATGCAGATTTATCCAATGCTACGCTTTCTATGCATGCCGTTGGGCCACATTTTACTGAGGGAGACTTAACTGGTGCTACACTAACAAACGCTAACCTGAGCGGGGCCAAAGTCCGTCACGAGCAATTATGCAGAGCGAGGTCTATTTGGAATGCAAAAATGCCTGATGGACAGCTTTACGATGGGCGTTACAACCTGCCGAACGACATAGAACTATTTCTTAAGTCTGCTCGCAACCCTAATAACCCTCAAGAGTGGGCTGATTTCTACGGAGTTTCACTGGCTCGATACTTGGAAGGGCAGGCGTGGGCACAGGCAAACCTGAGTTTTCCGCGATCGCCAGTTTCTACCTAACATCGCCTGCACCTGACCGCATCCGGCGCGGGTACGCGTGCTTCTCGGAGCCAACTATCGTTCTGGTTTTTGAAGGCAGCTTTGCCAGAACCAGGCGGCAGGTGAAGACGGGCGTTGGACACTATATAGCATAGTTTTATTAGGTCTCCTCAATCACAGGAAATGATATGTATAATCCAATCTCTGCAAAAATTGACAACTATACTTTGATGTGTGTCGCTTTCGTTATCTGGTTTATCATCATGGCGTGGGTTTGGAAAAAGAAATATTCTTGTGCGGTGCGGGGATTGATTGGATTAGGAGCAGCTGTGGTTGCCTATATTGGTGGTCTTGTAGTTCTGTGGCTATTGTATACCTTTTATCGATAAACCGGATTTCCAAGGAGATTCGCTATGCCACAATTCAATCTATTTAGGAAGCCCCAAGTCACACCTCCACAAAATTTAGAGGAGCCAGACTTCAGAGAGTTAGATCGACTAATTGAAAAACATCGTGCTGCAGCAGAGAGATTTACCAATCAACAAATTGGGCAAACTCCAAGTTGGGGACGCATTAGGGAAGCCTTTAATGATGCCGTATTCTATAATTTTAAATCAATCAGCCAATTTATGCGGTTTTTCTGTCAAAACAGCGATGAACGAAAAAACCTTCTTGAGGATAGAGTTAAACGTTCAAGTAACTTCGCCGCCTCTAGTGCTTGGATTATTGGTAGAGAGTGGGCGTCAAGACACTCAGCACTCAGAGACAAATTAAAAACAAAGGAGGAGATAGAAATTGATGAGGTCCCATCCGATGCAATGGAATTACTTGCAAGAGCAGTCTATTATCTCTATTCGCTTTTTGCTGAAATATTCACCTTCTATTACGACTCAGATTATGGTCGACGAACTCGCCAGCAGAAAGATAACCATTTACGGGATACTTACCAAGCCTTCATGAAAGGTATGTTTGCATGTTTTCTCTCAGGGGCCAAATCTATTGATGTGGAATCAAGGGATAAAGGTCTGTAGTGCCCAACATCGGCGTGCGCTTGACCGCCTTCGGCACGGGTATACGTGCTTCTTGGAGCAAGCCATCGTTCTGTTTCTTGAAAGCAGCTTTGCCAGAACCAGGCGGTAAGTGACGCCTGGCGTTAGTCACCTTGCTTAAAAAGTAGAGATTAAGATGTCAAATAACAACATTATCTCTGATGACGAAATTCATGCTTTTGGTATTAATATTGTATTGGATGATGTACGAAAAAAAGGCTTTACGGTTGTTTCAGTAGATACGAACATAGAGAAGAATCCACAAATTATTGTCAGAAAAAATGAACAACCCTTTTTCATACTTGTAAGAACTGCGCGCTATCCACAGAAAGGCAAACTCGAAAGTCGTGAGCTTGGTATTAAAGTTGTTCGTGACGCTAAAAAGCAAGGTGCTTCCTGCTATTTTGCTAGCGTAGGCGTGGCAAATGCATTAGGAACTACCGATTTAGAAATGTCTATTCCAACTAAGGGTGCAGGGTATTATATTGCTTACGATGGGCTTGAAGAACTGACGTTAAAAAAGGTGATTTCCGAAACAGCAACTATTAACACCGTTACGTTCAATCAATTTGGTGAAATCGCCGGTTCAGTTAAAAGGATGTCTGATGGTCGTCACACTATCATTGCAGGAGAAAAACCTGATATTAGCACGCTCTTTATGTCTACGTGTTTTATTTTCGCAGAAGATCTTAATACAGATGAAAGAATTATTTTCGCCCAATGGGCGCATCTTCCAACAGACATTTGGCCACAGAGTCACCGCGAAGCGTTTGCACATGCTTTAATGCATTTCTTTATGGAGGTCAAAGCCAAAGGAGGAAATCTCCCCACAAGTGTTTTGAACGCGTTAAAATCATTCCCACCCCAGGCTTTAGCTCCACTAAAATATCCATTGACTCCTGAAATCAGACAGCTTTTTTCCAACCTTTTCGGCGGCTAACAAAGCGTGCATTGGACAGTGGGGATTCGTCCGCCAAATTGGGTTTATACTACGCCCAGGCAGTGTCCTGTTTCGGCGGGGAATCCAATCCCACCCACTGCCACTAACGCAAACCGTTAGCCTGTAAAAGGAAATACAATGTTTTGGAATAAACGTTCAGCAGAAAAACAAGCAGATACCATAAGAAAGAAGTGGAGAGATTACAGAATCCCTCCGGAGGCCAGAAAAAAGTGTCTGAATGTTGTTCAGCCTTTTGCTCAAGCCAGCTTGACGCTTGTCAATTTTATTGGAATCAGAGAACACTCAAAAGCAAATAGATATGAGGAAGAATTTACCAAAATAACAGGATTACTTTCCCGAGACTGCTTCCTAATAGGTATGGAATATGGTGAATCAAAACTATCAGATGAAGCGCAAGAGATACTCACTTTTGTCTGTGAGCCGCTTATCAAGTTCATGAAACAAATAATAACCGAAAGCATTGAAATGGGAGCTGCGCCCAGACAAGATAAAGATAGAATTACACGTACAACTCTAGAGCAAATTGCCAATATCTCAAAACAGATTTATGAAATTGGTGTCTCATACAATACAAGATATGTGGCATCTTTGCAAAAACCTAATAACGCTGCTCCAGGTACACCTGCAAACCAAACACAGGACAAAATAAGATACCTTTTCGCTCATGTATATTTGCCTGACTTGCTGTTTGAGTTACCTCAAAAAACATACGAAAACCTCGTGAGCGGCCAAGGAAGAGATTATCTACTTTACATCTGGAATAGAATAGCAACTAAGACCGCATCAAAGATTTCCCCTGATGGTTTGAATCTATTTAGAGAAAAACTTGATTCAAATCATGAAGCTTTCATTGTTCAAATGCCAAAACCGGAAGTTGTTCCAGAAGCGTTTTTCGGAGCAATGGTCTTTGAATTAGATTACTTTACGTTATCGCCAAAAGTTACTGCTGTTCGCTATTTCACCTTGGAAATGGGAAAAAATCCATACGAACAGGTAAATGAATATCATTTCTGTGAATGGTCGACAAGCAAAGAACATGTAAATTTCGGCAAATTATCGAGAAATGATAAGAACTTGTTTTTGCAAGCGATATTTTCTGTGATAAATTCAAATACAAATATGCAATAACGTGATGGGTGCAGGCTAACCCTGTTTGCAGGCGACTCGACTGCGCCGAGAGGTAAGCGGCGCGATTTTATGAAGTTGGTTACGAGCAAAGAATGTCGCGGGTAAATAACGCCGAGCGCCTGAAACTCTCGTTAGCTGGCTGTCTTACATACTTTGAGTGAATCCTATGATTTACTTCATACAAGCTGGTGAAAGTGGTCCAATAAAAATTGGGGCGTCAGGTAACCTCCGTGTCAGAAGAAAAGGTCTACAAACGAGTCATTATAGTTATTTGAAAATTATAGGGGTAATGCCAGGCAGTGAAAAAGAAGAGCATGAGTTACAGAATCGGTTCATCCGCCATAATATTCGGGGCGAATGGTTCAATCCAGATTCAGAGATACTCGATTTCATCGCTAAAAATTCCGTTCAAGGTAAAGTTAATACAGTACAGAAGCTCCCCAACGGAGAATATCGCATAATATTTGCTCAACCGATAAAAGCGGCTCTTGATACTTTTCTGTTTTTTGGTACTCATAAACTACGCCTGCTTAGTGACAAAGATGAACCAAAGTATTTATATGGGATAGTAGGCAAAGCATCGGTGATAGAAGACTTTTTCCAGAGCGTAGGTGTGGAAGAACAAGCCTTACAAGAATTCAAAATGGCTTTGTCTGATTAGCCTATGGGCAGGAAACTTTACCTTGAATGTCTCGGAACTGGTTTAGGCGGACTAATTTTGCAAATCCTACTCGATATTGCAGATATAGCCGATGATGTAACTCGACGAGTTGACGTCGAATACGAAAACCTGATGATATTATCTCGAAAACATGCTCAACGACCCGCGAAGATAGGGGAAGTTATCGGTAAGCTGTAGAAAGCAGGATTTTTATCTGTGAAAGCTATAACCACGAGATGATATATGGGAAAAGCCAGCTAACAACTCGCTCCACCGGACAGCGGCTTCGCCGCTTGCGGGTATGCGTGCTTCGCCAGCAAGATCATGGGTTTTCAGTGTCAAGAGCCTCGCCGCCGCTGCCGGTGAGTTCGGGAGTAAGCCGTCCAGCCCCACACGGTTGGGTCGGCTGATTTTATCGCCGCGGCATAGGATAGGCATAAGTCCGGTCATGCACTTCGTCGTAACGGGTTGGGTCCGGATGCACATCGCGGTAGGTCTGGTTCCACAGCATTGGTTCATTTAGATTATACGTTCCGGTATTTACTCCAATAACGTAGGATTCCGTCCGCGGACATGAATGATGGATTGGCTATTTCATAGAGCGGATGCCAGGAGGCATCCCATCCGGACTCGAGTGAACGATCACGCGTCCAATCGATGAATTGCTGGCGCAAGAGCTCAATGGGTGGGTTGGATGTCATGACAGCCTCCATCCATTTTTCCACCTCGTCCAAAGCGTTATCCAGGGCTGCCAGGTGCCATTCAGGATCGCTAAAAATCCCAAAGTGGGTGGGGACGATTCGGTTGAAGTGCTCCTGACGCAACCGCTCCAAGCTCTCACGCCACTTCTCGAGATGAAACTCAGGTGGTGGCATGGGTAAACGTAAGTGGTTTAGACCGGCCAAGCGTATTCCTCCGATGTCCCCGCTAAAGCAGATGTCATCTATCAGGTAGGCGTAGTGGTGTTCAGCGTGTCCAGGAGTGTTTATTGCGCGGATCTGTAGATTATCAACCTCTACAAGTTGGTCATCCTGGATTACCGCGAGGCGTTCAGTCGGAACTGGTAATAGCTCACCCCAGAGACCCTGCATCAAAGACCCGTAGATCCGGGCTGCTGAGGCAATCAGCTTCTCGGGGTTAAGCAGGTGAGGAGCACCATTCGGATGGACATGGATGCAGACTCCCTGGTTGGCTAACCAACCTGCTGCACCCGCGTGATCCAGATGGATATGGGTCAAGAAGACATCAGTTAGGTCAGCTATCCCAAGCCCATGCGATTTCAGCCCTTTCAGTAAGGTCTGGACCGTTGAGCCGGGACCACACTCCACCAGAATGGCTCCACGCCGGTGAGGGATAAGATACGCTCCAATGATACCTGGCGTTCCTTGAAAATTTAGATCGATGGTATAGATTTCAGGAGAAGACATAGAAGAACCTTTAATGGGATTATCGACGGTTTATGACCATTGCACTTTCACGTTCGTTTGGTGCCAGAGAGCACATGATATTTGTTTGTCTCTGCCAGGACCTCGACCTGATCGAAGATAGATTGCATTTGCCGGTCATAGCGGATGAACTTATTAGCTACCAGAACCAGCCGTCCACCGGGTACCAGGACCCGCCAGGAATCGGCGATAAATGTCTGTGCGATATCATAGTCAACAGACTTGCCACTATGGAATGGAGGGTTAGTCACAACTAAATCGTATTGCCTGTCCTTTATGGCGCTCAATGCATCGCTGGGAAAAGCATGTGCATCAGGGAGGTTGTTGAGGATGATGTTTTCTTGGGCAGAGCTTACGGCTAACAGGTTAACATCAGCCATATCTACGCTTGCAGCTCCAAAACGCGCTGCATATAGCCCGAGGATACCGTAACCGCAGCCAACATCTAAAACTCGTGCACCAGGGGGTATCTTCATATTAGCTAGCAACAGTTCAGTTCCCTCATCCACACGATCATAAGAAAACACTCCCGGCAAGCTCAGTAGCTTAAAGATGCTGTTTCCTGTTTCTACTTTAAATTCACACCAGGTTGCGAGGGCGATTCCCGGTTCGTTTGCCCAATCTGCGCCAGGTAAATCCGGAGCGGTTTTCACAGCTCGTACGGCGCGGCATCCTTTGCGATATCCCAAAAGGGTCGTGTTACCAAAGAGGACCTCGGTATCTTTGACCACAGGTTGGATGCCTTCCCGGTTAGCTCCAGCCAGG
>Ga0315289_10011679_pt1 | contig 12433 bp, 9 predicted proteins | sample YL17G11_40_MG_FD_203452 | JGI IMG/M metagenome (GOLD analysis project Ga0315289, IMG submission 203452) | Sediment microbial communities from Yellowstone Lake, YNP, Wyoming, USA - YL17G11_40 | ecosystem: Environmental > Aquatic > Freshwater > Lake > Sediment | place: USA: Wyoming | collected...
CATTACGGTCTTATCGGAAAGAGATTCCGGAATACCTCCGCTACTACAATACGGAAAGATTACATCTTGGTCTTAATTTTAAAACTCCTGCTCAATGCGTCCAAGCTATTGGTTAGAATTCGTCATATCCTGGATAAGCGCTTGGTTTTTCTCCAAGATATCTCTGGCCAATTGTCTCTCTCCTAGAGATTTAGTTATTCTTCCTAACGGACCAAACTTGATCTCAAAGCCTCTTTTCTCAAAGGCAGCATTGATCTGTTCGCCTCCGCCAATTAGAATCACAACTGAATATTGCTCTGAAATTTCCTTCAGCCATTCAATTACCTCTTCTTTCTCAAGTAAGTTTCCCGAGATTTTAACGAGCGCGTTTGGCTTTGCCATATGATTGCCCTCCTTTCTTTCCTTATTTTTATTTAAAAAATCAAATCAAAAAGGAGCCACCCTCCTTTGTCCTTCTTTTTTAAAACTATCTGAAAAAGACAAATCAGTCAAGTAAAAACATCGTTATGGTATGGGAAATTTTTGGCAGAATTTTTTGATTTCTGCTTTAACTTTTAAGGCAGACTTGGGGTTAGAAATGACTTCATTGAGCCAAAAGGCGATTTTTTTCATTTCCTTTTCTTTCATTCCACGAGTGGTCAATGCCGGCGTTCCCAACCTGATACCCGAAGGGTCAAAAGGAGACCTGGGGTCATAAGGAATTGTGTTTTTGTTCAGAACTATTCCTGCTTTTTCCAGTAAAATTTGGGCGTCTTTGCCGGAAATCTTTTTATTGGTCAAATCAACCAAAACCAAATGGTTATCAGTTCCGCCGGAAATCAGTTTAAAATCGTATTTTTCCAGCGCCTTGGCTAATATTCTGGCGTTTTTAACAATCTGTCCAGCGTATTTTTTAAATTGAGGCGCCATCGCTTCTTTCAAGGCCACCCCAATCGCCGCAATCGTGTGATTGTGTGGCCCGCCTTGAAGTCCGGGAAAAACCTTTGGGAAAATTTTTTCTCTCAATTTTTCTCGACAGATAATAATCGCTCCTCTCGGCCCTCTTAAGGTTTTATGAGTTGTGGTCATCACGACATCTGCAAAAGGAAAAGGGCTCGGGTGGACTTTTCCGACAATTAAACCTGCAATATGGGAAACATCAGCCAGAAGATATGCTCTGACTTTTTTGGAAATCTGGCCGAATTTTTTAAAGTCAATTTTTCTCGGATAGGCAGTATATCCGCAGATAACCAATTTTGGCTTTTCTTTTTTCGCGATTCTCTCAATTTCTTTGTAATTCAGGGAAAGGGTCTTTTTGTCTAAAGAATAATGGACTATTTTGAAATCTATTCCAGAAAGAGAAACAGGAGAGCCGTGAGTTAAATGTCCGCCGTGAGGAAGAGATAAAGATAAAATCTTATCGCCGGGCTTCAGAAGACCTCTTAAAATAGCGTAATTTGCCGGACTGCCGGAATACGGCTGAACATTGACCGCCCAATTTTTGGCAGATAGCCCAAAAACTTTTCTCGCCCTCTCCTCTATCAAAGTTTCCAATTTATCAATAAACTCCTGGCCGGCATAATATCTCTTATACGGCCTGCCCTCAGAATATTTAGTCACAAAAAGCGAACCCAGGGCTCGCCTGACCGCTTTTGAGGGATAATTTTCCGAAGCAATCAAATTTAAAGTTTCTTGATGGCGTTTTTCCTCTTTTTCAATCAGTTTTTTTATTTGAGAATCAATCTTTGAAGACATAGATTTTAATTTATTATTTCCTCAAAATTTTTGGCTTTTTTCCTGTTAAATCAATAACTCTTGAGGGTCGGCTTCTTGATAAGTTTCCCGCGTCAATTATTAAGTCGGGTTGATGTTTCTGATTTTTGAATTGAGAAATTATTTCCTTTATTTTTGTTGAGGCGGGCTTTCCCGAGACATTAGCCGAAGTACCGGTTAAAGGACGGTTTATTTTTTTAAGCAAGATGTTCAAAAATCTGTAATTAGGGATACGCAGCGCTATCGTCTTTTTATCAAGTCCGTAAATTTTTCTTCGCCCGCCGAAGCCTCGGCGGAGGCGGGGTCTTTTTAAAATAACAGTCGCTTTTCCCGGCCAAGCTTCTTTTAAGAATTTTCCCTGTTTTTTATCAATTTGCGCTAACTTTTTTGCCATTCTGATATCTCTGACAAAAATCGGTATCGGTTTTTTTAATTTTCTTTTTTTAATCTTAAATACTTTTTCCACCGCTTTTTTATTGGTGGCGTCAGTCACCACCCCATAAACCGTATCGGTTGGAGAAACTATAACTTCGCCTTTTCTAACAGATTTTACCACTTTTTGGATTAAAAAATTAAAATTTTTTGGCGAAAATTCCAAAACTTGGGGAGTTCTCAAACCAATAAAACTGGCAAATCTTGGCGTTTTTTCTTTGTAAGTTCCTGGGTTAGTTTCTTTCTTTCTGGCTGAAAAATATTTTTTAGATTGACAAAAAGTACAAATGTCGCAATCTTCAATATTTTTTCTTCTTATCCCTGCGCTTAAAAGCTCATCAAAAGCTAATCTGGTCAAGTCAAGATAGACTTTCTCTTTTTTAAGAATAAAATATTTTCTAAATTTAGTCTTTTTTATTTTTTGATAAATTTTTTCTTTTAGCCAATAATGGCGCTTTCTGATATGAGGACCGATACCTACTAAAATTTGTTTTGGTTCGGAATTGAAATTCAAAATCATTTTCTTAATCGTTTTTTTGATAATTCCTTTAACCAGAGAGTTTCTTGAACCGTGTAAGGCAGCGACCACTCTATTTTTCGGGTCAAAAAGTAAAATCGGAACGCAGTCAGCCGAAACTATGGCTAAAATTTGATCCGGGTGATTGGTTAAAAGACCATCTACTTTTTTTATTGTTTTTCCTCCATCTTTTTCACGGCAAATATGAATATCTGAACCAAAAACTTGCTCAGCCCAGATTAAATTTTTAATGTTTGCTTTATGACCAAGTGCTTTTAAAAATCTGGCGGCATTTTTGTCCCCTCTTTTGCCTCTCATGGACCCAAAAGAAGCTTCAGAAACTCCTTGAACAAGGTTTTGATTTTTAAGGATTTTAAATTGCATTAATAACTTTCGTCGCCTTTGTATAAAAAATTTTATTATCCGGGATGTTTTCCCTTACCAAAGAATGAGGGCCGATGACGGCATTTTCGCCAATTAAGACGCCGGGCATTAAAGATGTGTTTATTCCTATTTTTGCGTTTTTCCCTACTATCGCCCCTAAAGCCATTAACCCTGTATCAATTTTCTCTCCCTTGATCACGGATTTTACTTCCTTTTTATCAAAGTGCTTATTCGCGGTCACCACCCCAGCTCCCATCCAGCAGTTTTTATCAAAAATTGAATCGCCAAAAAATCCTGAATGGACAGAGCATCCTGTTTGGAAAATAGAACTTTTTACTTCAGCGAATCCTCCGATTAAAACATTTTCTTCCAAATTGACATATTTTCTAACTAAACTGTTATTACCGACCGTGCAATTGTCGCCAATATAGCAAGGTCCTTTTATAACAGCGTTTTCAAAAATTTTAACATTATTGCCAATATAAATATTGCCCTCAATCAAAGCATTTTTAGCAATATTGGCCGATCCTTCAATTTTTGATTTTAAAAACCTATTGAACAAAAAGTCCCTAATGTTAAATAAATCCCAAGGGAATTTCAGAGCAAAAGTTTTTTTGTCAAACAAAGCTATCTTTGCTTCTTCTTTTTGGGCGAATAAGGCAATGGCTTTTTCCAGAGAATAAGGATGACTGGGAATTTTTTTAAGATAGGATAGAAATTTTTTAGGGAAAAAATAAGTGCCCACGACTTTCAAATTAGAAGGTTCTTTGCCTGGTTTTGGTTTCTCAACTAAATCTACGATTTTTTCTCCCTTTACTTTCAAAATACCGAATAACCACGGGGTGTTAGTGGGACCAGCCAATAAAACAGCACTGTCTTTTATTCTGTTTGTCTTTTCTAAAATAGGTCTGATATGAAATTCGCAATCTGCCCTCTCAGCATTCAAAACAAAAAAACGATCTTTTATTAGTTTATCTGCAGATAAAATAGCATCGCCCGTGCCAGTCGGTTTTTTTTGAACAGCGTATCTTATTTTTAGCCCAAGAAAACTATAATTTTCCAATTCCGTCTCAACGTCTCTTTTTGGCCCTTGCACAATAATTGCCTCATTGAGCCCGGCCCTTTTGAGTCCCTCCAAAAGATACAAAATCAAAGGCTTGCCCATTATTTTAAAAAGGGATTTATGCCTATGATTCAATGGCCAGAACCGGGTACTTTCTCCGGCGGCTAAAATGACGGCCTGCATAAATTCATTATTATTTTGGTTAATTTTTGGGGACCGTGAATTATGTCGTTTGACTCAGCCAGGATATCGGCGCCAACAAATTTTTCGTCTTTAATTAAACCTTCATTGAATTTCACTAAATTCAATAATTCAGGATGTTCTTTTTTATAAATCTTCAATCTTTCTGGCGAGGGGATTTTTGTATTGTAGATTACGCAGTCCAATTTTTGGCCTAGAAATTTTTCTATTTCCTTTGCGAAATCCGAAACGGTAAAATTGTTGGTTTCACCGTATTTTGTCATCAAGTTGCAAATATAAACTTTTTTGGCCTTGCTTTTTTTGATAACTTGAGAAACGCCGTCAGTCAGCAAAATCTGAGCCAAAGACGAATATAAATCGCCGGGACCGATAATTATTAAGTCGGCGCTTTTAATCGCTTCTATGGTTTTAGGATAGGCCCTGGCTTTCGGCTTCAAATATATTCTTTTAATTCTTATATTGCCGTTATGTTTCGGGATATCAATGTTTGTTTCGCCTTTTATTATTTTGCCGTTTTCCAGTACCGCGAAAACATTTGAATTATCAAGGGTGACCGGCAAGACCTCGTGCTTAACGTTTAAAATTCTTTTAATTTCTTGAGAGGTTTTTTCGTAATTGTCGGTTGAAAGCTCCAAGGCAGTAATAAAAAGATTGGCGAAATTATGGTCTTTCAAATCCCCTGTCTGAAAGCGGTAATTAAAAAGGCTTTCAATTATTGGCGAAGTGTTGGCTAAGGCCAGAAAAGCCCTTCTGATGTCGCCGGGAGAGACAATTTTGTAGTCCTTTCTCAATCTACCGGCCGACCCGCCGGAATCCAGCATCGCGCAAATGACGGAAATTTTTACCGGATACTTCTTTAATCCGGACAAAACCGCTTTTGGCATAGCGTTCCCTCCGCCAAGACAAACAATGTGTTTCTTCTTCATATGTCTAAGAAGATTCAGCCAGATTAAACGCTTTAAGGTTTAGTTCCAAATAGTTTTCCGGGATTATTTTTTTGATTGCGGTTTTTATGGAATTGGGATTCAAGGGAATTAATTTCTTGAAAACCGCGAGACCCAATAAATAAACACCTGAAACCACGCTATTGCCTAGTTTTTCTTGACAGATTTTTTCTGCCGGAACTATATTTATATTCTTGCTTACCCGAGCGACAGCGAAGGGCGATGGGGACTTCGTCCCAATCTTCACCTTCGCCCCCATAAGTGAGATCTCGGTGGGTGAAGATGAGGATTTATCCTCATCGCCTATCTTCTTTAAATTGGCGGTAATTTCCTTTTCGGTTAAATTTTTCATCAAAGGAATCGGCTGGATAAACTGATTTATCAAAAAATTAGTTTTATGATTAGAGTAATAACCTGCTTTCAATGCTTCCTGCATCTCTAACCCTAAAATCAAATTAGCTTCGCCTGCAGAAACCATCGGAGAGTAAATTTTATTGCCGAATCTGATATGAACTTCAACCGAACCTCCTCTTTGGGATAAACCGTGGAGCTCTGAAGTTCTAACCTCATAACCTTCTGACAACGCGGATTGGGCAATAATCTGTAAAAGAGTAATCAAACCCTGACCGCCAATTCCGGAAATTACCATATTGAATTGTTCCAAATTTTTTTTAGGCATATTACTTTTTTGCCACAAATTTACAAGGATGTTTGGCGACAATTACCGAAGCATCCGGTTTTTCTAAAAATTCTTTTACCGTATCCGCAAATTCTTCCTGATTTACAGGGTCAATTGTTTTTACATTTTTTACGCCGCAAGCCCTGACAACGTTTTCAATGTTTATGCCGACATCCACCCCCACCGAAACAGGATGGGGCTGATGGCCGGTCATTGCCGTTGTTTCATTGTTCAAAATAATAATTAAAGGATTTGATTTGTTAAAGACGGTATTAATCAAGGCGGGAATGCCGGCGTGGAAAAAAGAAGAATCGCCGACAAAAGAAATAATTCTTTGGTCGCTGGTTTGCCCTGAACTTTGTTGAAGGGCTTTTTTAATTCCGTGAGCGATTCCCACGGACGACCCCATACAAGACAGATAGTCCTGTAAATTAACGGGAGAATTGCCAAAAAGCATATAGCATCCGATTTCTCCGCCGAAAATGACTTTATCTACGTCAACTGCTTTTTTAATCGCCGAAATAATCAACCAATAAGGACAACCCGGACAAAGCTGAGGGGATCTTCTTGGGGCCCCTATTTTCCAGCTCTGGGTTTTTATTTTTTTGTTCGTAAATTTGGCGATTGCCGAGATGACAATTTCCGGTCTTAATTCGCCGACCTCCGGCAATAAATTTTTCCCGAAAATCTTAATTTTGGGATTGGCTATTTTAGCCAAAAGGAAAGTCACTTCCTCTATGTATCCTTCCAGTTCTTCCACCACTAAAATCTTATCAAGCCCTTTTAAAAAATTTTTGAATTTTTCTTTTGGCAAAGGATAGAAAAACCCCAATTTCAAAATGGGCAAATTTAGATTTAGCTCTCGCAACGCTTCTTTAACGTATAAATAAGCAACTCCCGAAGCGACAATTCCTGTTTTTGATTTATTTCCCGCTTCAACTTTATTTATTTCCGACTTTTCGGAAAATTCTCTTAATCTTGTAATCTTATCCAAAAGTTCTTTTTTCATCTCCAAGACCCTTGGCGGCAAGGTGACGAATTGTTTTGGATTTTTAACGAACCCCGCACCAGAAACTTCGTTTCGGTACGGGGCAAGTCGTCCTAATTTCACTATGGCTCTTTGGTGAGCGACTCGGGTGGTTGTTCTGACTATCACCGGTATTTTATATCTCTCTGAAATTTGAAAGGCCAATTTAACAAAGTCCTTGCATTCTTGAGGGTCAGACGGCTCCAATACCGGGATATGACTGGCATTTGCTATAAAACGGGAGTTTTCTTCAGATTGAGCGGAGCTGTGACAGGAAGGATCGTCAGCCACTATAATTACGGTCGGCCCCTTTGCGCCGGTATAACAAAAAGGTAAAAGAGCGTCCAAGGCGACATTTAAGCCAAAATTTTTCATTGCCACCAATGTCTTCAAGCCGGAGAAGCTGGCGCCGATGCCTGCCTCCAGAGCCACTTTTTCATTGACGGAGAATTCAAAATAGACACCGTTATCTTTGGCGATTTTATAAAAGATATTACCAATTTCCGAAGCAGGGGTGCCGGGATAAGTGGAAACAAATTGAACGCCAGATTCCAAAGCACCCCGAACAATGGCTTCATTGCCGAGTAAAATCATCTTTTCTCCTGTTTTATTTGATAAAACTTCCATATTTATTACAAAATTACGAAAAATTATTCAACCGTTACTGATTTTGCTAAATTTCTGGGTTTATCTACATCGCATCCTCTTAGTACGCCCATATAATAAGCGAAGAGCTGAAGAGGAATTACTGACAAAATCGGGGTTAACATTTCTAATGTTTTCGGGATATAAATTACGTCATCCGCCAAATTTTTAATATCTTCATTACCTTCGGTAGCGACGGCTATTACTTTTCCCTTTCTGGCTCTAACCTCTTCAATGTTGGAAACTACTTTTTCATAAACTGAATCTGAAGGGCAAATGGCAATAGTTGGAAAATTCTCATCAATCAAAGCGATCGGACCGTGTTTTAATTCCCCTGAGGCAAATCCCTCTGCGTGGATATATGATATCTCCTTTAACTTGATTGCGCCTTCAAGGGCGATGGGGTAATTATATTTACGACCTAGATAAGCAAAATTATTATATTTAAAGTATTTCTCAGCAATTTTTTTAATTTCAGTATCTGTTTTTAAAATTTTCTTTACTTTCCCGGGAATAAGAGCTAATTCCTGAGCAATCCGACGACCCATCACTAAAGATATATCCCGTTGGCGGCCCAAAAACAAGGTAAAAAGAGCTAAAACAGCTAATTGAGAAGTAAAGGCTTTGGTTGAAGCTACGGCGATTTCAGGTCCAGCATGATTATAAACGCCGAAATCGGTTTCTCGAGCAATAGTGCTTCCTACCATATTAACAATGCCTAGTGTTAATACATTCTTTTGTTTGGCTTCATGAACCACCGCCATTGTGTCGGCCGTCTCACCAGATTGACTAATAGCTATTACGGCCGTAGAAGAATCAAAAATAGGTTTTTTGTAACGGAATTCTGAACCATAATCTGTTTCAACCGGAATACCGGCATACTCCTCAAGCATATATTCTCCCACCAGAGCTGCGCAACGAGCAGTTCCGCAAGCCCCAATAATAATTCTTTTAATTTCTCGTAGTTTTTTCTCCGCCCCTTCCAATCCTCCTAATTTCGCTCTTCCTTCCCGGATAATTAATCTACCTCTAAGAGTATTTTCAATAGATTCCGGCTGTTCCATTATTTCTTTCAGCATAAAGTGCGAGTATCCACCTTTCTGAGATTCTTCTAAATCCCAATCTATTTCGTTAACCACCTTTTCAACCTTTCTTTGATTTAAATCCTGAATGGAAAATTGCGAAGGGGTTAAAACGGCTAATTCTCCGTCATCAAGATAAATCACTTTTTTGGTATGAGCAATGACTGCCGAGGGGTCGGAAGCGGCTAAAAACTCATTTTCCCCAAGACCTATGAGCAGAGGAGCCGAGTTTCTTGCTAAAACCAATTTCCCCGGGTCATTTTTGGAAATTATTGCCAATGCATAAGTGCCTTTAACTAAAGCCAATGCTTTTCTGGTTGCTTCCTCCAAATTTCCCTGAAAGAATTTTTCAATCAAATGAGATAAAACTTCGGTATCTGTTTCTGAAACAAATTGATGGCCTTCTTTAATTAGTTTTTCTTTTAAGGTGCGGTAATTTTCAATTATTCCATTATGAACAAGATAAATGTTTTTTTGACAATCCCAATGCGGATGAGCATTTTCTTCCGTGATATTTCCATGGGTTCCCCATCGACTATTGTGCGATACGAGACCATTGGCAATGAAATTAAAATATGGAGATATTTCCAAGTCGTAAAGATATTTTTCGTTGGAAATAATTTTTTTGATGCTTGAAATTTTTTGAGTTGTTATCTCAATATTTTCCGTGTTCTTCTTAAGGGTTTTATTAATTTGTCTTTTTTTTATAAGAAACTGAAGTTTTTTTGCCTTCTCTTTTGAGGAAAAATTTATATGCTCGGTAAATTTTTTAAGATTAGTGGAATTACCAAAAAATAATCCGTAAGAAGTATGCCAATTCTCGTGTTTTTTATCTTCCTTGTAAAAAGAAGAGGTAATACCAAACCTTAAAAGTAGAAGTTGAGAAATCTTCACTATATTCTTATTCGTCATTCTTAAGCTTATTTGCCCCGAAGCCAAATTCACACAACCTTCAGCATCAAATAATCCTCGCAGAAATGCAGCGATTTCCCCTTCTGGTAAACTCCCTATTTCTTCTAAAAATTCTTTTTTTCTTAAAACAATATTTTCTTTTAACCACCGGCTCAAATAAATGCTATTTACTTCTAATAAATAGGCTATGGTTCCTTTTTGGGAAACTATTCTTCCATTAATATTAAAAACTTTTTCAATTAATTTTTGATAGATTTCTAGAACTGATTTATCGGCGTCTTTAAACCTTATTGTCTTAGGCTGAGCTGTTCCATCTCCCAAAAAATAGCCCAAAATTTGCATTAACTCCGATGAACTTTCTTTTGGTAAATTTAAAAATTTACCATGAATAGTGTTTACAGGTGTAAATTGGTCTGAAGAAAATTTAATAGAAAAGAATGGTAATATTTTTTCGAGTTGGTCTTCTCTAAAATTCCGATCATTTCTTATAATATGGTCTATATAGCTATCGCTAACACCGATTTCAGAAGCAGCTCTTACCATTGATAATTCTTTTCTAAATAATCCATTTTTGACCAATTGGCTTATTGTACCGGCAACTTGATAATACCGTTTCAATTTAACTTCTTTAAATTTTAATTTCTTACCTTTTATCTTAATCCGCTTCGGGAAGATTAAGAAATCTCCCCTTGAAATCTCTTTGACCTGTTTTTCTTTTATCTTACCTTCGGAAAAAATAAGTAGTTTGTGTCCACCTGTTGTTTTTATCGAAGCTGAAGATGTTCTAATCTCATAAAGATGCCAAGGAGATTTATGTCTAAAAACTTTCGCCTTACCTGTCGAAAACTTAAGGGTATCTAGATTTAAACTTAAAACTTTGTCTCCATTTTTAATTTCTGAGATTTCAACTGTTCTGCCATCCGCTAATTGAATTAAGGTGTCTGGGACCAAACAATGAGCAATCCCTATATCGCCTTCGAAATTCATCTTAAGTAATTTAGGTTCCCATTTGTCTAGCCTGCCCGGTTTTTTAAAACAATCAATTTCGCCTTGCTTGTTAATCAAGGCTATCCCAAAACTGTCATACCCCCTATAGAGTATTTTTCCTAATCCATTGATTAAAATGGGGAATGCATCCTTTTTACCAATATAGCCGATAATACCGCACATAATAAAACCACTTTTTCATTCTAACTTCAATTTCCAAAAAAGAAAAGGGCGGGATAATTCCGCCTCAGTCTTTTCTTTGGACTTAGTTTTTAGATAACGAAATTTATCAATTTCCCGGGGACAAATATCATTTTTTTGATTTTTTGTTTCCAATTCACTTTTTTATTTTTTCTTGCGATACCGCACATATTTTTGCCTTTTTTCCTTAAAAAAGAGTATGGATTTACGCGAATCTTACCAAAAGATAAATTGAAATAATTGCCAGGATAAATCCCACAATCTCTCCAAGAGAAATTTTCTCATGAAAATAAAAATAACTTCCTGCCAACACAAAAATAATCGTTAACACTGCGAAAATACCGTTTGTATTTGATAGCTCCATGCGTTTCAAAACAAAAAACCAACCAAAAGCGCTTAATAACCAAACAATTCCTCCGGCAATAACTAAAGGCATCCCTGAAAATCCCGGCTGTAAAGTTGCTTTTTTAATCAAAAAATCTCCAGTCACATTCGCTAATGTTAAAATCACAATCAAAAATATGGTCATGTGTTAAATAACAATATTAATTAATTTATTTTTCACAAAAATTACTTTTTTGATTTCTTTTCCGCCTGTCCATTTTTTGATTTTTTCAGATGATAATGCCAGTTCTTTGGCTCTTTCCTCGGAAATATCAGCTTCCGCTTCAATTTTGTCGCGGACCTTGCCGTTAATCTGAATAATCAGCGTTATCATTTTTTCTTTTACCAGTTTCGGATCATATTCCGGCCATTTTTCTTTAAAAATGCTTTCTTTACCCGAGCGAAGCGAAGGGTGGAAAAGAGATTTATCTCTTTGACTGTGTCCGAGTTTTCCCCAAAGCTCTTCAGAGATATGCGGCGCAAAGGGAGAGAGCAATTTCAGAAATGCTTCGAAATCTTCCTGGTCAATTTTCTCTTCTTTTTCAAAACCATTAACCAAAATCATCATTGCCGCAACAGCAGTGTTAAACTTCAATCCTTCTAAATCGTTTGTAACTTTTTTTATGGTTTTGTGAACTAAATTTTTTAGGTTTTGGGTTTTGGCTTGCGGAGGCGAAGAGAACTCTGTTCTCTTCTTCACCTTCGCTTCCATAGATGGAAGCTCGGTCTTTGAGCTTAATTTCCATACCCGATTAACAAACCTGAACATGCCATTTATTCCCGAATCCCGCCAGTCGCCGCCTTGAGAAACGTCGCCCAGAAACATCAGATACATCCTGATGCTATCTGCTCCGTATTTTTTAATATATTCGTCAGGGTTAACAATATTGCCTTTTGATTTGCTCATTTTCGCTCCTTCCCTAATAAGCAAGCCGTGGGCGAAAAATCTTTTGTATGGTTCTTCAAAATCAATCATTCCCAAGTCCTTAAAAAACATTGTCATAAAACGGCTGTATAAAAGATGTAAAACCGCGTGTTCCTGTCCGCCGATATACATATCAACCGGCAGCCATTTTTTTGTCCTTTCTTTGTCAAAAATCTTGTCGTCAAACTCAACCGACGGATAGCGGAAAAAATACCACGAAGAATCCAGAAAAGTGTCGGAAACGTCGGTTTCCCGGCGAGCGGGGCCGCCGCATTTCGGACATTTTGTTTTCCAGAAT
>Ga0315289_10011680_pt1 | contig 12432 bp, 7 predicted proteins | sample YL17G11_40_MG_FD_203452 | JGI IMG/M metagenome (GOLD analysis project Ga0315289, IMG submission 203452) | Sediment microbial communities from Yellowstone Lake, YNP, Wyoming, USA - YL17G11_40 | ecosystem: Environmental > Aquatic > Freshwater > Lake > Sediment | place: USA: Wyoming | collected...
CAGACCTATGCACCATTGCCTTGATTAACTCCTGTTTATGTTTGCAGAGCCAGTCTATTCCAAAGAGCTTTCCGATTGAGACACTAGAGAACGCATCCAGCAATTCAAAGAGTTTGATGAGAGCTTGGGTTTGTCTTCCTTGCTCTTCGAAATACATGGCTAGGGGAACAGAAGGTGTCCATAGAGATGCAGGTTCTGAACCGAGGCAAACATGGACACGCCGAGGAGAAACGAGAACTCCCTTCAAGACTGAGTATGTTTTTGCAGAAAAAAAGATAGAGCGTTTATATAGGGAATGCTTCGTGTCTTGTGGCGCGATGCATTTCGATCATTCTTGCGATTTTCCGCGCATTTTCATTTCTTTTCATTTTGTATGTGTTTTTCATGTTTTTCACCTCGCTTAGTCGCGTGAAGATTGTGCTAGAAGCAAAAAGAGAGAGAATTGATCCTCGTTCTGCTATGTGCAAATCTGGTATATTCCTACACCTGATATGCCGCAGCATATAAACCTATCCTGCAAAGAAAAATAATTCGCGTATCCTGACAGCACAGTTCAGACAGTCTGCTTCAATCTCGCGCTATGCAGATCTGCTCGCAGGTGTTTCACGCCAACGAACAGGACCTCACCGCAAACCCAAATTTGCCAGCCAATTGAGACACGACGGCAGAAGGATGAAGACCGTACTAACCGCATCCAACATCTCAGCGCGACGCTTCAGCAGCTTAAGGTTCAAAGTGTCCCCCGAAATTACTCAAATCTGAATAATAACACCTCTGACCCAAGAGACACCGCAGAAGAACAAGACACCACACCATAATCAGCAACTTTGCCTAAAAAGGCTTCCGCACAATGACAAGCTGAAAAAGGAGATTATGAGAAAAGAGGATTTATGGATTTTCTTTGCCTGCCCAGATGCGGACTCGCACGAAGTTCCAGTATGGGTCTGTTGCTCCTCTGTAAAGCGTAACCGTGTTCGCAGATGAATCTGTCCAAGCCAAGCCAGATGCTGCAGTATCGAGTTTAATAAGCCATGCATCTTGGCTGCCTGCGCCGTAAGAAGTTGTTGTACATGCTAAGGCGTATGTTTGCTCACTCGTTATCACAACGGAATATCCCCAATCATCAGTTGATCCTCCGTACGTCTTGTTCCACTGGGCATTTCCAGAAGAATCAGTCTTGACGAGCCAAACATCGTCTGCTCCTGCACCTAAAGACCTTGTATATCCAGTGAGCGCATATCCCCCATCAAGGGCTTGTACCAGCGACATACCCCAGTCTAGGCCTGCTCCACCGTACGTCTTGTTCCACTGGGCATTGCCAACGGAATCTGTCTTAACTAGCCAGAAGTCGCCTGCACCAACATCAAACGAGTCCGTGAAGCCAACAAGTGCATATCCTCCATCACCTGTCTGAACAACAGATTGAGCCCAGTCATCACTTGTTCCTCCATACGTTTTGTTCCACTGCACAATTCCAGAGGAGTCTGTCTTCACGAGCCAGAAATCCTGATGACCCGCGCCAGACGAGCCCGTCTCGCCAGCCATTGCATAGCCACCGTCACCTGTCTGGATCAGAGACCACGCATAGTCACCGCTTAATCCTCCGTAGGTTTTGTTCCATTGTGCGTTTCCAAGGGCATCAATCTTGATCAACCAAAAGTCATCGTTGTTGCTCGCCGATTGTCCTGCTACAACATATCCTCCGCCACTTGATTGAACCACACAAGCGGCGCTCTCGTAGCCACTTCCTCCGTAAGTCTTGTTCCACTGCATACTCCCGTTTGCGTAAGTCTTGACCACGTAGACATCGGCTGAACCAGCGCCGTATGAATTGGTAATGCCTGCAAGTATGTAGCCTCCGTCACTGGTTTGGGCTATAGAATTCGCATAGTCATAGCTTGATCCTCCGTAGGTCCTGTTCCACTGAGCTCTTCCAAACGAGTCTGTCTTGACCAGCCAAACATCAATGTTAACCCCGTAGGACCCAGTGTATCCTGTGAGGGCGTATCCTCCGTCACTCGTTTGAATCAGTGAATATGCAGCATCGCCTTGTGTTCCCCCGTATGTCTTGTTTATTGCAGAAGTGTATCCTCCTAGACCCAGATATCTAAGCAATCCGCCGTCCATGGCTGTTTTGCCGACTATGTCAACCATCATGTTGGAATCGTTCCAATTCGTAATGTTCAGCGCATGCGTTATCAGGATGTTTTGTCCAGCCTTGTCTGTTACATTGATCCAGCCACTGTCATAGAGCAATCCTGCCTTCGTTATGTTCTGGCCTTCTGCCCCGAAATGCGAAGCTACGGTGAATATGTCATCTATGCCGATGTATCCATCATCGTTAATGTCCAGCCAAGGATCATATTCTCCAGTCTGTCCAATCACTGGAATTGCGGAAAATAGCAGTGCAACAACGCAGAAAACAGTTAGGCCAATAATCAAGTCTCTTTTAGTTATCATAGAATCACCTCCTTGTCTTCTCCAGGATACAAAATAGCTCATATGGGTGGCAATATTAGGCTTGTGAAACAAGGTTCTAGAAGTGTGAAGAAAAGAAAAATGATTATGGGTTTTCTTCTTGTCCGAAGTGTTGTGCGGCTATGAAGATGTCGTCTATGCCTATGTAGTTGTCGCCGTTTATGTCGTGTATTGGGCTGTAGTAGTAGCCGTTTGAGTTCGGTGGTCCGCCCGGTTCAGTTCCAAAACGCAAAGCTATGCCGAATATGTCGTCAATGCCGACGTATCCATCAACAGGATCAACATCGCCTGGGATGCCGACTCTGACGGTTTCGCCCGTGCAAGTGTTGTCAGTCGTGTCTACTTCATCTGGAACTGGCCAAGCATAGGCGCGTAATGCGTAGTTGCCCTTGGCAAAGCCAGTGGTGTTCCAAGTGAAGGTTGCGGTTGTGGAGTTACCGCTTGTTAAGGTTATTTCTCGTGTTTCGATTTCAGTTGTGTCGGCGTAGAAAGTGACGTTGAAGGTTTCTGTGTAGTCGCCTTGGTTTTCCACGGTGACATTTATGGACATAGAATAGCTTTGACCAACAACAGTTTTAGAAGGTGTAACGTTTGTTGTTGCTATATCATGTACCAAGACAGTAGGAGAAACTTTGACCAACCAAAAGTCGTTATATCCTGCGCCAAAAGACCATGTGGAGCCAGCTAGCACATATCCACCATCGCTAGTCTGAACAATAGAGCGAGCCTCATCGCCAGCAGCTCCGCCATATGACATGTTCCACTCCATGTTTCCATAGCTGTCAGTCTTAACCAACCAAAGATCACTACCACAGTGACCCGCCAAGGCATATCCTTCGTCGCTGGTCTTAATAATAGAATAGGCGATATCCTCACCAAACTGCTGGTCATACGTTTTGTTCCACTGCGCGTTTCCATTCGCATCCGTTTTAATCAGCCAAAAGTCATAGGTGAATGTCTCAGAAGACACTGTCTGGCCAGCTAGTGCGTATCCGCCGTCACTAGTCTGAACTACAGAATAAGCAATGTCCACCATGTATTCGCCGCTATATGTTCTGTTCCATTGCATGTTCCCATAGCTGTCTGTCTTAATAAACAAAATTTCACTGTTTGCCGCGTAGGAAGGCCATGTGTAGCCTACTAGAGCGTATCCTCCGTCGCTAGTCTGAACAACAGAACGGGCGCCATCATGACTAGGCCCACCATATGTCTTGTTCCACTCCATGTTTCCATAGCTGTCAGTCTTAACCAACCAAACCTCAGACCATGCTGGAGGCACCCAACCAGGCCATGTTTCTCCAGCTACTGCGTATCCTCCGTCAGTAGTCTGAACAACAGAATAAGCAGAATCCGAAGCAGCGTAGGGGTCTTTCCGCGGCCCATCATATGCATTAATCCACTCCATGTTCCCGTAGCTGTCAGTCTTAATCAACCCAAAGTCGTACCAATTGTCTGTCCACATATATCCTGCTAGTGCGTATCCGCCATCGCTAGTCTGAATCACGCTTCTGGCTCCATCATCTGGCCCTCTGTATGTTTTGTTCCACTGCATGTTTCCGTTGCTGTCTGCCTTCACTAGCCCATAAGCGCCACCCCACCAAACACCAACCAACGCGTATCCTCCATCATCAGTGTTAACAACAGAATATGCGGCATCGCCACCTAGGCTACCGTATGTCTTGCTCCATTCTACTGTCGCTGGTGTAGACAATATGCCCCTAACATCATTCACAATGTCAGTAGAGACGTAGGTGTCCTTATAACGTTGTATTGGCGCTATAGATTGGTCTATTGAGCCGTCAGCCCTGATGTAAATGGTTCCTTCTGCCCTGACTGGTTGAATGTTAGACGCTATCGTCAACATGCTCGTTAACAGTAGCACGAGAGTCATTGCCGAAACCATTTTTTTCTTCATAAACAGAATTCTCCCTCTCCTTTAGTCCGCCAAGTATTATGTCGTATGAGCAATTTATGATTTGTGGAAGCATCTTCTATCATATCAAAACAAGGCGGTCTCGGAAGATGATGTATCAAATGCGACATATCAATGAGGAATTGTGCACGTACAAGACTATCATTGACGCGTGACCCCAAATAAGTCCTTTCCTGAAATCTCATATGATTCAAATAGAGCACAGTGAGTCATTACAGACACGCGTTTTGTCTAACAGGACAGGAAGAAAGTCCGTCCCTATCGTGGAAAAGAAAAAAGGATTTGCGGACGATGTCTCTGTCTATTCCGTGTTCGAGGCCTATTCTATCTCGATTGATATGTTTGGTGCTGAGGATCGGAAGCCTGGTTTGTCTATTAACAGGTATCTTTGGCCAGTTAGCTTGTTCCATGCGACAGCTGCACAAAAGTCTATGCGATCATCCACGGCAGTGGCAATCAAGCGTAGTTCCTTGTCCTCGTAGCATATGATTATCACATGCTTTAGTATGGTCATTTTGGGGTCGTGTTTGACTCCGAAGTCCTTTCCAAGAGCAACAAACTGGAAATACTTGTCATCAGTACTAATCTTCAGAATGGTGCCTCGTCTCGTATCTTCAAACACGTGCTCCCATGAAATTGTCAGTGGCGGCAGTATGGCAGCAACATAATACTGTCCGTCGATGTTTTCTTGGATAATCAGTTCGTCAAAGCCATCATTGTTTACATCAGTGACTTCGCCCCACCTTGGAGTCTCGCGGCCCTTGACACATCCTCCTGTGCCAGTGAGTATGAGTGCCCCATTGTTGGGCAAGGCAAAGTCCATAACCAGATTGCCTTCAAGCGAAAGTGCATACACATGGCTGTCCTTGTACAAGACAATCTCTTCGGTCATGTCGCGGTTTACATCACAATGTCCTGGCCAACAGAAGTAGGGTAGAAACGTCGAGTTTCCCCAAGTCCAAAGTTCAGTGCCATCTCCGTCATAGGCGTGTATCTCGCCTCCACCGTAGACTATGACTTCCTTAGTTCCGTCTTTGTCCACGTCAATCACTATCGGAGTCGAAAGATTGTAGTTCGCTTCGCGTCCGTAGGATTTCTGCCACAATCCAGTTCCATCATTCCTGACAGCATACAGAGTATTGAAATGGTCGATTCGGCTCAGAGCTAGATCGTCAGTTCCATCTCCGGTGATGTCACCTGCTGTGACGTAGGCATTGTGCATCTCAGAATCAGGAGTGTGTTGCCTTATCAGTGATCCGTGTCTGTCTAGAACGTAGATATTCTGGAAAGTTGCTAGTACTATTTCTGGGATTGCGTCGCCCGTGACATCAGTATAGATCATCTGATTTCCGAGCTCAGAGGTGCTGTAACTCCACATGACAGAGCCATCCGTGTCGAGAGCGTAGCTGGTAGAAGCTGCTCCGTATCCTGCAGTCGCTGTAACAAATATCTCTAGTTGAGCATCAGAATCAAGGTTGAGGAAAGCGGCATACCCGAGAATTCCGGTTGACGAAGAAGTGAACAACCACAATTCCGTACCATCGTCGTCGTAGCAGCAGATTGCTCCAGTTGAGCCTAATCTGCCAAACACAAAAACCTCGCCCTTTCCATCTCCGTCAACATCCCCTATTCCCGGACTTCCCCCGGCGAATCCAGTGGATTTGGACCAGATTTCAGTTCCATCATTCTTGATGACTTGAAGGGAGCCACCGTATGCAAGAATAGCCACATCTGCGATTCCGTCACCATTCACGTCTCCCGAGTCTTTGCCATCGATCATTTGATTGCTCAGTACAGGAACTCTCCAAAGCTCTGATGCGTCAAGACTGGCCTCTATGTTGGCAGAAGTTGCTTGAACTATTGGAAGTAGAATCAAAAGAATCATCATAGTCGCGAGCTTTCTGTTCATTTCCATTTCTCCATTTCTCGTTAGGAGAGTGACAAGACTTGGATAGCCACTGGATGCTCATACGAGCATACAGTCGAAATTGTCATCAGTCTTTGCCTCTCCCAGATAGCCAATCAAGTGCTAAGAAGATAAAAGACTTGTGAAACAAGGTTCTAGAAGCATGAAGATAAGAAAAGTGGTTTATGGGTTTTCTTCGCCAAAGTGTCGGGCTGCTGTGAAGATGTCGACTATGCCGATGTAGCCGTCGTTTTTGACGTCAAATAGAAAAAAAGGGATAAGCAGCCAGAGTGGAAGCACCCATGATTATTCTGGAAGTGCTTCTACCGTTTCCGGAAACTTCCCAAACGCTTTAGGAGGCAGCATTACTCTGATCGTGTCGCTTCCCTGGAACGGTGTGCCATTGTTCAGCTTGCCAGCAACGGCCAAGGTGATGACCGTGAATCCTTCCTTAGCCAGTTTGTTCAGGTCAATGTGGGCAATTATGTACGATTGGACTTTGGCTCTGTCAAATTTGACCAGCAAATCTGGAACACCATCATTATCATAGTCTCCTATCGCAGTAGGTGCGCATGGGTCTACAGAAATGGTTTCGTTCAACAGCAGCGATGAAACATTGATGTCATCTACATCATAGCCTTCAGGAAGCTCAATGTAAGCAGTAATCCACTTGCCCTTGCTCCTCAGATTTAGATTGCTTGGTTCAAAGCAAATTTTGGCCGTTATACATGGTATATATGATTCAGCAAGGCCCATTCTTGGGTTGCCCACCGATGGGTTCGACTGTCCCCAGTACCACATCATTAGGCAGTTGCCATTTGGTACAACACTACCAGCACAGACATTTGCCGAGTCCCATGCCCCAGGAGACCCAAGATCAATGACAGGATTTTCTGGCCATTTTGACCAACTGTACCCGTCAGGAGATGTTGCAAGTCCCACTCTCACTTCTTCCACTTTTTGTCCCGAATACCACATTACATAAGCACGCCCGTTCCAAAGGACTGGCCCACTGTATATGTGGTCACTATCCCAAGAGCTTGGACCCGTACTCATAACGGGGTTGCCCAAATACTTCGTCCAGTCAATTCCGTTCAGAGAAGTCGCCACACCTATATTTCTAGCATCGTTGCCGGTATACCACATAATGTAGGATGTGCCATTGAATACTATTGCGTGCGGTCCAATGTTAGAATCCCATCCACTGCCTGGAACCAAAACGGGGTTTCCGTATTTGATCCAATTAACACCATCAGATGATGTTGCATAGCCAATATTGCCTATGTATCCAAAATGGTAGCCAGTATACCACATGTTGTAGTGTGTTCCGTTAAATAAGACTATGGCCTGTCTGACACCGTCCTGTTCCCAAGCGAATCCCCCCTTGTCCAACACCATGCCGTGCGGAGCCCAGTCAATACCATTGGACGAAGTTGCATAATATATTCGACACGTATCTGTTTGTCCTGTGTACCACATTCTGAACTCGCCTCCTTGGTAAAGAACCCAAGGCTCATAAGCCCTCGCGATTTCTAGTGTCAGCGGATTCCCAGAATACTTTGTCCATTGGATTCCGTCATTCGAGCCTAACGAATGTTGTGAACAATAAATGAGCGCTGTTACTGCTAGGAGAGCCAACAGAGTACCTAGTTTTCTATTCATTTTCCTTTCTCCTTAGATCAGGTGATGGAGAGTTTGTCCTGAAGTTGCTTATTCTTTTTGTGGAATCAAGTTATAGAAGAAAATCCTATTTCACAAAAAAGGACAGAAAAAGAGGGGTTTTGCGGGTGACATCGCCACTTGTGGTAAGGGGTTCGAATCATACCCCTCGCACATGTATGCCAAGAAAAGGCTTAAATTTCGAAGAGAAAGCCATGAAATGGAGGGAAGAAACTTGTATCATATGCTTTTCTTCGATGTCCTGCTTGAGAAGAGAGAAGAGGTTCCAAGAATCATAGAGGCTTTCAAGAAAGCCGTGGGAAAACTTGAAGGTGTTGAACTGGTAGGGTTGTTTTTCCCAAGGGGCAGTGGGTACATGTATGCAACGATAACCAAGTACCGAGACTATGCAACTTGGGAAAAGCTTTGGAAAAGCCCAGAGGTTACACCAGTGCGAGAGAAGGCCAATGCCATAGTAACGAAGCAAATGGACATGTTCTTTGACGAAATCACCTATGCCTACCCAGAATTGCAGCAATGATTACTCCGAGCCACACGCACACGCTCAACGCTTGACGCAGAGTAGAGTAAAGAAAAAGTGGATTATGCGAGAGATATTGCCATTTGTCTTGGGGTTGCCCAGAGTAGCGCGTCCGCCATGTGCCCAGCGTTTCTTTTCTTTTAATTCCTCCGGTGGTGCTTACGCATTCGTCCAAAACTATTCTACAATAGAAGATTGTTACACAAGCATTATCTACCAATATTACCAATTCTATGAACAAGGGGATAAGTAGAATTGCGATTAATAGTTTCTATTGCGGTCATCATCATTTCGTTGATTCAAATAGTCGGAATGATGCCCACAACATGCTACAGCGCAGTAGTTGGTTCAATAGACCAGCCGAGTGGAAGCGGAAACCACCAAAACAGAGATGCTAAAACGTCGGCTCAAGGGGAAATGCGCATCTCACCACCGCACTTTCAGAATCAGAGTCTCTCCAGAAATCTGGCAGTTGATGTTGTTTTTGTGGGCTACAATCAGGAGGTCGTAAACATATCTGCAGTGGACTCAGCGATCCAAAAGCAATACGAGCTCGACTACTCTGACGTTCCCATGTCCTACCTTTTTGACTTCGATTATTTCTTCGCAGATCAATCATACTATCTTTCCCTGCGATCCTTCATTCTGCAGAATTCGGTAGACAACTCTTGGACTTCAGGATTTAATGAGACCGCTATGCAGTACCAAATGGATACTGGGACGAAAATGGCAGTTTTTCTAAATCAATCAGGAAGAGCCATTGACGCCCCAGCAGTTGAAACGTGGCTAGCTGACAACCCTTGTGTACCGCAAGCTAGGCAAGTCTGCACGTTCTACATTCTGAACTTCACAGATTTTGACTCGCCAGATCATCTGACCGAACATTGGTACAACATCACAGAGTATGATGTTGATTCGAATCACATACGGGACTTCCCGACAACCCAAGCACTTAACAATCCCCTAAATCCAGAAGTTCGTTATCCTCTTCCTGCTTTTTCAAGCAAGCAGAATCTTGTCTACATAGATCCATCAGCGTTTACATGGGATCTCAATTTCAGTAGGCTAGTGTTTAGGTTGAATGTGAGTGGACCCAAGTATCAATACTTCTACCAAGACTTGGACGCCTTTCTTGCCACCTACGACATCAATACTGAAGATGGAAAGTCGGCTCTCGCCCAGTATCTTGGCGGATGGATAGACGACTTCATGTTTAATGTAGGGCCTGATAACTTCCTACCTCTGGCCTCAGATGGATACTCCTATATGCCCACCTTGGCAGAATCTTTTTCCGTCCAGACGCTCGTGTTGAATGATCACATTCATACTGAGCTTGCTACGGAGGAACTACATTGGATCTTCAATGCGACTGTATTACAGGAAGCAGTTAGGGAGCTACTTCCTTATGCAAACCCAAAATCCTCAGCCAGATTTGCTGACCTTGATGACTACCCTGAAATAGCTTTCATATGGAATGACTGCATAATCTCGGTGCAAGATGGCCAAACAGTCATCAATGGAACAAAACTGTGGTATGCTCTTGACAATGTCAGACAAAAATACTTCAATGTGACAGAAGCTGAACATGTGGTTTGTTGCTATGCTTTCGTACTGAATAACACGGGGATAAAGTATGAGGGCTACTGGGTGGCGGGCCTCGGTGCAGCAAATCAAGTATTGGTTTTCAGGAACAAACCAGCCCTTTTCAGCCCTCTCGATGGAACAATCAGGCAAAAAGGACTCACTTGGACGATAACTCATGAGATGGGCCATTGCGTTGGATACATACATACCTCTACTTGGGCAGAAAGACTGTATCCCCATTACGTTGGAGACTTCGCAGCTGATCCGATGGGGGGCTACGTCTACTCGTACCGTTTCTGCAAAATCAGAACTGAGCTCTTCAGGCGCACCTTAGCAGACATGAAACTTCTAAACCTCTTGGACAAGCTCGTACAAGACGAATACTGGTACAACCAAGGACCACCGTCAGCAGGGATAGATTTCCTTTTTGACAGAATACGGGAAGAAATAGAGCAAGTGAATCTGTCATATGACAAGCTACAGTACTTGGAAAGCATATATCTTCTGGACAGAGTTGAGCAACTTGAAGACGTGCTGAGCTCGCTTGTCAAGCCCAAGGCAGCATTATCATGGCCCATGTTCCGTAATGATTCCTATCACTTGGGGTGCTCCGATTCGACCGCCCCATGCACAAACAATACACTATGGAACTACACGACAGGCGGTGCTGTGCTTTCTTCACCTGCCGTCGCTGACGGGAAGCTCTACGTAGGTTCAAACGATCGTAAGGTCTATTGTCTCAATGCCTCTGACGGCTCATCAATATGGAGCTATACCACAGACGGCTGGGTGATCTCTTCTCCAGCCTACGCGGATGACAAGGTCTACGTAGGATCAGACGATCGCAAGCTCTATTGTCTTAATGCTTCTAGCGGTTCATTGATATGGAGCTACATGACAGGCAACCCTGTATGGTCTTCTCCAACTGTGGTCAACAACAAGGTCTATTTTGGGTCGTATGATGCCAGAATCTATTGTTTGAACGCTTCTGATGGAACGCTATTATGGAACTATACGGCGGGCAACAGCGTATTGTCCTCTCCCGCGGTGACAGGTGACAAAGTCTATGTTGGGGCATTTGATGGCAAAGTGTATTGTTTGAACGCTTCAGACGGCACACATCTATGGAACTATTCGACAGAAAACTTCTTTGATTCCTCTCCAGCAGTTGCCGGGGACAAGGTCTACGTAGGATCAGAGGATCACAGCGTCTATTGTCTGAATGCTTCTGACGGCTCACTGATATGGAACCATGCGACAAATGGGACCATATTCTTCTCTTCTCCCGCCGTCGCTGATGGGAAAGTATATGTAGGATCAAATGATAACGTGACATACTGCTTGAACGCCTCTGACGGAACCGTTATTTGGAACTTTGCCACGGGCGGTCGCATATATTCCTCTCCAGCAGTGGCAGATGGCAGGGTATATCTTGGGTCAAAGGATCGTAAGGTTTATTGTCTTAATGCTTCAAACGGCGAGCTCATCTGGAGCCTTACAACAGACTATTGGATAGAAACCTCGTCCCCCGCGGTGGCATACGGCAACGTGTACATCGGGTCCGATGACGGCAGAGTGTACGCTATTGGGCCTCCATCCAATCATAACTTGAAAGTTAAGAACGTCAGAACCTCAAAGTCTGGCAGCTCCCAAGAGACAGTTGGCCAGAACTACACTTGCAGCATCAACGTAACTATCCAAAACATAGGCGACCACGACGAAAATCCACAAATCGCAGTTTACGTGAACACGACTAGAATCGCAACACAGATCGCTACTCTACCGCACAACTCTCTCACCACAGTCTCATTCACGTGGAACACCACTGGCTACGCCATTGGCAACTACACAATATGGGCCTACGTGCAGCCTACCTCGGACGAAGCTTACAGGCTTGACAACATCCTCCTAGGCGGATCAGTCAAAGTCGTATTGCCCGGAGACATCAATGGCGATGGCTACGTGGGCATAGACGACATATTCACAGTAGCCTTTCATTTCGGGGCAGAAGCTGGACAACCAGGTTACGACCCGATCTGCGACATAAACGGCGACGGCTACATTGGCATTGATGACCTGTTCATCGCAGCATCGCATTTCGGCCAAGAAAACCCATAACTCACTCCCTTAATAGAATCTTTCTTTCATAAGTCTTTTAAAGTTCGGTTGTACCGTCTTGAAATTGTATTTGATTTTCCAACACTAGATTGTAGGGGACAGCTCTATTCTGCAAAAAAAGAAGCAAGGAGACAAGCGGAACATGTCTCCACCTCGGTGCGGTAATAAGCATTCTCTTACGATATTCTTTCGGTTTTGCCTAGACAGCTAAGC
>Ga0315289_10011685_pt1 | contig 12425 bp, 7 predicted proteins | sample YL17G11_40_MG_FD_203452 | JGI IMG/M metagenome (GOLD analysis project Ga0315289, IMG submission 203452) | Sediment microbial communities from Yellowstone Lake, YNP, Wyoming, USA - YL17G11_40 | ecosystem: Environmental > Aquatic > Freshwater > Lake > Sediment | place: USA: Wyoming | collected...
ATAAAGAGCAGAAAGAAGCGGTGAAATATGAAGGAGGTCCTCTTCTGATTATTGCCGGTGCCGGTACTGGTAAAACCACGGTCATCACGGAAAGAATTAAATGGCTGGTTTCCTCTGAAAAAGCCAAACCGGCAGAAATTCTCGCTCTGACTTTCACTGACAAAGCGGCTCGGGAAATGGAAGAGCGAGTCGATTTGGCTATGCCCTATGGCTACACAGATATGTGGATCTTGACTTTTCATTCTTTTTGCGACCGGGTTCTCCGCCAAGAGGCTCTGCAAATTGGCCTTGACCCTGGTTACAAACTAATGGCCCAAGCTGAAACCACTCAATTTTTGATTGACCATCTTTTCAAATTCAAACTTAAATATTTCCGTCCTTTAGGTAATCCGACCAAATTTGTTGATGGTCTCCTTCAACATTTTTCCCGATTAAAAGATGAAGATCTCTCTCCCGAAGAATATTTAAAGTACGCCCGAAAGTTAAAACAAAAAGCGAAATCAAAAGAAGCCAGAGATGAAGCGATCAAAACTTTTGAATTAGCGAATGCTTATCGCCAATATGAAGAACTAAAAATTAAAGAAGGGAAAATGGATTTTGCGGATTTGATTGCCAACACCATCAAACTTTTCCGGACTCGGAAAAACATTCTTCGTCAGTATCAAGACCAATTTAAATATATTTTAGTGGATGAATTTCAAGACACGAACTTTGCCCAAAATGAATTGGCGATGCTTTTAGCCGGAAGAAAAGCTAATTTGACCGTCACTGGCGATGATGATCAAAGTATCTACCGTTTCAGGGGTGCGGCGGTTGCCAATGTCATTCAGTTTCGAAAGAATTATCCCAAAGCCAAAATCATTGTTCTTTCCCAAAACTACCGTTCCAGCCAGTTGATTCTTGACCACGCCTACCAATTAATCCAAAACAACAATCCAGACCGTTTAGAAGTCAAAGAAAAGATTAACAAAAAACTGAAAGCGGTCAGAAGGATCAAAGGTAAACCGATTGAATTAATTCATACCGATCGGGTGGAAAACGAAGCCGAGGCTGTGGCCAAAACCATTAAAGACCTCACTGAAGATGATTATGATTACAAAGACGTGGCCATTTTGGTCCGGGCTAATAATCATGCCGAACCTTTTGTCAGGGCTTTGGCTCGCCATGGTTTGCCTTATCAGTTCCTGGGTCCGGGCCAACTCTTTCGCCAGCCTGAAGTCAAGGATTTAATTGCCTACCTCAAAGTCCTTTACAATTTTGAAGATGACCTGGCCCTTTATCGAGTGTTTTCCATGGGTTTTTTTGATATTAATGCCCGGGATTTGGCCGCCATCAACAATTACGCCAAACGGAAAAATCTTTCTCTTTTTGAAGCCTGTGAACAAGCCGCCAGTTTAAGAATTGCCCCAAAAACCAAGAACCAAATCGAGAAGTTTGTTAAAATGGTTCACCGTCATTTAGAACTTCTTTCTCGAGAAACCGCCGGCCAAATTCTTTATTATTTCTTAGAAGATACTGGAATGTTAAAAAGCCTGACGGATTACAAATCACCGACTGAAGAAAAACAGGCCCAAAACATTTCCAAATTGTTTGACCGGCTTAAAACCTATGAAGTCGAACACGAAGACGCCACGGTTCGGGCGGCAGTAGACTGGCTCAACCTTTCCCTGGAGTTAGGTGAATCACCTTTAGCCAGCAATTTTGATTGGACCGAGGAAAACCGGGTCAACCTTTTAACCGTTCATTCGGCCAAGGGCTTAGAATTTCCGGTGGTTTTTCTCGTGAATTTGGTCACGGCCCGTTTTCCCACCCAAGAAAGACGAGAACAAATTCCCCTTCCCGAAAAAATAATCAAGGAAATTTTACCCGTTGGGGATTATCATCAACAAGAAGAGAGAAGGCTGTTTTACGTGGGTATGACCCGAGCCTGTGACCGACTCTTTATGACCGCAGCCAATTACTACAGCGAAGCTAAAAGGGAAAAGAAAATTTCTCCTTTTGTGATTGAAGTTTTGGGCGAGGCCATGGTGAAAAAGCCAACCAAAACCAGCGACCAATTAGCCATTTTTGATTTTCAACCGACTGAAGAAGCCAAACCCAAACTAACTCGCCAACCGATTACTTACCTTTCTTATTCCCAAATTGATCTTTACGAAACTTGCCCTCTGAAATATCGCTACCGTTACCTCCAAAGAATTCCGACGCCGTCGGCCGCGGCGGCTGTTTTCGGTAATGTTCTTCACAGTACTCTCAGAGATTTTTATCAACAAGCCTTAGAAGGCAAAAGACCAACTAAAAAGGATTTATTGAGCCTTTTAGAAAAGAACTGGAATGATGAAGGTTATACTTCCAAAGTTCATGAGAAACGGATGAGAAAAGAGGCCGAACGAATGTTAAAGAAATTTTATGATAGTGGTTATGACCCGGACAGATTACCTAAATATCTGGAACAACAGTTTGTTATCAAAGCCAAAGAAGGTTTGAGAATCGGGGGCCGAATCGACCGAATTGATGAAACTAAATCTGGGATGGAAATCATTGATTACAAAACCGGTAAAGAAATGGACCAAAAAGAACTGGACAAATCTTTACAAATGAGCGTTTATGCCTTGGCCGCCACCGACCCGGGGGTTCTCAAACAAAACCCAGAAGACGTTGTCTTTTCTTTTTATTTCCTGGGTACGGGCAAGAAAAAAACCACCCAAAGAACCAAAGAGCAACTCATTCAAGCTAAAAAAGACCTGGTTCAAAAAGCCAAAGAAATCGAAAAAAGCCAATTTGCACCCCGACCCGGCGTTTGGTGTGATTTCTGCGAGTACCGACTCATTTGTGAAGCTTGGTCATAATCGCAGAAATTAGACCGAGCGAAGCGAGGGCGCCTTTTTGTGAATACCGACTTATCTGTGAAGCCTGGTCCTAACCTCTATAGGTTGACTTCTCAAAATTCCTGTGTTATATCAATCCCAGCACCTTCAAAAATAGAAAAAACGATCACAAGAAAAGGAGGATAGCCGTGGAAGAACGGACAGCCTCAACAGCGAGTATAGGTCAGATAAAAGATTTGATTGTTACCGTAGGCCAAGGCGTGCCAACTAATCTGCCCGAAGAAACCGTTAGGGGACATTTGGGCTGCAAAGACAATGTCCATAAGTGGATCAGGATGGGCTTGATACATGACCTTAGCCGAGTAGATTTTCCCCTTGTAGAGTCAGTTTTGGAGGGACGTCTTGCACTTCGCTTTTCAGTGACAGTTCGTCAGAGTTTGGAAGCAGATGGTTGGCAGATAGTGGAGATACCGGGTGGAGAAACACTGAAAACCCTGTTAGGTGATGATTGGAAGTATGGCCACCTATATGGAGGCGAGCTTGAGATGATACCTACTCGGTATCAAGAAGTTGCCTGGTATCCAGCCGAACCAATCTGGCCATCCACGATGGGAAAGATATTTTCAGAAGCAGTCAACGCCAAAGAAGAGTTGGAAAAAGAGGCACGAGAGAAGTATGGAAAAGAGGTTCAAGTGACCTTGCCAACTCTTGAATTGGTGGCATACCTTTTTTCCTATTATTTATTGTGGCCAAGGAAATCTCATATTATTTGGACTTTGAACGATTTTGGCCTTTTTCGAAAAGCGACTATCTACATCGAAAATGGTGCCTACTTCTCAAGTGGAAAGATATTGATAGAACCGAAAGATGTTTTTAATACTTACGGTAGACTAGGCTTAATGCGTTTATTGGAGCCGTCATTCTGAGGTTAGAGACTTTGAAGGTGCCAAGCCTTTGGCTTTACAAAAGCCAGAGGCTTTTTCTTTTTAAAAGAATCTATTTCTCACAAAACACCCTGGGTATTCAATTTCTATCCCGCCAAAACTTATTTTAAAATGAGAAAAACCTTGCCAGGATTTATTGGAAAATCTCTGGTCAGCAATCCCTTCAAAATCGAAAATTTGGCACCCTCTTTTTTTGGCTAATTTAATCGCCTGCCAAACCAAAAGATATTGGGCTGATTTCTTTCGGCCTTCTTTAGAGGTAAAAGCATAATAATAGTAAGCCGAATCGTGGGTAAGAAGGATAACCGTTCCGGCTAAATTATTGGCGGTGAGAAAAAGGGCCTTTTTGCCAAAGGCTTTCTTGAGGCGAATAAGGGTTTTTAAGGACGGAACATAACGACGCCAACCAACTGATTTTCGCCAAATCTGATGAAATTTTTCCAAATCCAAGACTTCAATGATTTGAAGTGCTTCCTTTCCTGCTTTTCTAATGCCATATCTGGCGTCTTTTTTCATTTGGGCCAGGATTTTCTTTTCCGACTGGGTCAAATCAATTTGGAGAGTCTTGGTGACATGCCCGCCACCGCCTCTTAATTGATAACCATGTTTTTTAAAGTCAGACTCTTTTTTTAAAGGCTGAATTTCAATTTGAAAGGGCTTGTGTTTCTTGGCCAATTTCTCAATTTTTTCAAAATCGATTGGCGATTCAGGATATTGGAGTTTCATAATCAACGGGGGTAAAAGAGGCAATTTGCGGATGTAAGCATAGCCATTGTCCACTCTTTCCACGAGCCAGCCGGAAAGTTTCAGATACTGAGCAAACTCTTTTGATTGACGCAAATCCATTTCAGAAGGGCAGTTTGGCTTTTAGACGAAGCAGTTTCCAACGCCAAGCATTGCCCAGATTGAAGAAAGGGTAGAAACGATGGTCAATAACTAAATCATAAGTACCCACAAATTCCACTACCTTGGCCCCGAATCCCAGTTTAAACCGATGAAAGCCAAACCAAGGATCATCAGGACTGGGATTAGGTCCGGGAGTACCCCAGAGATCAAAAAGTTTGCACCCTTGTTTTTGACCAAATTGAATCGCTTGCCACATCATCGCGTAAGAAGCCATGACATTTTGTTGTTCCCGAGTCGACCAACCATAGGGATAATAAAGGACGTCTTTGAATTTGAACAAAACCCAAGTGACCAATGGTTTGCTCTGATAAGTGGCCACTAAAAGATGAGCCAGACCACTGGGTTTTAAAGTCGCCCACATTTTTCGGTGATAATCAGGGGTATGGGCGTAAAAACCCTGTCTTTTGGTAGTTTCTTCCATCAGTTTCAGATAAGCGGCAAAGGTTTGATCTGAATTATCTTCAGTCACTTTCACCCCGTGTTTTTGGGAAAGGCGGAGATTGTAACGGGTTTTGGATTTCATCATCGCCATCAAAGCCTCTTCGCTTTGGGTTAAATCAAGATAAAAAGTGTGTTTGGTGAAGTAAGGCTCGCCCGGTTTCAAACCCAGATTTTGCCAAACTTCAGGTTGAGCCTTTTTCTCATCAGTCAACACATTAGGCTCAAGTTTAACCAGAATTGCTTTTTCTTTTATTCCCAAACTAACCAGTGCTTTAACCAATCTTTTATCAGGCATGGGCCCTTTGGGAAAATAAATAACGTTCTTATTGAGTTTGGGAATGGGGTGGATGGTTAGTTGATAACCAGCGAGAATTTTTTTCTGATCAAGCAAAGCCAAACGAATGACTGCCCGACCCGTTTTTTTCCGAAACTCTCCCCATTCCCAAGATTGAAGGGGATGATTAACGACAGCGTTAAATTGGTCTTTTTCTTCGGGTAAAACTTCGCGAATGAGCATATTATTATTTCGAGCGCCAGCGAGAAACAAGGTTCAGCGCAAAGCGCTGGTTCTTATTCTAACACGGAAGTCTCAACTAAATCTTTGGGGATATCAGCCAAAAATCTTGAAGGGGGATTGGCTGACCTTTGGCCAAAATAAAGCCTTTGTCGGGTGTAAAGCAAATGGAGCCTCTTTTTGGCTCTGGTCATGCCTACATAACAAAGCCTTCTTTCTTCTTCCAATTCTTCCTTATCCATCATGCTTCGGGAATGAGGAAACAAACCTTCTTCCATCCCCACCATAAAAACCACCGGGAATTCCGTTCCTTTAGCGGCATGGGTGGTCATCAGTGTCACCGCCTTTTTCTTCTTTTGATTGCCCTTGGGATGTTGGGGCAAATATTCTTGTTGCACCAAGGCCACGTTTTCTAAAAAATTGACCAACTGGGGGAATTCAGTGGCGACTGAACGCAATTCCTTAATGTTTTCCAATCTAGTCAAATCAACTTCATCTTTTTTGTCAAAAAGATCTAAATAATCGGTGGCTTCCAAGATCTTATCTAAGATTTCCATGGTGGTTAATTGATTATCATGTATCGAAACATCGTAATCGTTGGTGAAATTCATAAACTTTTTCATTCTCCCTTTGCCTAATTTTTGAACCCTTTTGTAAGAAGCCATGTCTTTGGGATTGTTCAGAAGCCTTAAGTAAGCCAAACAATCTTTAATCTCTTTTCTTTCATAGAAACGGGTGCCGCCCACCAGAGAATAGGGCAAGCCGGCATGGAGAAAGGCTTCCTCAATCACTCGTGACTGGGCGTTGGTCCGATAAAGAATCACATAATCAGAATAATCGCCCCCCTGGCTAACAATACTATTAATAAGGTATTGGGCTTCTTCCTGCTCGCTCTTGGCTTCATAGATGATTAATTTCTCTCCAGGAGCATTTTTTGTCCAAAGGTTAAGGATGGGGTGTTTGGTGTTTTTTTTAATTACCTCATTGGCCGCCTGAAGAATATTCTGAGTGGAACGATAGTTTTGTTCCAAGTTAATAATCGTCAAATCAGAAAAATCGTTCTTGAGATTCATCAGGTTGCGGTAATTGGCTCCTCGCCAACCATAGATGGCTTGGGCGGCATCACCCACGGCGCAAAGATTGCGCCACTTGTTGGCTAAGAGTTTGGTTAGAAGGTATTGGGCCTGGTTGGTGTCTTGGTATTCATCAATCAAAACGTATTGAAATTGGTTTTGATATTTCTGAAGAACCGGTTTTTCTTTTTGAAAGAGCTTGACGGTTTCAAAAAGCAGGTCGTCGAAATCTAGAGCCTGGTAATCTTTGAGAAGTTTTTGGTAGGTCAGATAAATCCGGGCCACCGTTTCTTGAAAATGACCGCGAGCGTATTGGGGATATTCTGTGGCAGAGATAAGCTCGTTCTTGGCTTGAGAAATGGTGGTTAAAATCGAAGCGGGTTTATAATCTCGGGTGGGAATGTCTAACTTGATCATGGCCAATTTAACCGTCTCTAATTGGTCTGATTCATCGTAAATGCTGTAGTTGACAGGCAGGCCAATATTGGTCCCTTCTTTTCTTAGCAATCGGGCGCAAAAAGAATGAAAAGTGCCGGCAAAAGGAAGATTGGCTTTGGTTTGGCCAAGAAGCTTTTGGATTCTCTCTTTCATCTCATTAGCGGCTTTGTTAGTGAAAGTGAGCAAAAGGATTTTTTCCGAAGGAATCTTTCTTTCCTGAATTAAGTAAGCAGCGCGGTAAGTCAAGGCCCGAGTTTTGCCACTCCCGGCTCCGGCCAGAATGAGTAAAGGGCCTTCGCCAAAAGTAACGGCGGCTTGCTGGGCAAGGTTGAGTTGGGTTAAAATAGGGCTTGGCACTAGGGAGATTTTAGCATGATTACCAAGAAAGAGTTAAAGACCTATCTTTTAAAGGGGCGTCGTTTGGCCAGTCGTTATTATCTCCAAATTAAAATTGGTTTGTTTTTTTTCAGTCTTCTTTTTTTAATTCTTGCCTTAAGAGTTATTTTCCCTTATTTATTAATCGGTGGTCGAATCGTGGGCGGTTTGGCTTCTTCTGGAATTTCCTTAGTCAGTCAATCGGCCACTGATCTTAAAGGGGAAAATGGCCGAGTTAATTTTTTATTATTGGGTATCAGTGATGAGGGAAAAGCCGGCGCTGAATTAACCGATACGATCATTTTTCTTTCTATTAATCCTCAAACAGGTAACACGGTCATGCTTTCTTTACCTCGAGATATTTGGTTGGCTTCAATGAGGGCCAAATTAAACACGGCCTACTATTATGGCAATCAGAAAAAACCAGGCGGAGGTTTAATTTTGGCAAAAGCTTCGGTAGCGGAAATTTTGGGCCAGCCAGTGAACTATGGAGTGGTGATTGATTTTGCCGGTTTCGAGAAGTTGATAGACCTTTTGGGGGGCGTCACTGTTAATGTGGCCAAGAGTTTTACTGATGACCGTTACCCTCTTCCTGGCAAAGAAGATGATGACTGCGGCGGTGATCCCGAATACGGCTGCCGTTATGAATCAATTCATTTTGAAGCAGGCGAGCAAGAGATGAACGGAAAAAGGGCGTTGAAATATGTTCGCAGCCGCTACGCTGAAGGCGAGGAAGGGACCGATTTTGCTCGAAGTCAACGCCAACAAAATTTGCTCACCGCTATCAAAAACAAAATTTTTTCTCCTCAGGTTTTAATTAACCCCCTTAAGGTAGTGCAATTGGTAAAAGTTGGTCAGCAAAGTTTGACCACTGACCTTCCCCAAAAAGATTTCGGCGGGGTGGTTAAACTGATTCTTAAAATGCGCGCCGGTGAGATTAAAGCGGAGATTTTAAATGGCGGGGCTGAAGGGAAAGAAGGTTATTTAATTAATCCTCAACCCAATCCCAAGCTTTATGATAATCACTGGGTTTTGATTCCCAGAACCGGTGATTGGCAAGCCGTGCAAACCTATGTCCAAGATTTACTCGAGAATCACTAAATTTTTTCAGAAGGGGAAACTGCCGCTAATTTTTTTCCTTGCCTTTGTTTTTCGTTGGTTGCTTTTGCCTCACGGCACTCATGTTTCTGACATGGGTCTTTGGCATTATTGGGGAGCCAAGATGGTGGCGTTGGGTCCAGGGCAATTTTATCAAAAAGTCGGCTTTTGTGATTACTTGCCTTTTTACCTCTATTTTCTGGGGGGGCTGGAATTGATTTGGCAAGCCTTGAGCCCTCATTTTGCCCTGGCCAAAGATGTTTTGTTCAAAATGCCCGCCACTTTGGCTGATTTTGCCACCGCTTATTTAATCTATTTGATCCTTAAGGAGAAATCCAAAGAAATCGCTCTCTGGTTATCGGTTTTTTATCTTTTTAATCCAGCCGTTTTTATCAACAGTAGTCTTTGGGGACAGGTAGACTCAATTGGTGCCCTTCTTCTTTTGGCAACCTTTTTCTTCCTTTTAAAAAATCGTTATATCGCCGCAGGTCTTCTTATGGGATTTTCTTTAACGATGAAGCCCATTTACTTTTTGGCTCTGCCTTTAGCCGGAGTGATTCTTTGGCAAAAAAGGCTTAAAAAAGCGTCATGGTGGTTGAAGTATAAGAGTTTGAGGAATTATGGGGCAGCTCTTTTGGCTGGTGTGGTCTTGGTCAGTCTGCCTTTTTCTTTGACTAATCCTTTGGGAATGTTGCTTAAAAGATATCAATTGGCGGTTTCGGTTTATCCTTACACTTCGGTCAACTCTTTTAACTTCTGGGCGATTGACAATCGCTGGTGGCAGTCTGACTTGATTAGATTTGGTTTAACTTATCAACATTGGGGATTATTAATAGTCAGTCTCACCGTTGGTTTAACTTTCTGGCTTGTTTGGCAGTCGAAAAAGGAGTCAAACCTCTGGCTTTCCCTGGCGACGATTTTTTTGGCTCTGTTTACCTTTGCCACCCGGACTCACGAAAGACATCTTTTTACGGTTTTACCCTTTCTCACTCTTTTAGCTGGCCTTAATTATCTTTATTGGTATCCGCTTTTAATTATTTCATTTGTTTCCTCGGCCAATCTCTATTTTTCCTTGGTTTGGCTTTTGGAAGGAGGTAAGTTTGTTTTTAACTGGTCTTTGATTAACTTTTTTTCTTGTCTAATCACTCTTATGAGTCTGGTTTTGGTCGGCCTGGTTTTCAGGAAAATAAAAATCAATTGGCAAAAGGTTAAGAAATTGGTGACCAGTCGCCGTCTGCTTCTTTTCTTATTGGCCCTGGCTTTTTTGACCAGAATCTGGCACTTAGGCTGGCCAACTCGCTTTTACTTCGACGAGGTTTACCACGCTTTCACCGCCACAGAGATGGCCAAGGGCAATGTCATGGCCTGGGAATGGTGGAATCAACCGCCTGAAGGAGTGGCCTATGAATGGACCCATCCGCCTTTGGCCAAACTCTTTATGACTTTAGGTATTTTTATTTTTGGTGAAAATGGTTTTGGTTGGCGTTTTTTTGGTGCTTTATTGGGGACGGCTTGTGTTTTTATTATTTATTTGTTGGGTAAGGAGCTTTTTAATCAAAAAGTGGCGATTTTGGCGACTTTCCTTTTTGCTTTTGATGGTTTGCCTTTGGTGATGAGTCGCATTGGTATGAACGATATTTATTTTCTCTTTTTTACTCTCTCCTCTTTCTGGTTATTTCTCAAAAAGAAACCTCTCTTGTCAGGTTTGGCTTTTGGTTTGGCTTTGGCTTCGAAATGGACGGCGCTTTATCTGCTTCCGGTTTTGGCTCTCTGGCGATTAATGGAGTGGTTTAAACAGGAAAGAAAAAAGAAATTCAATTTTATTAAAGAAAGCCTCTTTATTTTTTTAGTTTGTTTTCTTTTTTTGCCTCTGGCGGTTTACCTTTTCTCTTATTTACCCTTTTTTCTGACCGGCCATACTTTTTCTCAATGGTGGGAGTTACAACACCAGATGTGGTGGTATCATACCGGTTTGACCGCGACTCATGCTTATCAATCATCTGCTTTATCCTGGCCTTGGTTGATTCGTCCGGTTTGGTTTTTTGTTGATTATCAACAAGCGACCAGGGCCAATATTTACGCCATGGGCAATCCGCTCATTTGGTGGGGAGGTTTGATAAGTTTGCCTTTTGTTCTTTGGCAAACCTGGAAAAAACGAGAGAAAAAGCTTTTTCTGGTGATTTTTGCTTATTTGGCTTTCTTTTTACCTTGGGTTTTTTCTCCAAGAATTATGTTTCTTTATCACTATCTGCCCTCAGTCGCCTTTTTGTGTTTGTTTTTAGGCTGGGCACTGGCTTGTCTTCAGGAGAAAAAGCCGTTTGTCTTTTTGTTAGTTGGTTATGTTTCGCTTGTGGTTTTAACTTTCTTTTTCTTTTACCCTCACTGGATCGGCCTCCACGTGCCTCTCTGGTTAGACAAACTTTTTTATTGGCTGCCTTCTTGGCAATAGGCAATTTTAGAGGAATAAGCCGATAAGGATGAGGATGATTCCCCCGAGGGTGGCCAAGAGAGTGGGCGAAATAATTCCGGCTTCAGGCAATTCAACCCCGGGTGTCGGACTGACTCTAGGCGATGGGCTAGGGCTAACCCCAGGGGCTGGGCAAGTACAATCATTTTCCCTTGGACATTCTGTGTTTACACAGAAATTAGTGCCGTTGACTTCCCGACAGACGAGATCTCCAGCACAGTCAGTATTAGAAGTGCATTCATCGTAACAATCGGGCGGGATTGAACAAACACAATCATTTTCATTTGAACATTCATTGTTCACACAGAGATTGGTACCATTGATATCCTTACAAATTAATTCTTCAGGACAGTCAGGGGTAGTTTCGCACTCATCATAACACTCAGGAGAAACAGGACAAGCGCAATCATTTTCATTTGAACATTCATTGTTCACACAGAGATTGGTACCATTGATATCCTTACAAATTAATTCTTCAGGACAGTCAGGGGTAGTTTCGCACTCATCATAGCACTCAATTGGTGAAGGACTGGGTGAAGGACTGGGGCAGACACAGTCTTCTTCGTCGGAGCATTCTTGATTGACACAAAGGTTGGTTCCATCTACGTCTTGACAAACGTATTCTCCGGGACAATCTTCACTATCAATTTGACATTCTTCATAACACCCTGGCGGAACCTCGGATACATTGAAGTTTGAAGTACAAGCTTCAGTTGGTACATCTCCTGCTGCCTCTGGTTTTGAGGTGGGAGCAGTGGGGGCGATTGGTTCCGTGCCAATTTGGGCCAGTTTAATAGCCGTAACCACGGCAATTATTCCCAAGATAACGGTAGCCAGGATAATTAAAAGCAGTTGCCAGTTTTTTTTCATAGTTTTAATACCAACCTAAATCAGGATTGTAAACCATACTCTCGATGGTATAGGAACCAGCCGATGGGATGGTATATTGAACATAAAATTTATTTCCATGTTGCTGGGTTGTTTCCTGCCAATCACCACGATTGACTCTAATTCTCGCTTTGGTGATTCCTTGGGGATTACTGGTTGTTCCCCGCGTGGTTAGATAAATAGTTTGACCAATAGTGAGGGTGGAAAGATCAGTAATCTCATTCCAATCTTCATCATAAATTTTACAGAATTGACAAAGAGCCGTGTCTGGAGGCAGAGAGGGTGGAGGTGATTCAGGAGGTTCCGAGGGAGGTGGACCACCACAGCCAGTGTCTTTACAAACACCACAATAGCCATCAGCCTCAAGTTGGCCACATTTATCGTCAGGAATACATCTGGTGATACTCCCATTTGAAGGAACGGTAACATTGGAACAATTAAGGCTACCGGTACTAT
>Ga0315289_10011687_pt1 | contig 12423 bp, 12 predicted proteins | sample YL17G11_40_MG_FD_203452 | JGI IMG/M metagenome (GOLD analysis project Ga0315289, IMG submission 203452) | Sediment microbial communities from Yellowstone Lake, YNP, Wyoming, USA - YL17G11_40 | ecosystem: Environmental > Aquatic > Freshwater > Lake > Sediment | place: USA: Wyoming | collected...
AGAACATCCACCTTCATAGAAATATAGTAGATGAGAGAAGGACTATGAAGTCTAATAGGGTAGCCCCCTATATTTTTCTCATCATTCCTCTATTTTTATTTTGTTTCGTATTAGTCTATCCTATGATTGAAAATGTGTACTTGAGCTTTACAAATTGGGATGGAAAGAGCGATCCGAAATTTGTAGGTTTAGAAAATTACGCATATTTTTTTAAGGATCCTATGACGTATATTTCTCTTTTCAATACTCTAATTTGGGTAGCTTTAGCGATGGCTTTGCCTGTCGCCCTCGGTCTAATTGTGGCTGTTATGGCAGAGGGGGCAAAATATGAGAGCATATACAAGGGTATAATATTTGCACCATTTGCTCTATCCGGTGTAGTAGTAGGATTAGTTTGGAGACTCCTCTATGAACCATCATATGGAATGGTTAACACTATTTTGAGAAGTATTGGATTGAGTTCTCTAGCACTGCCTTGGCTTGGCTTACCTGGTGTAAATACGTACTTCATGATTATAGCTTCCACATGGAGTGCAATGCCTGGGTCTATGGTGATATTTATTGCTGGACTAAAGAGCATACCCGTTGACATCATTGACGCAGCTAAGGCTGATGGGGCAAAAGGCTGGGGACTTTTTAGAAGCATAACTTTTCCTCTTTTGATGCCGTTTACCACTGTCATTGTTGCGATGACGATTCTTAATACCTTGAAGGTATTTGATATCATATACATAATGACTACTGGCGGACCTTTTAGGTCATCGGAAACGTTGGCAGTAACTATGTTCTTTGATGCCTTTTCTTTAAGGCAATATGGATATGGTTCAGCGGTTGGAACAATACTCTTTCTTATAATAGTAGTGATTACTATTGCATACCTTCATTACAGCTTTAAGGGTGAATTAAAATATTGAAGGGCATCAAAAGTAAAGGAGTAATAGTATACATCGTGTTGACGATATTGGCGATACTTTGGCTTCTGCCATTTTATATCAATTTAGTAACAGCCTTGAAGACGAATAAAGAGTTCGCATTAACTACATTCTGGGTTCTTCCAAGTAATCCTTTGAATTCTTTTGCCGCCAACATGGATAAAGCTCTCAGGAGTGGCAACATGAGCTATTATTTGATTAATAGTCTACTCTATGCAACTATCGGTTCTATATCGGCAACGCTAATTGCTTCCTTGGCAGCATTTCCAATAGCGAGAATGAATTTCAGGGGAAGAGACGCTGTATTTTACATAATAATGCTTGGTACATTCTTTCCGTTTCAAATGTATATAATACCTTTGCTCAGAATGTGGATGTCGCTCGAATTGTATAATACATTCTTTGGTCTGCAGCTGGTGTACACAGCAATATGTATACCATTTGTAACATTTCTTCTCAGAAACTACTTTATAACGATACCAAAGGACATAGAAGATGCTGCAATAGTTGATGGTATAGGATACTTTGGTTTATATTATAAGATATTTATGCCATTAGCTTTACCAGCACTCGCAGTAGGAATAACTTACCAATTCGTTTGGATATGGAATGATTTGTTATTCGGTATGGTTTTGACCTCGTCAGTAAACACAAGGAATGTTATGGCCGGTTTAACCTCACTTACTGGTGGTTGGGAGTACACATATTCAACACAAGCAGCAGCAGCCTTGCTAGCCGCAATTCCCCCCATGGTAATATTTCTAGGTCTACAGAAATTCGTTGCAAAAGGCTTGCTTCTTGGAGCTGTTAAAAAATAATTTTTCCTCCATGAACGAAAGACTTATCAAATAGACAAAGAAAATGATAACAATGAATTCTAGAGAAAGAGTACTCTTATCCCTAAAGCACAAAGAACCGGACAAAATTCCTGTAGATTTAGGAGGAATGGGCTCATCAAATATCATGGGTATAGCTTATAACAGTCTCAAAAAATATCTTGGAATCAATGAAGGAGAAACATACATATACGATATCACGCAACAGTTGGCAACTCCAGAAGAAAGAATACTTAAGCTATTTGAAATAGATTGTATTGATCTTAATAGAATGTTGCCTCCCGCCAGTCCTTCGGAGATAGAGTTGGAACCTTGGACATTGCCTGATGGCTCACCTGCCAAGGTGCCAACTGCATTTTCTGCTTTAATCGCACCCATAGCGGTTCGAGCTTCTCCTAAGTCGACAGGAAGGGTTAAGCTTTTGCCAGATGGGAAAGGTGGGTGGATGTTGAAAGAAGGAAACTTGGTCAGGTTAGTTATGCCCAAGGGCAGTCTATATTTCGACGACATCTATCATCCACTTGAAAAAGCCGAAACCAGAAAAGATGTTGACACCTTCTTCGAAGGCTCATACAATTCAAAAATAAGCTGGCCGCCAATACTATCCGAAGCTGATGCCGAATCACTTAGAAGGAGGGCAAAGTATCTGCATGACAACACAGAATACGCGATATTAGGTGGGTTCGGAGGAAACTTTTTTGAGACAGGCCAGTACTTGAGAGGATTCAAGAATTACTTGGTTGATATTATACGGCGAAAAGATCTAGTACTACACATAAACGAAAAGCTCAGCGAATATTATAAAAAGAACCTAAAGACTTGGTTAGGCTCGGTCAGGGACTACGTTCAAATCGGCCTATTTGGTGATGACTTGGGCGGCCAAGGAGGGCCCCTGCTATCACCTAAAATCTATCATGAAATGATTCAGCCATATGAAAAGGAACTCTACCAATACGTTAAAAAGAACTCAAATCTTTTCGTCTTCCTTCACTCTTGTGGATCGATATACAGTCTCCTTCCAGATATTGTAGATGCTGGTGTGGATATTATTAATCCGGTTCAGATATCTGCTAAAGATATGGAGCCTAAGAAATTAAAAAAGGAGTTTGGTGACGAGTTAACTTTCTGGGGTGGAGGAGTGGACACACAGAAAATAGTGTGGTCTGGTACTCCTGAAGAAGTTGCACAAAATGTAAAACAGAATATTGAAGCTTTTGCGCCAGGAGGAGGTTTCGTTTTCGCCACAGTTCATAATATAATGGCGAACGTGCCCCCAGAAAACATTGTAGCGATATTCGAAGCTGTTAAGAAATACGGCAAGTACAAAGACTAAGGACTATTATGATAAACACTTCATAACATACCCCATCAAATCTATGCCAGAATAAGTTTAAGCACACAAGTCTGATAGTCTGCTATACGTGTCTCTAAATTATATTCAAAAATTCTGCTAGTATTGAATTCATTAACTTGGTTTCCAAAAGATATATCTTATATAGAAACATAAAGGGCAACAGTGAACATTTTTGGTCAAGAACAAGAAGAAGATAAAAACTATATTTGAAAAAACTCTTACGGATGTTGAAAATAATGTTTACTTAAAGAATTGGAAGATAAACAATGAAGATTTAAAGATGGATCATAAGTGGGTGATCGATAAACGTAGATTGGAAGGTGGAGTCTCTGACGGAGTTGATATAATAACTGTAAATAACGGAATCTTATCGTTCACTGTTGTGCCAACAAGAGGGATGGGAATATGGAGGGGAGAATTTAAGGGCGTTTATCTTGGATGGAATTCGCCTGTGAAAAGGCTCGTCCATCCTCATTATATTAACTTGGAAACTCGCAAAGGACCAGGGTACGGCTTTAACGAATGGGCCTTAAGATGTGGCCTTGAAGATTTCCCAGGAAGAATTGCGAATATTCCTGCGGAAGCAGTTAAGGTTAAGGTTACATCTGAATCTAACGTAGCGCTTGAAGTTGAAGGGGTAGTTTACGAACAAGCCTTTTTCGGCCCGAACTTTAAGATTAGTTCCACAGTTTCAACGGCTTTAAATGGTAATACAATCCATGTAACAGATCTCCTTGAAAATCTTAAGAGTACAACTCAAGAGATGCAGCTACTCTACCACTGCAACTATGGAACTCCATTCTTGGAGGAAGGAGCACACGTTATAGCACCCTTTAAGGTGGTGGTGCCTAGAGATGCTCGAGCAGCGGCGGGAGTAAAGTGCTTCAACATTTATGGGCCTCCTGAGACTGGTTTTACTGAACAAGTGTACTTCTGTGAACTCAAAGGAAACAATGGTGGACAAACCGAGGTTGCCTTGATAAACCGTGACGAGACTAAAGCTGTTTCGCTCTCCTTTTCTCTTAAGGAACTCCCATGCTTCACTTTATGGAAGAATACAAATTCTATAGAGGAAGGCTATGTAACTGGATTAGAGCCAGCCACATTCTTTCCCAATAAAAAAATTTTCGAGAGGAAGCATAATCGTATAATTAATTTGGGGCCAAAGGAAAGATACAAGATTGAACTCGACTTCTCAGTACATCTTGGGAAAGAAAAAGTACTAAAGTTAAAGGATAAGATTAAGATTCTTATGAAAGGGATTGAACCCAAGATCTATGCGAAACCTGACCCATACTACTCACCTACTTAAGGTTATCTCAAGTCTAGGGGTAGTTTGCATCAAATTGAAGGGGGCCGTCCAGCTAGATTCATATCAGAATGAGTAAATCTCTATACTTATAGTATTATTAATTCTAGCAGTAGTTCTCGGAAATGGAAGATTCTCTAATCTTGGTCCAATTACAGGAAAGGATTTGATATTTGTCCTATGTAAAGTACGGGCCTTTCGGAGGAGCTATCTGGTCAATCCTATCAAAATCAGCTTTGCTTAACGTGAGTTCGGTGGCACCAAAGCTTTCTTCAAACTGCATTATACTAGATGCTTTCTATTTTCTTTAAGTACAACAGTATAGAAACTTTAAAGTAAAATGGAAAGTATGGTTCGTTGTTGCAGACAAGAGAAAAAGAGCTAAAGGCTGAAAAAAGATCTAGCACTAGTATTCGCGAGATTATCTTAGAGAACTTCATGTCATATGAATATGCACGCGTTCCGCTCATCAAAGGGTTGAACATTATCTGTGGCCCCAACGGTTCTGGAAAATCCTCAATATTATTAGGTATATCTGTAGCACTGGGTCAAATCTACACTGAGAGGTCGAGAAAGTTAAGTGGCCTGATTAGGCGTGGTAAAGATCTAGGAAGGGTTACAATAGTCTTTAACAATAAACCAGTTAATGGTAAGAGGCCTGTTCCGTTCTCTAGGTCTGACTCTTTTATGCTCTCAAGATACTTAAGGAAGGATGGGTCATACTGGTTTGAGACAGACTACAAAGAAGTAAGCTCCGCCGAAGTTAAGGAGATCTTGGCGAGCCTGAACATCAATCCAGACAACATGCTGCTTATAATGCATCAGGGGATGGTCGAAGAATTTGCCATGGTCGATGCAGAAGACAAGCTTAGGATGGTTGAAGAAGTGGTTGGATTAACGGGATACAGAGAGAAGGTTTTAGAATCTCAGAATAGGCTTCAAACGTTGGTCAGCGAAGAGAGCTCAATAAAACAGCTTATGGGAATGGCTGAAGAGACCTTAACTCATTGGAAAGATGTATACGCACGATTTTTAAAGAAACAGGAGCTGACCACAAGGAGAAGTGTCTTAACCAAAGAAAGGTTCTGGGTTCAAATAGCAAGGTTGGAAAAAGGCATCGATATTACCTTGAACAAGTTGGAAGTCAAAAAAAGAGAAATAAGTGAACTTTCATCAAAGGTGAACAGATCAGAGGAAAGATCAAAGAATCTAGAAATGGAATTCCACACATCATACAATAAGCTCAAGAGGTCTTTTAGCGCGTTGACTTTTCTCGGATCCGACAAAAGCTCTGTCGAAGCAAGAAGGAAAACGCTTTCTGAGATGATCAAATCTTTTGGAATGATATCGAGCACAATTGAGAAATATCTTGTAAACAGCAGGACCGAAGCAAGTGATCTTAAGACATTACAAAGAGACCTGACCTTGTTGATTGATTCATGGAATAAAGAAATTGAAATAGATGCTCGAAAAGGCGTGGAAGCATCCGGCGAAATAGAAATAATCGAAAAATCTCTAGCTCAGAACGAAGGGGGAATGTTCAATCTGGCAAAAGAGTACGCAGAAGAAAGAACAAATCTCGCACTTCTATCTTATCAAAGAAAGCAGTTAGAGACGGAGGTGGCTGAACTGGAACGTAGCCTTAGGGAACTTAAAGCTGAGTTGGCTACCCTTGAGCTTCAAAAACCATCAATGGAACCAAGAGTCACTCAAAATAGACAGTTATACGAGATCGATTCGGAGCTTTCGTCAGTTAACGCACAAATAGAAGCTTATGCTGATGTGCCAGATGAAGCGAAGAACATATTCGAAACCTATTCCTCAAAGTACGATGAATTGAAGGGAAGACTGGAACTGGTTCTAGAAAACAAGAAGGCTGTCCTAGCAGAACTTGAGGAAAGGAAGAAGGTCTGGCATGAAGGCATAAATATGGTCTTGGAGTCCGTGAACCCCGTCTATCAAGAAATTCTAAGAGGACTGAATGCTTTCGGATACATTAGGCTCGTCTATGAAGAAGAGTTCGAAAGAACAGGGCTGGAACTTCTTATAGGATTCAGAGGAACAACACCTGCGATTCTAGACGCATATACTTTGAGTGGAGGAGAAAGAAGTACAGCCACCATATCATTTCTGCTAGCCCTCCAAAGACTTTCTGCTTCACCTGTCGTGGCTGTTGACGAATTCGATGTCCACATGGACCCTGTTAATAGGGAAAGAATTTTCAGGTCGATATTTCAGAGAGCGCAGGATGACGAAAAGCAGTATGTGATTATCACACCAAGTCAGGTCAAGATTGTGGGTGATGACATAAACTATGTTATTACTCAAATGATTGAAGGTAAGACAGAGGTCGGTGTAATTGCCAAGTGATGAAAAGATCGAAAAGGTACTGAGGATCGTGGATGCCCTAAGAACAGTCATAGGAAGCAGCTCCGACCCATTTAACGTCGATGTCAAAGCCCAAATAGAGGCCTTAAGGAAGCTTCTTCCAGAATGGAAGGAATTAGGAGAAATCCTCATGGATGTCGAAGCGTTGAATCTTTTGTCGAGGGTTGTTGAGCTTCAGGAAAAGTGGGTCAGATATCAGGCGTCATCCCTCTACGTCGACCCACTACTTGTTGAATTGAAGATAATTGCATCCACTCCAGAAAAACTGGCTGGAGTATTTGCGGGAAGTTGGCATCCGATACTCAAGGTTGAACAGGTATCACAAAGTGAGTTGATGCGAGCCATCAACTACTGGAACACTCTTTTACCGTGGGGGGAGAGATTCAGAGAAGAATTTGGCCAAGAAAGGGGACTTGCCACCCTAGATACGATGAATTTAGTGGAGATGAAGATCTTGACAGAAGAAGAACTAAACAGGAAGATAGAAGAAGTCTATAGAGAGCTGGCTTCTATGTTCGAGTTGCAGGAAAAGGTAGATTACTGGAAGTTTATTAGCGGAAAAAATCTAAATGAGACAGTTGCAAGAGCTGTGATACTTTCTCATGTAATATCCTCTGGGCTGGCTAGCCTAGAGATCAAACCTCTAGAAGAGAACATTTTCATTGTAAAACATACTGTTGACAAATATCCTAAATCTATGGCAATAGCTATCTCATCCCCAAGAGGTGAGAAGGAAAGATGAGCGAAGAGGCAGAGGTAGCGATAAAGGTCAAGAAAGTACTTCAAGTTATCCTTACACCAAAGGCCAGAGCTCCTGGTGCTAAAGGTTGGGAACTTAAAAGAACGATTGGAAAAGACTACTATTCAATAATCCAGGTCCTCGGCACTGAACTCGACAAACTTGGCCTCGTAATTAAGGTGGTGGGAGAAACCGGTGAGCTATCTCCTCAGGCTACAACCGAGCAATTAGATGATGCGAGATATTACATAATATTCAAAGAACCTCTCTCGACAAGGGAGGCAAGCCCTTCGGGGATGAGCATCGACGATATGGCAGCGTTAGCAATCATCTTAAGCTATCTGACATCCAAACGTGGAAAGGCACCTGCAAAGGAAGTAGAAAGGATGCTAAAAGAAAAGCTGCCAAAGTGGAAGGTCGAATGGAACATGCGGAGGTTCGTCAGGAAAGGGTACCTTATGCATAACGAAGATGATACACTGTCGATAGGATGGAGGAGCATAGTGGAAGTGGACTTCAAGTCTCTTCTGACATTCCTGCTCGCGACTCCACCGAAGGAACAGGAAACAAGTGAATCCTAGAAACAGTTCTGATAATTCTTCGGGGGATACCCTTTGAATTGTCTTGCTACCATTTTTCTCTAGGAGAAGCTCAATTTGTTTTTCATTGCTCATCTGTGCTTAATCTATCTAATTTACTAGTAAATTAGTGTTCAAATCCCACTCCCAGCGCTAATAACGAATTTTGAGCATCCTGAATGAAGGCCGCAGTTTATTGCATCAAACTTATCCTGATTTATATCCTCCCTCTATTATGTCCTCTTTTATCTCCTCAAGTAGCTTGTTCCTGACATCCCAAACTTTTTTAGGATCTATGTTTCCTTCCTTTATTCTTTTTTCCAAAAGGTGTCCATTGAACTTAACTACATCTAATAAATCTGAGAGATGACTTGTCAAAACATGATCTATCGGTATTATTACATCGTTTCCCATGCCTCTTAAGGTGTTATTTCCTTCGCCTATCCACGTGTAGTCTTGCAGGATGTTTAAGAAGGCAAATTTGATTGAGCTTAGCCATTCCCTTATGAACTCTTCTTCACCTAGTTCTTCCAGATTCAGACGATGATGTACTATTCTTCTAGGCAGCATTTTTTTGACAACTACTACGGAGAAGGACAGAGCATATTTCATCAAGGACTACCTTGGTAAATCTTAAATGAATCAATTATGCAATGAATGAAGCATAATTAAAAGTATAATATTCATGCCAAAATCAACAATAACCAATTCATGAACATAAGAGGATTATTTATTTAGATAAGACATTATTTCTTGCGTGAAGGGCTTGGTAGCTCATGTAAAAGTCATTCCTTTATCAGAAGATGAACTATTTTTTGCAGAGTTGTGTCTAATCTTTTGAGATGTTAACGCCTTCTTTAAGAAGACTGTCTAAATCCAGAATATCTTTGTTCATCCAGTAAATGTGTTTTTCTTGAATTACCTTATCTATACGGCTGACATCTTTTTGATTAGGAGGTTTCGCAATCCCCTTTGATGTAAAACTTGGCATAATGCATGACTGAATCTTGTCTGCTATTTCCTTATACTTTTCTGTTCGTGGAAATATCCTCATAGGAACGCAATCCCTTTCTTCATTTACAATATAAAGCAGAGCACCTTCGATCAAGGCCAACGAGACAACATAAACACGTAGAGCTACTTCAGAAAAATATTTCACCTCATTTGGAGAAACTGGAATTACACCCGTTTTGAAACCGCCATTTTCTTTGTGTCTTACAAATACATGGGTTCGTATTATCTTTGCATTATAATCTACACCAAAGAATCCTGTTATTTCTGAAAGATTATGCTTATATTTGTTGTAGATAATTCTGAAATTCTTCTGGAATAGATAGATTTCCTTAAAAGCTTCAAGGATTTTCGTTGCTGACTTATCAAGTATGTTTTGAAGGGTATCTTTTTCTTCTCGGCCAAGTTCCTTAAAGTATTCAACATCGGGGTAGTGAAAGTTGTTCCAGATTTCTGCAAGACTTTGGTTATTAAAATACTCAAATTCTTTATATAGCTCTTTTGGAGGAAAATCTTTTTTGCCAACACTTGTGGGTAATTTTCTAAGGTCAGTTCTAATTATGTGATAATAGATGGCCAATAATTCTATCAAAATATTAATTCTTTGGATTATCTCTAATGTTGTATAATGTAGGGCCTTGAACATAGAATTGACTTTTGGATTATCTGGAACAAAGTTTTTGGGATCATTTAACAATTCAAAAATCTTATTAATTTGTTCTTGAAGTTCAGTTATATTTTTGTCTAAAAGAATATTGCGTTCTCTTAAATTATCGAGGGAATAAATTAAGAAAAATAGGACTTGAATATAATTATTATCAATCAGATATTGTTTAACCCTTTTTGGATCGGATTTAGCAACCATAATCTTAAATAGATATACTAAACTTAAAAGGATTTAGATCTTTACTCAAATAAGACTACTATTGTAATTATGAAGCTTCTCGTTGATTGATTTCTATTTCCAAATTTTTAGTGTTGGTCTCAAACGATCTTCTTTAGAAAAGAAGTAAGATCGGCGAGTTCTTCGATATTAAACAGCCTATATTCATTTATTCTACTATTTTTCAACGGAAGAATATTCTGTATTGATTTCTCTAAAGCTTTCCATTGATCAAACTTTGATGTTCTATCTTCCACAAGTTTTGAAGTATCAACTATCTGTATAAATGTTACCGATTCACCCATTTCAACAGGTTCATTATTTCTTGAGCTGTGAATGTAATAGCTTGCCAAAGCTGAAGTCAGTAACTTACCACATATCTGCGTAGGCTTAACGTCAGACTCCTCTATCTCGACTATCATCCTTATCCTGTTATCCTTCAGAACCAAAAGGTCAACATTACAGTATTCTGTTGCTCGAGATTTCTCTGTTACATAAAATAGAGGAATGCGTTGATTCCCACCACAAGCCTCATCCCTTATCAAGCGATAATTAGATTGCAAACCATCGTCAGATGATAAAACATTTTCAAAGATGTCTGCTATTGCTTTATGTTCGGAGTGAAGTGCCTTATCCATTGTAAATCCACCAATCTTTTTAAAGGCATCTCCGTTAAAGGTTTTGCCATCACCTAAGATTGTAATAGAATAGCGTTGCAAAGAGCCCGAGCAATAGACTTACACTATGAGTGAATACGTTGACGCCTTGTTGAATATTAAGGAACAGGGAAGGGTAAAATATTATTTGAAGAAAATAGAAGAGGAAAATAAAAATATGATATAAAAAGTGTAGTTGATATCGGCGTTCGAAGAAGTATGTTCTAACTTTGACATAAGACACAGTTCTGAAGATACTTAGTAAAGAGGCAAATATCAGAACACCTTCCATAGCATATAGGACGCCTGATGCTCCATAAGAAGTAGACTTCGGTAAGAAAGCCAAGAATAGTATGTTGGCTGCAACTCCTGAAACAAAAGGACATAGGCAAAAGAACAAAGACACCTTGATCGGATTTGTTTCGCTATTGAATAAAACAATCTCTATGAGTAAGAATGTGGAGACACCTATACCAGCTATGTTGAGCAGGAGATGCTCAAGAGGCCAGTGGACAAAGATCGATGTCACAACCCCCCAAGGAGTAGCTTCTGCTGAACTCAACAAATGTAACAAGGTAGGCTGAAAAAGCTCGGCAATAAAAAATATAACGCTAATGATCATTAGAACTAAATAGAATTCAGTAACAACATGACTCATTTTCCAAATGTACGTTAACTTACTTTTGTTATTAGGCCTGATCAACAAACCAATATTACACTTATCTACAAAGTAAATTCATTCTAAAACTTTTCGTTTTATGGTATGAAAATGAACATATTTAATGTAGTGAGGTTTTAAGGCTGATTGAGCCTAAAAATTAATGTTAATAGAAAGGTGTCAACTCCTAAATCATTCTTAGTGTAACAAAACTTTAAGAAAGTCTCAAACGAAGAATGCTCATTGCTAAAAGAAGAAAAGAAACCTATAAGATCTAAAAGAACAACAATATTTAACATTCTATCCTATCTTTATCTCTTATTAATCGGTCTATCAGTAATAGCATTACTAATAGGAAACATTCTCGCAGGGATACTCATAGTATTTGGATTAATTTTACTTTCACCTATTCTATTAACAAGTGTCATTACCTCGTTGATATTCAAATGGAGCAAGTACAAAGCCAAACTTAAAAAGGCAGATGAGGAAGAATTGAAGAGAGAGGATGACGTTTTACTTTTCGGAATAGGTTTCCTTCAATCAACATACTTTCTTATCCTAACGAGATTCCTTCAATCAGATCCAGAATATTTAAGACAGATTTCTTTTTCGATCTTTCTAACAACTGTTACGTTTTATCTTCTGCGTGGCAAGGCTAAAATATCCAACGATAGCAAATGGAGATACAGGTCTATGTTTATAGTTTTTCCATTAGCATTATTAGACTTTCTTTTGCTTGTTATCAACTCAATAAGCCAACTTCTTAAGATAATATTACCCTCAGATGTTTATCCATTTACGTACCTTATCATATTTGTTATAGTAGCTACAATAATAGAAGTTTCTATAATCATAGGGAATCCATACTTTGAAGCTCGATATGGCCAAAAAAATAAACCTACCTGAAAGAACATGTTGAAAAATGCAATACAATGGATCGGTGATGGAATTGCCACTTTGCAAAGGTATTTATCATATTAAATTACATTATTAAGTGGTGATGAGAAATGACTAAAAAATTCAAAAAGATGAAGCAATTCTATAAAAAAAACAAACTCACACTCCAACTGTTTTTCATT
>Ga0315289_10011689_pt1 | contig 12422 bp, 8 predicted proteins | sample YL17G11_40_MG_FD_203452 | JGI IMG/M metagenome (GOLD analysis project Ga0315289, IMG submission 203452) | Sediment microbial communities from Yellowstone Lake, YNP, Wyoming, USA - YL17G11_40 | ecosystem: Environmental > Aquatic > Freshwater > Lake > Sediment | place: USA: Wyoming | collected...
TTGAGCGTGCAACCGATCAAGTGTAAGGCTGCGAGGTTGCCGATCAGATGATTGCTGTTTACCCCATCGTTACTGATCTCAAGCCTTCGCCTCAAGTCGTATCCGTGTAGGAAAAGAGATTTCGCTAGCATGTCGTGCAGAGTTGAAAAACAGCCAAGATTCCAAGCGATTATCCAAGAGATGGCCCGCTGCGCAACTATCAGAGGCGGGTACCAGCCCATACCTCTGGCGTATGGGTGCTTCTCAATCCAATCCCTGAGTTGGGAACATACCTCAGCGTCGATAGCTTCGTTCCGAGTCCTGCAGTACTGTGCCGCCAAGTCCACGAAATGAATGTGTTTGTTGAAGTCCCAGACTCTTTTCACATCTCCGTGTTCTTTGTACATAGGCAAGGAGTAGTCGTCGTCAAAGAATGGTGAGTAGTCTTTCTGACCTAGGATTGGCCACTTGCCCCCTTTGAAGTCCGCGTCCCATTCAATCTCTGCGTCAAATGCCAGTGTTCTCCCAAGAACTGTGAACTTATGCTTCATAAGATCAGCGATGTCCATACTCGCTGTGACGAACGGTTCCGGTGGCAAACACCTGGTCAGTACCAGCCGCCGCGGTATTCTCAAGTCAATACTTGTGATTAGCTGACTGCCAAGGTCCAGGAGTCGTCTACATGAGTGCCTCATAAATCTGTACAAGTTTTTTCTCTTCATTCTGCCAAGTATACTTCTTTGCGGCGTTCTTCACATTTTCTTTCATTTCACTCAGGAGAGGCTCTCGCGTTGCAGCATTTATTGCGTGCGCAATACTTCTTGGATCTTCTCCGTCAAAGACGAGACCAATTTGCTCTCCCAATATGATCTCTTTCAAGAACGGTATATCTGTAGCCACCATGGGCAGGCCGGCCTGAACATATTCGAACAGTTTGTTCGGAGAAGCGTATTTGTTATTCAGGTTTGTCGGAAGGTAAGCTAGGATTCCGATATCTGCTTCAGCAGCTGCCTTCACCATATCCTGCATCGGCACAGGATCGACGAACCGACAGTTGTTGTAGTTCGCGGCAAGTTCCTTGAGCTTGTGTTCTTGATCTCCCAACCCTCGAAATAGAACCGTTACATCCCTCTCAAGATATGGACATGCCTGTATCACAGTCTCAAGGCCTCTTCCTGCGACATATCTCCCCTGATATAGAGCAATCTTCTTTTGACGCTTTTCAGGTTTGGCACCGAGATCAGTGGGCAAGACGTCTGGGCAGTTCAGTACCACCTCCGGGGTCGCTATTCCGTATCTTCTTGTAAGCTCTTCAGCGATGAAGTGGTTCACGGTCATTACTGCACCTGTTTTTTTGATTAGACTCTTTTCTAGGATGTAGTAGAGACTCCTAAGATGGTGAGGCATTGACTGCCATTGGTCAGTCCAGAGTTCATGAGAATCATATATCAGGCGCCCTCTCCGTTTCGAAGCAATGACTCCTGCGAGAAGGGTGTCCAAGTCATTGCTTACATAGATGTCCGCCCTGACTGACCGAGCGATTCTGGCCATCTGCAAGTTTCTTTCGAGAAACGCAGAGAAGGCGATCATACTGTTGGACAGTCTCCTGAAAATGCCCCTCGGCTTGGGTGAACCTACCTGTTTGGAATGTGGCACATATCGAGTTCTGCGCTCTATCTTGACAGCGCCAACGACATGCTGTATCTTCTCCTGAATTGCCGTCCCTATTCTCTGTATTCTATATCCATCTCTGAATTCGATTGTTGGAGCTCGTTCTGTCTTCACTGCTAGCACTGTGACATCGAAACCATTATTTGCCAAGGACTTTGCGTGACGTGTAACTCGTGGATCGTTGATCAAGTCGTTGGCGGCTAGCATACATATTTTCATGAGATGTCACTGAATCGGCGCTTGATTGGCCTGTTTTCCTGAGCCTAGCTCCATAGTTAGATCCAGTCTCTATAATAATCCGCAGCATCTAGCACATGCAGGATACGCGCCCCCGGACTTCTGCAGGTATTTCCTGAAGTCGCGGAAAATTGGCCCGTTCCACAGCGTGCCAAAAGGGTGATCCTTGACGTTTCCTAGTCTTGCCGTGTCAAAGCATCTTGTCGATCCGGTCAGGCTTCCGTCTGCTAATACCTGGCCGATCGTCCAGATGGCGTGGCATTCTGAGTGGTTGCGCAAGAACTGTAGTGGTCTTCTATAGAAAGTATCGAGTTCCTCTCGAGAGAGTTCCGGCGCAAAGGTTACTTGGAATGCGGTCTTAGCCTTCTTCACTTCTTGGATCTGGTCCCAGAGCACGTCCAGATCTATTGCTTCAAGTCGAATTTCTGAAAGTCCTGAGGGTGTCACCCGGTATCGGCAACGTGTGTTGTGAGCATCTGCCATCTCTTCTGTGACGAAGTTCAGATGGCTGAAGGCTAGTCGATCACAATTCACGAATCCAAGCGTTTCAACGAGCTTGTCAAAGTTCAAGTCGCAGATTGTGTAGTTTATTTCCACACGCGGGGTCGTCCCTTTTCTCTGACTCATTATTTGATTGACACCCCCCAAGGCCTTCTCAAAGGCGCCGCCGACTCCTCTTATTCTATTGTGCACCTTTGGTGGCCCGTCTATCGAAACGGCAAGAACGTCCAGCCGCTTTTCGAGAAAAGGGTCGACGAATTTCTCCAAAAGGAAACCGTTGGTAGTCACTTGCACACGCAGCCCTTTGCTGTGGCAGTGATCTATCAGGTCGAGCAACTGCTCATAGAGGAGCGGTTCTGTGCTCGTAATTGCAATCAATGGCTTGAAATGTGTCACACTGTCAACAAGTCTCTTCCAGACTTCGAGATCCAATTGGTCTTGAGTCATGAGGTTGCGCGAGAATGTTGAGTCTGTTTCTCCTGGCCGTTGACGATCTCGATTTGCCCGCCCTACATCACACATTCTGCAGAAAAAGTTACATTTGTTGTTTATGGCGATAAAGATCGTTGAAGGGTTCGGCGCACGGCCGAAAGGAGATCCCAGCCGCAGCTTCAACCTGACGACCGCACGTGCTGAATACCATGATAGTGAAGATGGCAAGCTGAGACCTCTCCGAAACTGCGCAATTTCACCCACAGATTCATCCAATCGAGGATACGTGGTACCTGTATTTTTCCATTGTCCCGAGCGTCCTACGCCCCTAAGGCCCATTTGGCCCAATCGATTCGTTTTCGCTTAGATACCGGTCCGTGCTTAACATCTATGACCATAGGATTGAATCACGCTTGAGACACACTTGTCGAACTAGATGTCAGATCATGCGCTGGCCTGTACCCTTCATGCGTGGTTTTTGGGCTGTCAATGAAGTTTCTAAACCAGAATTCTAGGTTCAGTAGCATAAAGATAATCATTCCGTGATTCTCACTTCCAGACGCGTGCTTTGACAAGATTTCCTTCACATATGATGTGTTGAGGACGCGCCTTGAAGAGGCCCTTTCACCAGTGAGAATCTCCTCAATCTCTTTCATGTATCTTCTGAACAGCATACCTATTGGTGTAGGGAAGCCCTTCTTGTCTTTCCTCTCTAGGATTTCGTGGGGAACCTTTCCGTCTGCAGCTCTTCTGAGAAGATGCTTTGGCTCAAACCCATTGATCTTCACTTTCTCAGGCATCGAGACGACGAGCTCAACTAGATTATGATCACAACAGAGCGGGACTCGTGACTCTAAGGATACGGCCATGCTAGTCCTGTCCTCAACATGTAGCAACGCGTGAAGGTACGTCTTCAGGTAGTAGTACTGTGTCCTGTCAAGAAACTTCTCCGACCTAGTGGCACTGAATACTCTTACGAACTCCGTTTCTGGGGAGTAACTTGATGCAAGTGTTCGATAGTTGCCTTCAAGGAGATTGCGTACAGAATCCCTTGAAAAGAATGAGAGTCTGCGATACAGGCGACGACTAGACTCCAAGTCTCTTTCCTTCAGTACGACTTTCGCCAGTCTTCTAATGTAGGAGAATGTCTGTCTCTCTCTTCTTGCGAGTTTCAGATAATGGTAGAGTCTGACCAGGTATGTGATTCCGAAGTTATTCAAAGGTTGTCTTAGGTAGTCTTCGAGAGCCAGCTGAAGAATGAAGGGATACCCGAAGAACAACTCGTCTCCTCCTTGGCCTCCGAGGATCACTTTCACGTTCTCTCTTGCCAGCTGACACACTTTGTATTGAGGATAGATGCCTGGCCCGACCTCAGGGTAGTCCATGTACCAGACCAGACGCTCCAGCATCTGCAGCAGATCTCTACCGTCGGGCCTTATCTCATGGTACTCTGTGTTGGCGAACGCCGAAACTAGCTTGGCGTAGACAGTCTCATCAAAGTCTGGTCCTTCATTGAATGCTCCGGTAAAAGTCTTCACCCGCTCGCTAAGAATCTGACTTGCAGTGCAAGTGACAACGGAGGAGTCTATGCCGCCTGACAGATAGCAACCCAAAGGAACGTCGCTCACAAGTCTCAGTCTGACTGCTTCCTCTATTGCGCTATGGACCTTCGATGCGGCCTCTTCGAGAGTAACGCTTGATGGCTCGCCAAACTCGAGATCCCAGTATTTCTCTAGCATTTTTCTACCATTTCTGACTATAAGGAAATGTCCTGCAGGGAGCTGGCGTATACCCTTGAAGAAGGTTTTGTCACCGAGCACGTAACTCAGAGTAAGATAATCGATTAATGCCTCAGGGTCAAGTTCTCTTTCCACACCAAATTCAAGAATCGCTTTGATTTCTGATGCGAACAGAAAGCTGCCTCGAGTCTCGCAGTAGTACAGTGGCTTGACTCCGATTCTGTCTCTCGCCAGAAGGAGTTCACCGGTCCTCTCATTCCAGATCGCGAATGCGAACATACCGTTGAGCTTCTGTAGGCATCGTGGCCCAAGTTCCTCGTATAGATGGACGATCACTTCAGTGTCAGAGTTCGTATAGAACTTGTGCCGTCCATTCAGCTCTTTTCTTAACTCTCGATAATTGAAGATCTCGCCATTGTAAATGATCCATATAGTTGAGTCTTCATTGTGGATGGGCTGCTTCCCTGTTTTCAGGTCAATTATGCTTAACCTGACCATTCCTAAGGCGATTCCGTCCCGAACGAGATATCCGTCATCGTCAGGGCCTCGATGCCGGATTGTGTTGCACATTCTGCGGACTATTTCTTCTTTTGCTCCCTCTCCAATTACGCCGGTAATACCGCACAACTGTTATCTTCCCGACCTAGTTCACTCGCGATGAAACGATCCTGCCGATCAACTCTACCTTGGATTTGGTCAAGCGAGTAGCATCGTGGTTCAATTCCACATACCGTCTGGCATCAGTGCCCATCGATTTGACAAGATTCGGGGAATCAGCGAACTTCTCTATAAAGGTCTCCACTTCTTCCATCGAGGCCGCGCAGAATCCACCATTAGATCTTCGTAGCATACTTTCAAGCTCGGACTCCTTTGGCGCTATAACCGGCCTACTGCAAGACATCGATTCCAGAATCTTTGTAGGACAGAGTCCCTCTCTCTCAATCAATTTCGCCTGAGCACCGGCATTTCGTATCACATCGTGAACGTAAATATCTGCCGCGCTGAAAAAAGCTGGCACAAGACGGGGATCGACAGCACCTGCAAACAATATTCGATTTGATGTCTCAGCTCCTATTTTCATTTTCACTCCTTCAAACGTAGGCTTGGGCCCTACCGTCAGAAATACAACATCACTCCTCTTGCGTTGAATTGAGTGCGCGATTTGAAAGAGGTTTTCTGATCGTCGCCATCTCGCTGAAAACGAGCTGACATATAGCACAACCATCTCGTCGCCTATACCGAACCCACGGCGGATCTCCTCTCGTTCATTTGCTATGGATCTAAACACTGTCGTGTCCACCATATTTGGCAACACAGCAACTCTCCTTGGATCAGCGCGATAATTCCTCACACAGACGGTCTTGATCTTCTGAGTAACAGCAAGAACCAGATCTGCGCATCGAATCGCAAACGCCTCAGTCATTTGGATTAGTCCGCATATGAGGGGCGTCAACTTCGGCTGGCGAACCTTTCGGGCTTCTCTTTCACTTTCAGCTTCAAGGGATGGAATCCCATTTAGCTCGACTATCAGCGACTTTCCAAGTGCCTTCATGGGCGTAGCGAGGGCCACAAGCAGGATGTCTCTGCTATAGATACAATCATAATCGGACCTGTGCACAAACAAGACTAGGGGCAGTACTAGGAAAAAGGGTAGACCTGGACGAGACACCTGAATTACCTTCATTTGCGACTGCATGCGTCGTGACGCGTACCAATAGGGCGTGAACAAGATTACGGAGGCCTGTTTCGCAAGCGCGATAATCTTGTTGTATACATGGACTTTCTCTCCGGGCTCAAGAGATGAGAGATTATGTCTCGACAGAACCGCGATCCTCGTCGCTTTCGAATGGCCTGGGGTCGGTCCGCAATCAGCACTTGGAACATCTATTTCGCTAGGCGCTTCCAAACTGGTCCCGCCCTATCGAGTGGGGAACATCTCTTACACCATATCAGAAGACCTCTACGAGGCATATATGTTCTCGAAGCCAAGGCGAGGAGGCCGCTTCCACTAAATACTTGACTCCATCAATATGTGTGGCGGACTTGCGCATTCTTCTCGTCGGCCACCCGCGTGTTTACCTAGCCCCCTTGGAGAGAGATCTGTGACAGTCTTGTGATCTGAAGGTAGTACGCTGGAAACCAGTCTCCGTGTTCCAAACAAGGGAACGTCTGTTGCAGCGGTTCCTGTCCTCATACAACGCATCTTGCTCAGGTCTCTACTTGGAATCTGCCTGATATTGGTTCAGGAGGCATTTCCAGACGGATTCTTTCCAGTCGTGGCCTCAAAGCTGACCTGAGTTCTGTCAGTGATACAGGTGATCGGAAGCGACGTGAAGCTTCAGATTCCAAGATGACAAATCCTGAGCTGGGCGTGTGCCATTAGCCCTAGAAATCGTGAACTCCTTGGCACCTCCACCGGTCATTTACTTTCTGGCTCAAGAGCAAATCTTACACCATAATGACCTCGAAGGAAATCTCTGAGCAAGATGGAGAGGCGATTCCAGCTCCTCTTTCGTACAAACCTCTCCAGGTCGAACCACTCGATGAATCGACCTTTGCCTTCGAGTACACTTGCAGCAACTGTGAATCCTCGCAAGGCAACAACAGCCAAGCTGTCTAACTCAGCTCTCCGGAGCAATAAGCTCTCAAGAGTCTTATCTGAAACCTGCTTAGTCAGATAGTAGATCCCGTATCTCTTCTTGTTTCCTTTTTGAGGTGCAAAGAAGACTCCTTCCTCGGAGACTTGCGGTACCAATAGACAACCAGCAGACGCGCGAACATGATCTATGAAAGCGTGAAGCATCTCTCTCGTTCTTCGGTCTTTTTCTGGCAGGTCGATTGGCTCTTTGAGGTCTTCGATTTTTCGAATCACGATTGCAGGAATTCCTCCTGCAAAGACCTCACCCGGAACGTCTTTCGTCACTACAGCACCCGTCGCGATAATAGCGTTTGGTCCAATTGTCACACCTGGCTGGACAATGCACCGGGGAGGGACCCAAGAGTCTCTGCAGATCTTGACTGGGGCGAACTTACGGGGCAACCCTTCAAGATAAGAAACCCAGACACCATGCGTGAATATTGATGTATCGTTACCTATTCCAACGCCGTCTTCTATGGTGACTGGTTCGGTTGCATTAATGTGAGTTCTCTGGCCGACATAGCAGTTCTTCCCAATGGAAAGGGAATCTTCGCCATCAATTCTGACCTCTGCACATATGATTGATTCCTCGCCAATCCGGATCTCTTTACACATAATATGAACGTTGGAACCAATCACAACTCCGTCTTCTATTTCTATCTTCTCTGACATAATAACGGACGCGAGCTTAATCTTCACGGCATGACCGATTCTGGCTCCTAGCAGGGCTCTATATGTCAGTATTTTCAGTGAGGAAGGAAAGAGAGAACTTCCCCATACAGCGATTTTCCTTAGCATGTCAATCTCAACTCCAGCCTCCTGCTAGCTTTCCACAGGTCGTAGATTGAATCCCATATTCTTGCCCTAATCTGAGGACGAACTCAAAAAGCTCCCATTCTCTTTTCCTAGCTAGTGTGTTGTTGTGGAAATTGAAGACGAACACAGCGTTCTTGTCGTCGAGATGCTGTCTCACAGTCTGCTCAATGAGGCGTTTCGCATTTCGGTTTCGATATAGATGGACGAGATATCCGTCCTCGAATGTAATAGGAATTTCCAGAAGCCCATTGGGAAGACGAAAAGGACTGGTCCCCCCGTAGAGAGACGAATCATAAACATAACTCAGTTCTCTCGCAACTTCTAGGATGTCGTGTCCAAGCCTATGATAGTGTGCCCTGAAACCGAGTATCTCGATTTCATACTCTTCCTGTAGCTTTGCTTTGAGTCTGAGATCTTCTGGCGATACCACATGCAGAGCAACTTCGCAACCATTATCGACTAGATAGTGGATAAGGTCCAGGGACATCAGCTTCGTTTGGAAGGACCAAGTACTTGAAGTTCCATAACTGGATTCCGTCTGAACTATCCTGCGAAAAGTGTCGTCAGGGTTCTTGCCACATGCGCGTCGAAAGGCCAACCTCAGAAGGTCTACGTCCTGCCTGAATTGTGCCAATGATAGCAGTTCGACGACTCCCGTTACCAATCTATCAACATCATGCGTCATTGAGAATAGCATTCGCGTCAACTCCAATGGGCTTTCTGCTTCAGCTGAGAGTCTATTTGAGCACCCTTTAATTGGTCTAACGAGCCTAAATAGGCTCTGCAAACGAGATGAGAACAGAGATAGATCTAGTTGCAATAGGGCACCTTCCGATTCATTTTGATTCACTTGCTCGGTCACTGAGACGCCGCTTTCGCCTATATTGTGTCAGGTGGACTCCAACGAACCGCTTCGGATGGACGATATTGCCTTGTCTGGTCATTCGGCTGTTGAGAGTTGCAGTTCGACACAAGGCTAGGATTCTTGTAGCACAGTACGCCTTTCCTGACGGAATTGTGGCTGCAATTGTGGCTCGTCTATTGAGGCGACCCTACTTCGTGCAAGTTGTGGGAAGTGACATTAGATTGTTGTCTCGAGGGGTGAAACTAGCTCTTACGTCCTGGGTACTTACCAATGCGACTGGCGTGATTTGTGTAAGCAAGGACCTTGAGAGAAGGACAAGGATGATCGGCGCCAGACGAACACAGGTCATTCCTACACCAGTCGATCTGTCGATCTTCGTTAAGGAATGCGATGTGTATCGACAATCGAGATTGGTGACAGTAGCCAATCTTGTTCCTTTAAAAGCAATCGACGTCCTGATCAAGGCCTTGAGCAAAATACCGAGAACTGAATTGATAGTCATTGGTGAAGGACCAGAAAGAGAACGACTTGAGAGACTATCGAAAGAACTGGGTCTGGAAGGGTACGTAAGGTTCACGGGGTTTATCTCTCAGGAAGAAGTAGCGAAATACCTCCAGTCTTCATCAATATTCGTACTTCCTTCTTTGACAGAGGGAGTTCCACGATCGATTTTGGAAGCCATGGCCTGCGGGATGTTCATCATTGCAACAAGAGTCGGAGGAATTCCGGATGTAGTGACTGAAGGTCGTAATGGATTCCTGATTGAGCCAAGCGATGTTCACGCTCTTTACGAAGCGATTAGGAGAGCTCTGAAGAGCCCCGAGTTGGTTAGATCGATAGGCGAAGAGAACCGCCGGTCCGTCGGCAAATATGACGTAGAGATGATTGGCCGAAGAATAGCAGACTTCATTGAAAGAGCCACAGACATGACAGCGAGATCCTAGCCTTCACAGCTCGAAGCATCTCCGATACACGAGCAAGGATACTCGACAATGACGCAGAAGATACATCGAGAGTATCGTTTCGAGCCAGTATTGGCACGAATGATGATCTGTCTCTGGTCACGCAGAGCCGAGCCTTGATTGAAGATGCCCTTTTCCCAAGAAAAGCTTCATCTCCTTTGATCATACTGTACAGAGAGGCTAGGAATGGGCAATGTATCAAAAGAGCATTCTGGTTACCGGCGGAGCAGGTTTCATCGGCAGCCATCTAGTTGATAGACTGATACAGAAAGGCTTCATGGTTACTGTCTTTGACAATATGTCGGCAGGGAGTCGTGCAAACATAGGCCACCACATTGGCAATAAGGGTTTTCGACTGCTGAGAGGAGACGTGAGGAATGCCGGAAATGTGCAAAAAGCGGTAAGGGGTGCTGATGCAGTCTTTCATCTTGCGGCCATTGTCGATGTGCAGCGATCAGTCAGGAATCCTCTGTTAGCCAATCAGGTGAACGTTCTGGGAACTCTCAACCTTCTTGAGGCCTGCAGGAATGCGGATATTGATTTGTTGGTGTACGCTTCGTCGTGTGCTGTTTATGGCGATGCAGGAAGGACGAGCATTAAGGAAGACGCGCCTCTTCGATCCATATCCCCTTACGCGACGTCAAAGCTTGCGGCTGAGACCTACTGTCTTTCATTTCAAAGGACCTATGGTCTACCTGTGTTCTCTCTGAGGCTTTTCAATGTCTATGGTCCTCGACAGCGCCCGGGACCATATGCGGGCGTTGTGGCCAAATTCACACAAATGCTGCTCAAGAATAGGCCTCCAGTCATCTATGGTGATGGAGAACAGACAAGGGATTTCGTGAATGTTGAGGACGCTGTCAACGCCTTCATGCTGTCCTTGAAGAGGAGGAAGGAGGCATGGCAGGCAATCAATATCGGGTCAGGAAGAGCGATCACGATCAACGATCTGGCAAAGCTTCTCACGAAACTGACGGGCAAGACCGGTCTGAGGGCTGAACACCACCCAGCGCGTGAAGGTGAGATCCTGAACAGCAGAGCCGACATACGATTGGCACGGAAAGCGCTTGGCTACTCGCCCAAGGTGCCTCTAGAAACCGGGCTCAGGCGGTACGTTGACTGGGTCCGAGCCACGTCCGGACATCTCAAGTAGATTCCAGACAACCGGAGCGTCACGGGAGATCTACTCAGGGCTCACTGTTTCCAGCACAGAAGCTTTCGATCATCTTCTGATCAGCTAGGGAGGAGTGAAGCGTGCTTGAACCTCGATTATTGTTGGTCGATCTGACTGGAGCGCATCTTTCAGGCATGGACCTATCTGACTTGGCTTGTCCGCTCTCAACGCTCCGGCCCCAAAGGATTCCGCCAGCTTCCCGAAGTCTGGGTTGCGCAAATCCACGCCGAATTGTCTGCCTCCGAACCGTTGGTTCTGGATATGCTTCAGAATTCCGTAGCTCTGGTTGTTGGCGAGAAGAACAGGTATGTTGGCCCTGTTCTCAACAGCGGTGGCAAGTTCCTGGCAGGTGAGTGCAAAGCCCCCGTCTCCGCACACTACCACCACCTGTCTCTTGGGAGAGGCTATCTTTGCGGCTATTGCTGCTGGCAGGGCGTAGCCCATCGCCACGTATCCGAAGGGATAGAGGAAGGTTCTGGGCTGGTAGATCGGGAAGATCCTCTGCATCCAGTATGAAAGGATGGTTGTATCCGCCGTAACGATGGCGTTGCGTTCGAGGGCCTCTCTAATGTCCATCACGGCTCCCACTTCTGTTGGATGCGTCGCCCTCAACTCTTCCCAAGAAGAGTGTTTGAGTTTCTCAGCTTTTCTCCGCCAATCCGACCTGTCAACTCTAGGCTTAGATCGAAGTCTGTTGGAGATTTGTCGAAGGACTGACTTGGCGTCTCCTTGGATGCCTATCTTGGCGGGATAGTTCTTCCCTATCTCTTTAGGATCGATGTCTACATGGATGAGGTTCTCAGGAATCTTCAGGGTCCAATTCCTCATGGAGAGTGACGAAAATCTTGTGCCGACTGCAAGCATCACGTCAGCCTCTTGGAAAATGAGGTCAACAGCCTTGGGCGTTCTAGTTCGACCAAGGAACAGGGGATGATCACTCGGCATTGAGCCGGCTCCCATTACCGTGGTAGCAACAGGCGCAGAGAGGAACTCAGCGATCTCAACAAGCTCCAAAGAGGCTTCTGAGCTGACTACGCCTCCGCCCGCCAGGATTACTGGGCAGCGAGACTGAGAAAGAAGAGTAGCGCCCTTCTCGATCGAGTTCTCGTCACCAGTATGGCTCTCATTGATGGAAGTTCTCTGCTTGGGCATAGGGAAATCGTATGTGGCTCCGAGAACGTCGTCTGGCAGCCCGATGTAGACAGGCCTTGGCCGCCCTGCAAGCAACTCCCTGAAAGCCTGCTCGATCACTCCCGGAATCTCCGCTACGTTGAGGACACAATGTGCGGCTTTCGTGACCGGTGTGGAGAGTGATGTCTGGTCGATCTCGTGAAGTACGCCCTTCCCTTTTCCAATGAGGTTTGATGAGATCTCACCGGCCAATAGAAGAACCGGTATCGAATCACTG
>Ga0315289_10011694_pt1 | contig 12420 bp, 4 predicted proteins | sample YL17G11_40_MG_FD_203452 | JGI IMG/M metagenome (GOLD analysis project Ga0315289, IMG submission 203452) | Sediment microbial communities from Yellowstone Lake, YNP, Wyoming, USA - YL17G11_40 | ecosystem: Environmental > Aquatic > Freshwater > Lake > Sediment | place: USA: Wyoming | collected...
CTTTCGTAATCATACCTAAGTTAGCTATCTTTGCATTGCCCCCAACAGTGACGTTTCCACCAGCCCCACCATTTCCAGGACCGGACACTGCATTGGCACCGCTAGTATCAATGGTGCCTTCCGCAAGGATATTTCCCGCACATGTGATCGCACCTCCTGCGCCTCCCGCCGCTGACCCTGTAAGGAATCCCGCAGTGCTTACCAATCCTCTTGAAACGATATCGCCTCTGACAGTTAGTGCAAATCCTGGGAGAGCTTGGACTAAAGCTAAACTATTATCTGCGCCGGAAAAGTTAATGGAGGAAGCATGTATGCTTCCTCCAATTATCATGGTTCCTGCACTGGTCAGAGAGCCATTTTTGATGCTAAACCCGCCCCCCGACATGACACTTCCACCACAGGTAAATCCCCCTGAAACATGGCTGAAAGCCACGCATGAGTTAACGGTTAAATCTCCGCTAATATTCCATTGTAAGCCTCTAGTCGAAGCCGTAGCTACGTTTCCAGCTAGGGTGCAATCACCTTTCATTGACAGGATACAGTTGAGGTTTACGGTCATTCCACCCAGAACCACAGTATTCCCGCCGCAAGTAATGTTCGCACTAGGATTCATGTTCCCTGTAACATAAATGCTTCCAACAACGGTTAGAGCTGCCGTATTTACTAAATCCCCAATGACATACAAATCACCATGGATGATTTGTGCGAATCCTACCGTGTAATTTCCATCTATGAAAACGTCGATGAATTCAGGAGGGCTTGTAGCATTTGAAAATGCCCCTGAATGATAGAAGCTCTGCTTATAAGTTTGCCCACCCACTGTGGTTGTGTCCCACACAGAACTAAAAGAAGGATCGGTATCGTCTGATGTGATGCCGAGTTGAAAGCCAAAAACCACAAGATCAAAAGTAAGTGAGCCACCAGAAATATTTGTAACTCGCGCTACGTTTGTTGAGACTTGGGTAATAGTGTACTTTGCAGCTACCTGTGCCGCTGTAAGCTGAGTGGAAGATTCAAAGAATAAAAACTTGAGCTTAGTTACTGCCAACTCGAAGTTATGGGTAAAGTCAGCAAAAGCAGCATTGGCAACAGTATTAGCAGCATAGTACCTTGTAGGCAAATGGTTGCTAGTCTGTGTCCAAAGCGAAGTAAGAGCTGCATGAAGTGCTGTACCTCCGTCCAGAGTATCGAAGTTTAGATCCGGGTGTAGGAACTTCGCTCGCCCTACTATAGTTGTTGTCTGAGTCATGTAACCACCCCTCTAGGAATTATAGACTGATTGCCTGTAATATCAATTTTGTGAATAAAGTTTGTCGAAATAAGTTGTGCGGCCACAACCGCACTGGTTAAAACTTGCTGCCCACCTTGCGCCCCATTAAAAAATGCCACATACTGAAATTGAAATTCTTCAAATTCTTTTGCATCAATTGTAAAAACTTTATGAATGTGGCCTGTGCGAGCATTTAATGCTTCAATGTGAACTTTCACCAGCTCACACTTGGTTTGATTCTTTGCTTGCTTAGTATCATCCCCTGGGTCCGACCATAACCCAAATCGCTCGCGCCCCCAGAGGTATTCAAACTTCCAGCGTAGATCATAATTTCTTACCACCCCACCTCTAAGCATGGAGACTCCTAAGAAGTGAAAGCGTAAGTGAATGCCGTGTCCCACTGAAGTATGCCGTTTCCGGTAAACACATTTGGAACATAGAACCTAAACTTTAAGTGCGCCGCATCCCCCAGCACAGTATTTCCTGCGGGTCCGATCCTTCCAGCGACCGGCGTGGTTGCAAGGGTCTTCGGTGGAAGATTGTAGACCATGCTCTCGGTAGGGATTAGGAAATAACTCGCCAAGTCTACTCCTAGAGTTCCGAAAGTCTTTACGTTTGCTGCGTAGGTGTCCCGATCAAATGCCTCGGAGTCCAGGGCATTTGATCGCGTTTCCATCCATAAGCCACCTGAAAGACCATCGGCGTTGTTCTTACTTCCCTGAGAAGCCACTCCTGCGGCTATCAATTGGGCAAAATCTGCGGCTGCGGTATTTCCTCCACCGTAAGAAGCCCCTGTTCCCACACCAAATTGAGCAATGTAGACTCCGCATTGCTCAATAAAATTTGCACCGTTGTGGCTTATGAAAATAGTCTTCGCCCCTGTATTCGCTGCCTTGCTTACCACTGGGACATAGTTTCCATTCTGCGCGTTTCCATACCCAATTCCTGTGCTGCCACCTGCAATCGTATCTGCAATGGAAGCCCCACCTAAAGTCTCAGAAAGAGTTATATTGACGACTGCCATTTTAATCCTCCACTATTACGGCAGTATCGCCGCCAAAGGTTCCGAAGTATCCTGGGGCATACCCAGGAAAAGGGGTCATCTGAAATGACCAAAGCTGTAAACTGATCTTACCTGACGCGCTGTATCCGATTGCCCGTACCATCATGGGTACGCTATCAAACACAATTGACCCTATGTTAATGTTCACTGCAACGAATTGCCCAAGCTCTAACAACATACTTCGCCAAGTCACTTCACAGTTAATTACTTCAAAATAACTACTGGCAAGTTTTAAAATTTCTTTGGTCTGATCTGTAACTGTAGCAAGAACGTGTAAATTCGGAAAGACAATTCCTTTGTCGATTACCTTTCCCACTGACGCATTGATAGCGGCCTGATTCTTATAAGGGCTTGTGAAATTGATTTCCTCATTATTTGTAGGGACTAGGTTGTAGACTCCTGTGGCCCGGTTGAACGTGTACTGAGCGTCAATGTTTGGATTGAAAGAATCTTTCACAAAGTCCCAGTTTCTTAGAACGAATGAGGGAACAGCTACGAATTCTTCCGGGTGGACAGAAGTCACTTTTAACTTCAAATCATTCCCGCTAAATGATTCAAGCCTGACTTGTTCCAGGAGAGAAAGAGCATAAGTCATGGCCTTCTCTTCTTTGTCTCGGTAAATCCGCGACTGGAAAGTGGATATTGCCGACACCGCAGGAGTGGCCTTATCTCGGTAAGTGTTCCAGCTTGTATCGAAATCCCCGGAAACGACCCCGCCGTAGGTCGTGAGGATATCCTTGGCTTGGGCCACGATATTATTATCATACCCCCCTGCAATAGCCTTTCCCTGAACTCTGCAAAATATTTTGTCCCCGTCCTTGAAAGTGTATTGTGACCCATCTGCGAATATGGTTGCTCCGTTTTGAAATATCTCAAACCGATTATTATCCACGTTGACGTTTACAATATCGGCAAAATCAAAAACTTCTGGCCCATCGCCTCGCACAATGACTACCGCTGCGTCGTCAAAGAATGTATTCACATTTGCACTAATGTACATTTGTACGTTTGTAGTCCCGCCTAGAACGGTCGGGTTCAATCCATTTACAGGGATACAGGGTATGCACGACCCTGTAGCCGGGTCAAGATCCACGGTCCAATCCCCATAAACAATCGGCTTCAGCTTCCCAAAAACTGAATCTGAAATATTTGGAAATTCTATGTCGTCAAACGTGTCTTTGGGAAAAGACTGATTGATTTTATCAAACTCATCACGGCAAACAAGATTGATTGTCTTGGTAGTCCTCTGAACCCCGTCAATATCCGTTACACGCCCACGAAAAATAGTCTGGTAGCTTGATGCAAGATCCCTCAAGCCAATTTTGACAACTACTCTGTTCTGAAGAAAACTTCCGAAGTTTGTACCTGAAGCTAGATACTTATTATACTTTCCATCGACATTACTAATTTCGAGAGTGACATTATCAAACTGAATCGTAGGAGAGAGCCATTCTCCAATCGTTCGTTTAATGGACGGAAGTCTAACTCTTGCTTCGTAGAAGATATCTCCCACGTATTTGTTACGATCACTTGCATAGATTTTTCTGGAACAAAACACATCTGCCGTTCCAGAAGATGCCCCCGCTGTGGCTGCAATGGTAAACGTGTTAGCGTCAGGGACTCTTGATACTGTTTGGATTCCTGAGATTCCACTTGCTGTTGCTCCTGAGATAGTAAGGCGGTTCTGGTAGTCCAGGCCATGATTGGCGAAAGTGAATGTTACCACTCCCGCTGCATAGGTCCAAGGGATGGCAATTTGTAAGAAATCAGGAAGATCAATCTCAACAACCATTTCTATCTGGTTGGTAAGATTGTCGTGACAAGCATCTAAGAACGCCTGATCAAATGTCGTGGCATTCAGATAAGGTTTTCGGTTTCCACTACTCATCGTGCTTCGTCCACATTTACAGAGTAATCAATATAGTCAGCATCTTCGCTCAGAGCATTGTGTGTTTCTCTTGGCATCGAAGTCATTTTTCCAAACACCATGAACCTTTTTGGAAAATTTGGGGTCGGTATCCAAAGAGCTTTTAAAGATGTTCTGACATACGAAAAAACATTCTTAAGCTGAGTGAAGTCATAACTACTAAAATTAATGCTCTTGAATTCAAGCCCAACACTATTTTTAATGCCTCGATCATTCTGAGCAGAAGTTTGGCCTTCGGTGTCAATCATATCAACATAGTGACGTGGCTCCCACGTTACCGTGTTTGTGATACATTCCTCAGAAAGTATTACCGCGTTGCCAAATACAATCGTACCTATTTTTAGAAATCCATCGGTATTTGATGGATCGCTTACTGCCACTCTAATGTACCTGTAGGACGCAGTTGGCAAGGTAGGAGATACCCAAACAACATTCCCATCCCGATCCCCGTAAAGAGTCGCTACAGTGATAGGTACAATGAAATTTGATGTAGCAGACATTTGAACCGTGATTACCGCTGAAGTCGTGAAATTAGTCCCCAGCAAAGCGAGAGTATCAAAAGTTATACCGCTAACTTCTGAATCACATCGCAGCACAGAAGGTGTTGCGATGCTTCCTGAAGGGCTTCTCCAATATTGCTCTACGATATCCGTGTTGACATTCTTTACATCAAAGTCGCTAGTGCTACTCACTTCGGTATGGTTTGCTGACCAATTCAATCCTAATCCGTAACTTTGCCCCCAAGCATTGAGGGTAATAGCATAGGCACTTGCTCCCCTAGATGGGAAGTCCATTAAGACGCGAAGTTTCGTAATGTTGTATTGAGCTAAACGAACTTGCGAAGGAAAGAAAGATATCCTTGGTACACTGGCCTGGGAAGGAGTAAACCCTGTCCTCACAGTACCAGCGTAGGCATACCCGCAATATGGTAGGTAAGCATAGCCATTCTCGAAATAACTTACACTCATGCTCTAACTCCTGCCTGGGAAATTACATACTCCCCATCTTGACTCTTTCGCTTGAGCTGCTTCAAGACTTCTTTTGCAATGTCTTCTGGCCTTGCGCTAGCGTCAGCATGAACAATGATTGCACCTGATGCAACCGTTACATTGCTGTTGTAAGTGTCACCAGATTTGCCGCCTGGGAATTGACCTGATTGATTCATTTGGTCAACATTCCCCACACCCAGCGCATTTACTGCGGCTTTCTTCAGGACGTACTCGCCTGAATGGGCTTCAATCAAACCACCTGTGGCAAAACTTGCTCCGTTGGCCGCGATCATGTTTCTAATCCCGTTGCCTACCTGATCCCGAACCATGCCTAGCATATCCCCAGGGCTTAGGCTTGAGAGTGCGTCCCCTACATTGCTGACCGTGGCAGTGATTTTACCCCCTATGTCGGAAGCTGCGGCTGCGATGTTTCCTGGAAGGTTTGCTGCCGTGGCTGCGAGCTTTCCAGAAATGTCCGTGGTCGCTGCGGAAATATTTCCTGGGAGGTTTGCGGCTGTCGCCGAGAGCTTCCCTGCGATGTCCGTTGTGGCCGCAGAAATATTTCCTGGGAGGTTTGCTGCCGTGGCTGCAATCTTACCCCCTACATCCTTGGCCGCTGTCGTAGCAGCTTGGATAGCTGGGGTTGCGGCAATCGCATCCTTGGCCTTCTTTGCCGCTGCTACAGCGTCAGCCAGAACTTTGGCATCTGCTACCTTCTTTGCCGCATCTGTCGCCACCTTAGCTTCCGCCGCCACCTTAGCTGCCGCCGCCACCTTAGCTGCCGCTGCCACCTCAGCCGCCTTCTTTGCTGCCGCCGCTGCTTTCGTCTTGGCCTCTGCTGCTGCTTTAGCTGCCGCCGCCTTAATTGCTGCCGACTTTTCTGCCGCTGCCGCTGCCTTCGCAGCAAGAGCCGCCTTAGCCGCTCTTGCTGCCTCCGCCGCCCTCTCAGCTACTTGCCTTGCGCGTTCTGCGGCTGCTTCTGCGGCTGCACGAACTTTCTCCGCCGCTGCATTTGCTATGTCTTCTGCTTTCCTTCTGGCTTGATCCCTCTTGTCAGACAGATAACTGAATCCAGGTATCCTCCCTGTCCGAATTAAACTATCAACCGCACTCCTAGTTCTTGGATCTTGCAAAGCTGATCTAGGAACAACTCTTTCCCCCGCTGAGAGAAGTGCAAGGACTCGATCGTTTCCGGGGTGATTTCCCTCAAACTGAGCAAGCCCAGGAACTTTTCCTCCTGGCAGCGAACTGATTCCATTAGGGACATTTTGTCCCACTTGCCCTACCTGACCTCCTGAAGCGAAACTTACGAAAGGAATGTCAATGTTCAGAAGTTTCTCAACTGTGCCCTGGCCCTTCGCAGAGTCGGGGATTTTAAAGATTTTACTTAGGAGATTAGATGGGTCTAAGCTCGCAAACATCGCAGTAAAGTCTTTACCCATTTGTGTAAAATCAAAGAGTTTTCCAATATCGGTAAACGCCGTCTTAAGATCCGCAATAGGCTTGCTTAAGGCTGTGGATATTGCTGTAGCTGCTGCGGTAAAGGCATTTGTTATAGCATTTGCAAAAGTTGTTCCTGCTGTAGATAGTGCGTTAGTTATAGATGTCCCAATGTCAGTGCCCCCTCCCCCACCCATGCCTAGTGCAGAAGCCAAGTTCTTAGGATCTAGTAGACTCTTGAGCATATCGGGAACACTTGCAAACAAATTTGAAATTATTTTAGGATCAAACATGGCTGTAAGTTTTGCACCTAGCCCCTCAAATGGCCCCGTCACAATCGCAGGGTTGAACATCGCAGTAATCTTTTCACCAAGACCACTAAAAGGTGCTGTCACAATCGCTGGGTCAAACATGGCTGTAAGTTTTTCTGGTATGCTTGCAAAAAATCCAGCAATTACCTTGGGGTCAAAAAATGTTGTGACACTACTAGGGATACTCGACAACGCTGCAACCATATTCTGAGGGTCAAACATCGCTTTAATCTTACCCAGAAGATCATCCCCAAATATGTGGGTGAATACTTCTTCAAATCTTGCAACCAGCTTGCCCCAAGAAGCCTCTATCTTATCCCAAATTTCTGAACCCATCTTCCCCCAGTGTTCAAACATTCCGTTTAAGGTTTTAGCCAGTAAACTATTTTCACCCCAAGCATCCTTAAAATTATTTGAGATAGTTGTCCCAATATCCTCCATTGGACCCCAGAATTTATCCCACGATGCTTTCATTTTTTCCCATACATCTACTGTTGTCCCCCAAAATCTTTCAAGAGAAGCATCCATTTTCCTCCCTATATCATCCGAAGTTCCAAAAAATTTATTGAGAGAAGCATCCATTTTCTTCCCTACATCTTCCTCAGTCCCCCAGAATTTAGTCATAGATGCTTGAAATTTAGATCCCATATCTTCTGCTGTTCCATAGAATTTATCTATGGATGCTTGGAATTTATCCTGAATATCTTTTGGCGTTAGGGCGAACAAAGTATTAAAAGTATTTTCTAGGTCTTTTCCAGTAGAAAGAAAGTTATCCCAAGAAGCACCAATTTTATCTCCCCAATCTAAGCCAGTTCCTAAAAAGCGATCCCATGCTGCCTGTACGTCAGCTCCGAAATCTTTTGTAGTTCCTAGAAAGCGATCCCAAGAAGCACTGATTTTATCTCCCCAATCTGAAGCAGTCCCTAGAAAGCGATCCCAAGAAGCACCAATCTTTTCACCCCAGTCTGCGCCAGTGCCTATCATTCGATCCCAAGATGATTTTATCTTGTCAAACATTTCTGAAAGGAATGTATCACTTCTTTTAGTTCCCGTATCTGGGCCTCCCGCTTCCGCTCCTGCACCTGCACCGCCTCCAGCTCCTTGAGAAGCGCGTTTCTTAGCTTTATTCATGTCAATGATCTTAAAAATATCTTCACCAAATCCTGAAGATGCTTTCTTGGCAATGGCAATTTGTTTAGACATTACATCGCCAATTTCCTTGTCGTCGATAATTCGCGGAGCTGGAAATTTAGTCCCGCCGAACATAGCTTTCAATCCGCGAGCTAGGCCGTCTATGATCCCCTTGACGATTGCTTTGATCAATTTTGGAATGGATTTGATTAAAGCTGCGATCATCTTTGGAGCTTGACCAACTAAGATTTCCACGAAGGCAATGGATATCTCTGCGATAGAGCCATTGATCCCAGAAAGCACTGCCTGAATTATGTCGGGTAAATGGTCAAGAATTCCCGTAACTATGGATGGGATCTGTCTAAGAATTGAAGCTATCACCAAAGGGATGGCCTCAAACAAGGAAGTGATCATGCCTGGAAGGGCTTCCATTAATTGATTTAGAAGTTTAGGAATCTCTCGGATGATCCGATCAAACAAGTTTGGAATGGAGGCCATTAGGTTTCCAAACGCACCAATGATCGCGGTCATGATCTCAGGGATTTTATTCATGATTCCCTGAATTACCGCTGGCAATTGATTGAGCAATTTAACGAAAGCTTTGGCAAACATCAGGAGGAATTTATCGAGGTTCAGGAATACCGATTTCCAAGCCTCTAACAGCTTCGTAGGAAGCTCGCCCATTGTCTCGGCGGTCTTAGCTAGGCCAGACACGAAATCGACGCTCATGAAGCCCATCACAGCGGCCTTGAAGACACCCACGGCTTCGCCCATGAGAGAGCCTAAGCTGGTTAGGTCTAACTTCGATATGGCAACCATGAACTTTGCGCCCCACATCATCACGCCTTTGATTTGTTCTAATGGGAGCATGTCGGTAATAGGTTTAATTCCATTTAGAACTAGATCCCCCATTCCTTTAGCGGTTCTAAATAATGCCGTATTAACCGGCCCATTCTCGTTAAATATAGAATCAAAAGCAGTATCCGCCGCTGCCCAGGCTCCATCAAAAAGAGTTACCGCAGAATCTACAGCAGACCCCAACCCATCCCATACTCCAGATAGGATAGACCCAGCCGCCTTAAATGGACCCGTAACACCATCTTTAAGACTATCCCCCATCCTACTTATTTCTGCCGCTCCCGCTCCAATGCCATTAGCTACATAGGCACCTGACATTTTTATCTGGTGTGCTGATTTTTCAACTGCTTTTGAAATCTCATCCCCGCCTTCACCAAAATCTTTCACTATCTCTTTTCTCATAGCAGGGGAGAAATAGTCTAAAGCTGATTTGAAAGCATCACCCAGCAAAGTTGCATTTACAGGTTGAGCTTCGTCTAGTTTCACAGCTTTTTTCATTGCCTGAATGTCGTTGAACTTTTGTTGCAAAGCTATTTGCGCCAGCAAGAAATCCAATGTTTCTTGAGATATTGCACCTGCATCTCTTTTTAGTTTTAAAGATTCAGCCTGATCTGCTAAATCAAGACTTGATAGATAATTTCTCGTGGCTAGAAACTGCAATTGTTCTGAATAAGTAGGTATCTCTTTTTCAAATAAAGAGAATTTTTCTTTTTCTAACTCTACTTGTCTCTCTAAAGCAGCTATGATGCTTTGATAGATACTCTTATTCGCGGCTATTAACCTCTGTTTTTCCTGAATATTTAAGATGTGGGTTTCTAGCTCTAACTTTTGTACAGTAACCTTCATTAAAGAATCTGTTTCTTCCCGGACAACCTTCAAAGTTTTTGCATACTGTGTAACTAATGCCGAACTAGCCCCGTGGTGAGCTACAATTTGTTTTAGACCTTCTTCCATTCTAAAAATTACTAACTCTGCCTTACTCAATTCTTCTTGTGTTTTAAAAGCTATTGAGGTGCCAATATTACTCTCTTGATTCATAGATTTAATAAGATCTAATCTTTTTTGTATCAATGTACCTATGTAATCAAAATTACTTTTTTCCTCTTCAAAAATAACTTTAGCTATCTCCCGCGTCTTACTCTTTGCGGCTAGACCCAAACTCTCGGCATCAGCACTACCTTTTGCTCTAGCTTTATCAAATTTAGCCTGGGCCTCTTTAGCCTCCCTAATAACCTTTTGATACTTATTACCAAAGGCTTCTAAAGCAGCTAAATCCGTTTCTGATGCAACACCACCTAAACTAAAGTTTGAAACGTCAAAATTCATTATGCTGTCTAAGTATTTTTTAAAATCTATAGCCTCTATAGCCTCCGCAGCTACTTTTACTTTAGTTAAACCCTCTGCTAAACCTTCCGCTCTTTTTGTTGCTCCCTGCATATCTTTATCAGCGTCGGATATGCTACCTCCAAACCTAGTCATTCCTACGATGGCACCGGCTATTCCTAGATCGAAATCACTAACTTGATCTGTAGCTTTTGAAAATGTATCTTTTGCCGTAGCTACATCTTTATTAAGTTTTGTTAATTCGGTGCGACTATCTTCAATTGTTTTCTGAAGATTTTTCAATGCCTTCTCATCGCCTAGCCCAATAAGACCTTTTTTGAGAAGTTGAAATCCAGCTTCTAATTGTAGAGCTAAGATTTTAGTTTCTAAAATACCTTTTTGAATAGTACCCCAAACTAAATCGGAAATAGGTTTCAATTTATCCATTAAGATACTTACAATGCTTTTAAACCCTTTCCATAGGTCTACTGCCACTTCCTCAACTTTGGCCATGGCTTTCTCTACAAAATCCCATGCTACTGCCGCCCCCTTCTTTATAGTGGACCATGCCCTACTAGCTGCTTCTTCCAGGGTATTGAATAGTTTTTTCGCAATATCAATTAGGAATTCAAAAGGAGCTAGCATCTCCAGAAGCTTTATTTTTGCTCCAAGAACTCCCGCTTTTATTTCCTCCCATAATAATTTTGATAGCAATTTGAGCTTATCAAAATTTCTATAGAGGAAATCAACTGCGACAACTACAGCAGTCACGGCAGCAGCTATACCCAAGAAAGGAGCTGCCGCTGCCACGGCTTCAGATAAAAATAATCCGGCAGCAGCAGCGGCTTCACCGAAGGCTAGTGCCGCTGAAAACGCATACCCAATAATGACTGGAAAAACCGCTATGAGAGTGGCGAAAGCCGCTGTTGCTAAAACTGCAAAATGAGCAAAATCAATATCCGAAATTACTTGAGCCAAATTATCAAACCATCGCATCACTAAGATAATGGAATTAACCACAGCCGTTAATGCAGGTGCCAGTGCTTCCCCTATTGTAATTCCCAAATTGACAAAAAGGTTCCCCAGAACCTCAAGCCTAGATCCAAGACTTTTATATTTTCTTTCAGACTCCTCCATAAGGGCGGCACCCTTCTCCGCATCTACCATTTGCATTGATTTATTTAAATCCTCCACCTTCTCTATAAGGGGGCCAATTATTTTAATTGATCCTGCCCCCCTCAACCCTATTGCTTCTAAGGTAGGAATTACTTCACTCTTTTTGATCTTGCTCAATCCTGTGATAAAATCCCTTAGAGCCTCACCCGCATTTTTTGCGAATTTCTCTTTGAATTTATCCGCAGACATGCCCATCAGCTCTGACATTTTTGTGAGGTTCATCCCTCCTTCTCTTGTCAGCTTATTGATTGAGATTAAAAGCTTTCCGACTTGTGTACCGCCTCCCTCTGCCCTAACTCCAAGTTGTGCAATCGTCGTTCCATAGGCAACAGCTTGTTTCGCCGTCATACCAAAGACGGAACCACCTCTTGCCACTTCGTTTGAGATCGCTACAATTTTACTTTCGGTTGTCGCAAAGCTGTTCCCCATAAGAACAATTGAACTAGCAAGTTCTTTTATATTTGAGATTGGTTCTTTAGTTACATTCAAAATCTGAACTAGTGCAAGTGAGGCTTGCTCGCTACTCACGTTTGTTGAGTCGGCAAACCTTGCAATAGTCTCAGCATAGAGTAAAAGATTTTTACTTCCCTTGATCCCTAGCTGTGCGCCGATTGCAGCTATATTCGCCAATTCTTCTGCACTTTTGGGGATAGTTCCGGCTAAATCTCTAAAAGACAAGCCCAATTCGTGTAATGGTGCTGAAGCCATTCCCGTAGTTTTTGCAACAGCTACCATTGCAGCTTCGTATTTAAGATACTCCCCCACTGTTGCTCCGACTACTGCGCCTCCTAAGCGCATAGCCATGTGCATTGCTTGCAGACCTTGATTCACCGCAAACATCTGGCCGACGAGCTTATTCATCGTCACGCCAAAAATTTGTATCTTTGCAGATGCTATTTCCCCCGAATTACCTACACCTTTAAGATACAAAT
>Ga0315289_10011696_pt1 | contig 12419 bp, 9 predicted proteins | sample YL17G11_40_MG_FD_203452 | JGI IMG/M metagenome (GOLD analysis project Ga0315289, IMG submission 203452) | Sediment microbial communities from Yellowstone Lake, YNP, Wyoming, USA - YL17G11_40 | ecosystem: Environmental > Aquatic > Freshwater > Lake > Sediment | place: USA: Wyoming | collected...
CCTCAGCGGGCATCTTCGGCGAGCTCAAGACCCTGCCGATCGCCGAAGACCACCCGCAGGACCCGGACTCGCCCTACGGCACGAGCAAGCTCGCCGCCGAGAAGATGTGTCTCGTGTACAGCAAGCTCTACGGCATGCATAACGTCTGCCTGCGCTACTTCAACGTCTACGGACCGCACCAGCGCTACGACGCGTATGGCAACGTCATCCCGATCTTCGCCGACCGGATCCTCAAGCGCGTGCCGATGACGATCTTCGGTGACGGCGAGCAGACGCGCGATTTCGTGAACGTCGCCGACGTGGCTGCCGCGAATCTCGCGGCCGCCTTCACGGCGGGCGTGCGCGGGGTCTTCAACATCGGCAGCGGCGGCCGTATCACGATCAACGAGCTCGCCCGCGTGATGCAGGAGGTCGGCGGGGTCGAGGTGGGCGTCGAATACGGTCCGGAGCGGCCCGGCGACGTGCGCGACAGCCTCGCCGACATCTCAGCCGCCCACGCCGCCTTCGGTTTCGTTCCCGCCGTGCCGATAGAAGGGCGGGGGCTCGAGGAGTACATGGAGTGGGTGGCACACGACCCGTTGACACTGGCCAGGCTGGAGGCCGAAGGATGAGAGTGCTCGTCCTCGGCGGCGACGGCATGCTCGGCCACAAGGTCGTGCAGGTGCTCGCCGACCGCCACGAGGTCACGGCGACCTTCCAGAGCGTACGTGGCGCCTGGACGACGTTTCCCATGTATGAGCGGATCCCTGCCGAACGCACTCTGGGCGGCGTCGACGTCGCCGCCTTCGACACCGTGGTGCGCGCCTTCGCCGCCGCCGGGCCCGAGGTCGTCGTCAACTGCGTCGGCATCATCAAGCAGCTCGAGGAGGCGAAGGATCCCATCCTCGCTCTGGAGATCAACTCGCTCTTCCCTCACCGTCTCGCCGACCTCTGCCGCGCCTGCGGCGCGCGGCTCGTCCACATGAGCACCGACTGCGTCTTCAGCGGCCGCAAGGGCCACTACGCCGAGGACGACGTGTCGGACGCCGAGGACCTCTATGGGCGGTCGAAGTACCTCGGCGAGGTCGACCGCGCCGGCTGTCTCACGATCCGCACTTCCATCCTCGGGCGCGACTTCCTCAAGCAGAGCGCCCTGCTGGAGTGGTTCCTCGCCCAGCGCGGGGGCACGGTGCGGGGCTACCGCAACGCCGTCTTCAGCGGCTTCACCACGCAGGCTCTGGCGCGGCTCATGGGCGACCTCATCGAACACCACGGCGACCTGCACGGAGTCGTACAGGTCGCGAGCAAGCCGATCACCAAGCTCGACCTCCTCGGCAGGATCCGTGACGCGATGGGCATCGACGTGACCATCGAGCCCTTCGACGACCCGCCCTGCGACCGCAGCCTGGACGGCACACGCTTCGTGGCGGCGACCGGCTGTCGCATCCCCACGTGGGACGAGATGGTGGCGGAGCTGGCCACGGACCCTACGCCCTACGACGACTGGAGGCGACGGCATGCTGCCGCTTAAGGACAAGCGCATCTTGATCACCGGCGGCACGGGGTCGCTGGGCCAGGTGCTGGTGCGCAGGCTGCTGACGGGGGAGATGGGTCAGCCGCGCAAGGTCACCGTGTTCTCGCGCGACGAGGCGAAGCAGCACGCCATGCGCGTCGAGTACCTGCACAAGCGGGCGGTGACCGACGAGGTCATCTACCACAACTTCGAGGAGCTCCTCGAGTTCCGCATCGGCGACGTGCGCGACTTCCACAACGTGGCCGCGGCGCTGCGCGACGCCGACGTGGTGTTCAACGCCGCCGCGCTCAAGCAGGTGCCTACCTGCGAGTACCACCCGTTCTCCGCCGTGATGACGAACATCGCCGGGCCGGAGAACATCGTGCGCGCCATCCAAGAGCATGAGCTCCCGATCGAGACGGTGGTCGGCATCTCGACGGACAAGGCATGCAAGCCCGTCAACGTGATGGGTATGACCAAGGCTATCCAGGAGCGCGTCTTCATCCAGGGGAACATGCGCTGCGCCCAGACGCGGTTCGTGTGCGTGCGGTACGGCAACGTGCTCGCCTCGCGCGGGTCCGTGATCCCGCTCTTTCACGAACAGATCCGCAACGGCGGCCCGGTCACGATCACCACGAGCGACATGACCCGTTTCCTGCTCAGTCTCGACCAGGCCGTCGATGCGATCTTCGCCGCCATCGGCGGAGCCGGCAGGGGCGAGACGTACGTTCCCCGTGTGCCTTCGGCGAAAGTGATCGACATCGCCGGGGCTCTGATCGGCGAGCGTCCCATCGAGATGGTCGTGACCGGCATCCGCCCCGGCGAGAAGATCCACGAGATCCTGGTGAGCGAAGAGGAATGCCACCGCACGGTCGACCGCGGCGACTACTACGCGATCCTTCCAATGCTCCCAGAGCTGCTTGGCGACACCCCGGCGAAGGCCGCCCTCGACGACGAATACAGCTCCGCGGGCGGCGTGATGAGCGGCGCCTCCCTGATAGACGTGCTGCATGAGCACAAGCTCATGATCGACGACATCTTGCCGGCCAGCGGGGAGATCCTCAGGTGAAGGTCGTCACCGTCCTGGGCACGCGGCCCGAGGTCATCCGTCTCAGCCGCTTGATCGAGAAGCTGGACCGGCTCTGCGAGCACCGGCTCGTGCACACCGGCCAGAACTTCGACCCGGCCTTGAGCGACCTGTTCTTCGACGAGCTCGAAGTGCGCAAGCCGGATGACTACCTGGGCGTGCGTGGCGCCACGTTCGCGGCTCAGGCCGGGCAGATCATGGAGGGCTGCGAGAGGGTCTTCCTCGCGGAGCGGCCCGACGCCCTGCTGGTCCTCGGCGATACCAACAGCGGCCTGTGCAGCATCGTCGCCAAGCGGCTCGGAGTGCCGGTGTACCACATGGAGGCGGGCAACCGCTGCTACGACGACCGCGTGCCGGAAGAGGTCAACCGGCGCGTGATCGACCACTCCAGCTCGGTGCTCATGCCCTACACGCATCGCAGCAAGGAGAACCTCGTCCGTGAGGGCATCGACGCACGGCGCATCTATGTGACCGGCAACCCCATCCTCGAGGTGCTGACGCACTACGACGGACGGATCGAGGCCTCCGCGGCGCACGAACGTCTGGGGCTCGAGCGCGGCGGCTACTTCCTCGTCACCATGCACCGCGCCGAGAACGTCGATATCGAGCCGCGGCTCCGGCAGCTGACCGAGGCGCTCGACCTCGTCGGGCGCCGGCACGGCCTGCCGGTCGTGTGCAGCCTGCACCCGCGGACCCGCGACAAGATGCGGGCGTTCGGGCTCGACGCCGGCGACAGCGAGGTGCGGTACCTGGAGCCGCTCGGCCTTTTCGACTTCGTCGCCCTCGAGCGGCACGCGCGCTGCGTGCTCTCCGACAGCGGCACGGTGCAGGAGGAGTGCTGCATTTTCGGCGTCCCGGCCGTGACGATCCGCGACGTGACCGAGCGGCCGGAGACGATCGAGTGTGGAAGCAACATGCTCTCGGGCGCCGACCCCGAGCGCATCCTCGCCTGCGTGGCGGCCGTGCTTGATGGCCCGCCTGCCTGGCAGCCGCCACCGGAGTACCTCGTGCGCGACGTCTCGACGACGGTCGCGAGCATCGTGTTGGGCTTCCGGCACGCCGCCGACTGACGGATGGCGCATCTGGGGTCATCGCCGGAGTCGTCGCCGGTCAGCGTCGTCATCGCCGGCAGCCGGTTCAGCTATCCCCACGGGATGGGGGCATCGTCGAGGGTCCACGCCTATGCGAAAGGGCTCCTGGAGAGCGGCGCCCGCGTGCGGGTGGTCAGTCTCCTGAGCCCCCCGCTGAGCGGCCATCCGGGAGACAACGACCTGGCCTCGGGGATGCACGAGGGGGTGCCGTTCGAATACGCCTGCGGCACCCGCGAGCGCGGGCGCTCGTTTCTCCGTCGCCGGCTCATCGAGCTCAAAGCCCCGGTCGGCCTGTGGCGTGCCTCGAGGCGCCTCTTCGCGGGGCAAGACGGACCGAAGGCGATCATCGCGTACACGCAGGAGCCCACCTGGATCGTCTACATGGCCGTCCTCGCTCGCCTGCACGGCGCCAGCTCCCTCGTCGAGCTCTGTGAGATGCCCTTGGTCTACGAGAGCAGCCGGGCCAGGCGTGTCGCCCTGGGACGGCTGCAGGACGCGGTGGCATATCGCGTCGTCGACGGCTTCATCGCGATCTCCACGTGCCTCGAGGAGTACGTGCACCGCCATGCACCCCCAGGCACACCCACCATCCGCGTGCCGATCCTCGTCGCGACGTCGGATTTCGCCGATGGTGAGGCGACCGACGCTCCTCGACGGCCGCGGGAGATCGTCTACGTCGGGGACCTGCGATGGCATGAGGAGGAGATCACCGATCTGCTGTCGGCGTTCTCGAACGTCGCCCGGGAGAAGCCGGATGTGATCCTGAGGCTGGTCGGCCAAGCCACGGACGCGGACATGGCGAGTCTCACGGCGCGAGTCGCCGACCTAGGCCTCGCCGACCGCGTCGTGTTCGCCGGATTGGTGCAGCGCTCGCAGTTGCCCGCGCTGCTGCGCGCGGCGACCGTGCTCGTCCTGCTCCGTCGCGATGCGCTGTTCTCGCGGGCCGGTCTTCCGACGAAGTTGGGCGAGTACTTGGCGAGCGGGCGGCCTGTCGTGGTCACCGCCATCGGCGACATCCCTCGCTACTTGTCGGACGGATCCGACGCGTACCTGGCGCCGTCGGGCGATCCGGCCGGCTTTGCGGATCTGCTCCGACACGTCCTCGACAACGAGTCCGAGGCCAGCGCGGTCGGGGCACGAGGTCGATCGGTCGCGCTGCGGCAGTTCGACCGCCGCAGGCACGGCGCGCGGCTCGCTGCCTTCATCTCGGCCCTTCACGAGCGAAAGGTCGCCTCGCCGGTCGCCCGCCGCTCCGGGGGGGAAGACCATGTCTAGCTTGATCGCCGTCTGCGCGCGCGATGCCGGGCCCCGTGACTGGGCCGCCGATCTCCGTCGTTGCGCCGCGGCTCTGGCGCCGGACAACATCCGCCCCAATCCGCCGCTCATCGACGCCGTGGGGAGTGTCGCCGTCGCCGTGGCTAACCCCGTCCCCGGCGTGGCCGTGCGCGAGGGCGGCGTGTGCCTCGGGCGCATCTTCGGGCAGCCGGGCGAGTGGTGGCGTATCGGGTCGGAGGCTCCCGAGGGCAACTACGTCATCGTGCGTCACGACGCTCGCCGCCTCGAGGTGCTGACCGACGTCCTGGCCACCCGTCCGACCTGGTACGTGCACACGCCGGAGGTCCTTCTCGCCTCGACGTCGCAGAGGGCGTTGGCCATGCTCCTGCGCTCGTTCGAGCTCGACCCGCAGGCCGTGACCTGGATGCTCACCTCAGGCCATCTCGGGGCCGGGAGCTGGGACGTCCGGCTGCGCCGGCTGCCCGGCGACTGCCGGCTCGTCCTCGATCGCGAGCGCTGGAGCGTTCAGATCCACGAGCGGCCTGCCGTCAGGGATCCACTGAAGCTCAGCGACACCGAGCACATCGAACGCCTGCAACAGGCGATCATCGACACCTGCGCGGACATGCACCTACCGCGCGATGAGTGGCTCCTACCCCTGTCTGGAGGCATCGACAGCCGTGTTCTCCTGTTGGGGCTGCTACTTGCGGGCGAGCGGCCGCGGTGCGTGACATGGGGTCTTCGCTCGGCACTGCTCGACGCCAAGAACGACGCGTTCATCGCGCGCGAACTCGCGCATCGGTACGGCCTCGAGCATCGCTACTGGCCCACTGACGCGACTCCGGATTCCATCGAGACCGCGATGCGGCGGTTCTTGGTTGCGTCCGAGGGGCAGGTGTGCGACTTCGGCGCCTACACGGACGGGATGGCGATGTGGAAGGCGTTCTTCGAGGACGGTGTCGCCGGCGTGATCCGTGGCGATGAGCCAGGACTCGGCTACTACGACCGCTTCGACTCTGAGCGTCAGATACTGCGGCGGGCGCACATGATCTTCGTGTCCGAGTATCCTGTGAGTCATCCTATTCACAGGCTCGGACTGGCCGAGCAACAAGTCAAGAAGCGCCTGCAACGACACCCTCAAGAGAGTCTGGCTTCTTGGGACCAGCGCGTCTTCGAGGAATGGGTGTACCCGACCACAGAGGCACCACTGAACGCGATCAAGACCCCTTACGTCGAGATCGTCAATCCCCTTCAATCGAGAGGCGTGACGGAGGTCGCTCGTCGTCTCCCCGACCACCTGCGAGTCGATCGCAATGCGCTTGATACGGTGGTTCGTTCGCTTGGTCCCGACGTGCCGACAGCGAAGCGGAGTGCACTTGGGACGACTCAGGCATATGGGGGGGGCGAGTCTGGCGTGGCTGCGATGGTCAACGCCCTTTCAGCTGATCGCGCAGAGCGCGCGCTGACGCGTCCTGCGCTCGACCTGATCTTGGCGGGGCTCACGCAAGAGGCTTCCGTGAGGCCGGCGGGGCGTGGGTTGGCGGGGTCGGTGAAGGCTGCGGTTCCCAGACGCGTCATGGACAGACTGCGGCCCGTCTGGTCGCTGCGATTGGGCGGCCGTGGACTGGCGTTTCGAGCTTACGTGGCGGTCCAGATGTGTGACCTCCTCGTCAAGGACGCCGCCTTGCTGGGTAGCGAGTGCGAAGCTCGCGGTGCGGCACGATGAAGTTCTGCATCGTCTACCCGTACGCGAGATGGCTCCTGCGCACGAAGCCGTGCGGCGGCGCCGAGAAGCAGGTGGGCCTGCTCGCACAGCATCTCGTACGCCGCGGCAACGAGGTGACGTTCGTGGCGTTGGACTACCGCGGGCACGAGAGGGAGATCGACGGTGTGCGCGTGCGGCCGGCCTGGGACGTCGGACGAGGCACTCCGTGGCTTCGCGCTGCGACGTACAGGCTCCCAAGTCTCAAGCGGCTCATGGCAGAGATCGACGCGGATGTGTACTGCGTGCGGGGTGCTCAGACCGTCTCACGCTGGGTGATCGCGGCGGCGCACACGCAGGGTGCCCCGGCGCTGCTGGGTCTCGCGAGCGACCGCAACCTTCTGCCGGAGTCCGGGCAAACCATGATCCCGATGAGCAACAGGCATGTCGGCGGAGTGATCGGGCGCCTGGCATGGCACTTGTTGCAGCGACCGGCCCTGCACATGGCGGACGCCGTGATCGTCCAGAACGACGAACAGGCTTCGCGTTGCAGTCGCATGGGCCTGCCGCACGTGCTCATCCCCAGCATCGTCGAGGCGCCGCCTGGGGAGCTCCTGGAGCGTGAGGCCGACTACGACGTGATCTGGGTGGGCAACGTGCACACCGACGCGAGAGGGGGGAAAGGCGTGGACGCGCTCAGTCATCTCGCCCTCGCCCTGCCCGGGCTGCGCTTCGCAGTGGTGGGCGCGCTGACCCAGGCCCGCGTGGCTGTCGACTTCGATAGGCTGAGCGCGGCGCCCAATGTGGACGTGCTTGGCTACTTTGACTACGGGGAGACCCAGAGCCTCATCGCCCGCAGCCGTCTGGTGCTCAACACCTCGTCCGTGGAGGGTTTCTCCAACGTCATGCTGGAGGGCTGGGCTCTGGGCAAGCCGGCGATCACGCTCACGGTCAACCCGAGCGGTCTGCTGGCCGCCGGCCGCTGGCCCTCGCTCGGCTCGCGGGAGCACCGGTACAAGGGCGCTCTCGGCGCCTGCGCCGGTGGGGACATCCGCCTGCTCTCGCGGCTGATCGGCACAGCGCTCGGCGATGCGGCGATGCTTCGCGAGGTCGGCCGACTCTCCCGCGAGTACGTCGCCGAGGTGCACGGCGCAGACGCGGTGTGCGCACGTTACGAGGACCTCGCGGCGCTCCCCCGCTTCATTTCTCGCCACGAGGTGCCGAAACAATGACCGATGCTGAGACCCCTCCTTGTCGCACTTGGCGCCAAGAGCGTGTGGGCCGATGAGGTCTCGTTGCCCCTCGCTGTGAGGTACCCTAGGATGGACCTCGAGGAGGATGTTCGTGGCGATTGACAGGAGCGATCCGCAGGACGCCACTCTGCGCGACTACGTGCGGGTGGTGTGGCGGCGCAAATGGGTCGTCATGACGGTGAGCGCTCTGTTCCTGGCCCTGGCGCTCGCCTACTCGTTCGCGAAGACGCCGCTGTACGAGGCCACGGCCACGTTGATCTTCGAGAGCTCCCTCAACGTGGCGGACCCTCTCTCCACCAACAACTACGTCGACCCCACCCAGCGCGAGGTCGAACTCAGCGCCGTCGTCAGCGTGATCGCGAGTCCTGATCTCGTGACGAGCGCTCGGCAGGCCTTGAAGCCCGAGGACGTCGCCTCGGGCTACTCGGTGACCGCCGCTCCCGAGGCGGCTGCCGGCACGACCAGCGGCTCCACCGTCCTGATCACTGCCGTGAGCCCGAGCGCCGCCACCGCGGCGCGCGCCGCGAACGCCTATGCGGATGCCTTCACCGCCTTCCGCAAGAGCCAGGCGCAAGCGCAGGTCCGGCAAGCCGAGCAGGTGGTGCAGAACAAGCTCGACACGTTCAGGACGGCGGTATCGCGCCAATCCGCCGAGTACCTCACGCTGATGCAGCGCCTGCAGGATCTGCAGATCCTGGAGAACACGGTGACCGGCAACTTCCGCGTCCTCATCCCGGCCAGGCCTCCGTCGCAGCCTTTCACGCCCAAACCCGTCCGCAATGGGGTCATGGGCATGGCCGCGGGCCTCGTCCTCGGGATCGGTATCGTGCTTCTCCTGGAGCAGTTCGACACGCGGGTGCGTACGGCGGACGACGCGGCCGCCATCTTCGGCATGCCGGTGATCGGCACCGTCCGCAAGCTCTCGAGCAAAGCGCTCGGCGCGCAGCCGCTCATGGTGCTCAGCGACCCGCACGGTCCATCGGCAGAGGCTATCCGCAAGCTTCGCGGTAACCTGGAGTTCGCCAACGTCGACGGCGACCTCAAGTCGCTGTTCATCACGAGCGCGCTGCAGCACGAGGGCAAGAGCCTCACGGTCTGTAACCTGGCGCTCTCGCTGGCGGCGACGGGCGTCCGGGTGGTACTCGTCGACGGCGACCTGCGCCGCCCGCAGGTCCACGCTTACCTCAACCTCGCCAACAGGACTGGGGTCTCGACGGTCCTCACCGGCAAGACGGAACTGCTCGAGACCGTCCGGACCCGGACGGTCGGACCACGACTCACGGGACTTGGCGAGTCCGGCAAGGTCGACGAGGCCTCCGGCGGCGAGCGCCTCTACGTGCTCACCAGCGGCCCGGTGCCGCCCAACCCGGCGGAGATCCTCGCGTCGAAGAGCTTCGGCAACATGATCGCGGACTTGCAGGACAACTTCGACCTGGTGATGATCGATGCCCCCTCGATCCTGGCCGTGGGGGACGCTGCGGCCATGGCTCGCCGCGTGGATGGCCTCGTGTTCCTCATCGACCTCACGCGGGCCAAGCGCCCGCTCCTGGAGGAGGCTGCACGCCAGGTCGCCCAGATGCCGTGTCTCAAACTCGGCCTTGTGGTGGTGCGCCAGACACCGAAGGACGGGTACTCTCACGAGCACTACTACCGCGCGCAGGGCCAGTCACCGCTCGACGCCACGCCGAAGAAGAACGGGCGGGCTCGCAAGGTGAGCGTCTAGGCTTCGGCGCCCTCAGTCGCCTCGGGCATCTGTTGCGCCGCCCGAGACTCGGGCCGGGGAGTGTGCGATCTCATCTGCCGGACCAGATTCAGCGCACGCCATGCCGAGACTCGGCCTGGGTGCTCCTCAGGAGTCCATGCCGGAGGTGGCGCTGGGCGATGCGCGAGATCTCCGTCAGACCGGGTCTGGGGTCGTGCAGAGACAGCAGGCAATCGGCACGGACTGTGTGCAGGGACGAGAGCCATTCCTTGGGCTCCAGTTCTCCACGGAGCATCTCGCCCACGCTATCGTGGACGTCGTAGACGGCGTCGAGCCAACGGACGCCGTCGCGTTGCGGCGGCGCGACATAGGGGCGTCCGACCGCATCGCGATAGGCCGCGTACGAGAGGTTGACGCCCGCAGCGGTGGCCAGCGGAGCCCAGAGGCCTTGACGCGCGTTGACCTCTATGAGCTTGAGGCGGCCGTCGCGAGCGTCACGCTTGAACTCCACGTCTGAGACCCCGTGGTAGCGGACCTCGTCCAGGAGTCGCAGCGTGACGGCGGCCAGCTCGTCCGACCACCTGCTCTCCCCGGCCCGCGTGTCGCCGAATCCGCGCGGACGCTGACGCAGCTTGCGACCGGTGAACACTGCCAGGGGGCGCGAATCTGCATCGTGATAGGTACCGGAGATCAGGACGGCATCGTCTCGTCCGGGCACGACCTCCTGCAGCAGTAGGGAGCCGCAGAAGCTGATCTTGTCGTACGCGGCCTTCAGATCGTCCTTCGTCTGGACCTGGATGACCTTGACGCCCAGGCGGCGGCGAAGCGCAAGGGGTGCGGAGGGCTTCAGCACAGCCGGAAACGGCACGGTGGCAGCCGCTTCTGCCAAGTCGTCTGGTCCGTGGATGAACGCGGTCACCGGCGTCTCTACGCCGGCCCGCCACGCCACCTTGGCCTGCTCCTCCTTGTCCACCAACAGACGCATGCGATCCCAGCTCAGGAGCGGCAGCACGAAGTGCTTCTCGAGCCTGGCCTTGTGACGCGAGAGTGCGGCCACGGAGTCGTCGCTGGCGGCGAACATCACCCCTCGTCGCCGAAGCCTCGAACCTAGAGCGAGGAGCTCCCCGATGAAGTCCTCCTCCTTGTAGTGCGGATCCACGGACGCTTCGGCCAGACAGTACCGGGACAGCAAGGCGCTGACCTGGCTGTCGGAGCCCACGGCCAGCACCGGGACCCCCCTCTGGCCGAGGTCGCGGATGATCCCCAGGCCGACCCCGCAACCGACGCCGACGACCACCGCGGGTTGCACCTGCGCGGATCGCTGCGAGAACTCGCTAGGTTTCACTGGGTGACCTCCTGCCCGGAGACCGCACCGCTCTTGCGGAGTGCGCGGCGAGCGTACCACGGACCCATCGTGCCAAGCGTCGACCGTTCCCGAACCGGAAGTGCAGCAGCGCGATGAGAGGGGGCCCTGACCATCGCCCCAACGCCAGGTGCACTTGGCGGAGCGCGACGGTGTCGGGATGCCATGCGCGGAGCCAGGCGGCGTCGCTGAGCTGGTTGTAACGCCTGATCCCCGGATCCTGACAGCAACGCTGGAGTGTTGCCGCGTGCAGCAGGTGCCCGGGGCTCAGGCGAGCGTAGCTCTCGTCGTAGCCGATCTTGAGACATGCGTACTCCGCGCCCGCGCGCATGCAGAACTCCGCCGCGATGCAACGGCCCTCCGCGAAGAGGCCATTGATCTCACAGCCTTCACCGTCACCGAAGCTCGTCGCCAGGTCGCGATAGAAGGCGAGTCGTGATCTCTGCAGCCGGATCGCGCTGCGGGTGCCTCGTTCCCCCTTCCATCCGGACGCCTCGACGTCGAGGAACGCCTCGAACAAGGGCGTCGCCGCTCCTCCGCCATCTGCGGTCTCGAACCGCACTTCGGGCAGTGACGCCAGCCGATTACCACAGTTACGCAGCTGCTTGCGGAAGCGCTTGGAGAGCCTGCCCATGAGCTCGTCGAACGGCCTCTCACAGTCGAAGACGAAGGGCGCGGAGGCAGCGTGCTCGCTGTACTCGGCAGGCCGCAGGCCTTGCAGGCCATCCCAGAGGACGGATTCCTGGGGCAGCGGGCCGACGACGACGAGGCGCTCCCTACACTGCTCGCGCTTCAGGTAGCCCGTCACGGCCGGCAGAAGGGCTCGCCGCGCCTCATCCTCCGGGCAGATCACGTCTGAGAAGGGCCAGTGGGGGCCGAAGGGCGTGCCCAGGACCCGGATCGGCACGCCCAAGGCCCGGTCCACTCTGCTCTCGAGCGGACAGATGGCTCTCGCATCCCGCCCATCGGTCAGTACCAGGCAGATGAACCGTTCGGGAGCCGCCGTCAGATGATCCAGGTAGGCCGCATGAGCCTCGAAGGCGTGGAAGGGTGTGCGCCGTTCCATCGCTCCGTAGAGGCGCTTCCAATCGGCTTCGAGCAGCTCTAGCGCTTCGCGTCCCCGGTACTCGACGACACTCCAGCGCCCTGGTGCAGAAGAGGTCATGCGAGTGTCTATGCGCTGTGCCCTGTTGTCGTCGGCGGCGTCTTCCCGGTCGGCGACGCGGGCGCGAGCGAGGCCTTCGAGGTGATGTCTCCGCGCGCACTGCGCCGGATGCGGTACTGGCGGCGAAGCCAGCGCGCGATGACCCGCCCTCTCCCGAACCGGAAGCGGAGAAGCGCCACAAGAGGGGCGCCGGACCACCGGCCCAGCGCCACGTGCGCCTGCTGCAAGGCCAGCTTGTCGGGGCCCCAGTCTTCGAGCCACCCGGAGTCGCTCATCATGTTGAAGCGCT
>Ga0315289_10011697_pt1 | contig 12419 bp, 11 predicted proteins | sample YL17G11_40_MG_FD_203452 | JGI IMG/M metagenome (GOLD analysis project Ga0315289, IMG submission 203452) | Sediment microbial communities from Yellowstone Lake, YNP, Wyoming, USA - YL17G11_40 | ecosystem: Environmental > Aquatic > Freshwater > Lake > Sediment | place: USA: Wyoming | collected...
TGCGCACCATCCTGCTGCGAAGCGGAGAGCCGGATTATGTGCCCCTGGGCGACATCAGCGTCCACCGGCTCCTGAAAGAGCGGATCCTCGGCCGGTCGATCCGTGACCTGAAGGATGAGGTGGCCTTCTGGTCCGTGGCCGGCTACGACCACGTCCCCATCGAGCAGGGACTGCAGCTCACAGACGTGATCAAGCGTCAGTCCATGCACGAGGTCGAGGCCCAGTACGCGGCCGAAACGCCCGAGACGCAAGTGCGCTCGTGGGCGACCGAGGGCAAAGGGCTCATCACCACACGGGCGGAGCTCGAGGCGTTCCAGTGGCCGGACCCTGACGCTCTGGACTACAGCACGTTCGAAAAAATTGGACCGCTCTTGCCCCCCAAGGTGAAGGTCATCGGCGTGCTGGGCAAGATCTTCACCTGCGTCTGGTGGCTGATGGGGCTAGAGGGCATGAGCCTCGCGCTGGCGGATGAGCCCGACTTGGTCGCGCAGCTTTTTGAGCGGGTGGGGAAGTTTCAGTTCCGCGCGTTCGAGAACATGCTGCGGTTCGAGTGCGTGGGGGCCATCTGGCACGCCGACGACATCGCGTTCAACACGCAGTTGATGGTCAGCCCGCGCCTGCTCCGCGCCCACCTCTTCCCCTGGTACAAGGAGATGAACCAGGTGGCGCACGCCCGGGGGCGCCTGGTGGTCTATCACAGCGACGGCGCCCTCCAGGAGGTGATGGAGGACATCATCGGCTGCGGCTTCGACGGCTTGAACCCCATCGAGCCGAAGGCCATGGACATCAATGAGATCAAGCGCCGGTACGGCTCCCACATCTCCATCCTCGGCAACATTGACCTCGGGTACACGCTGACCCGGGGCACGCCGGAGGAGGTGCGGGAGGAGGTCCATCAGCGCATTCACGACCTGGCGCCGGGCGGTGGCTATGCGGTGGCGTCCAGCAACTCCGTCCCCGAGTACGTCCCCCTGGCCAATTTCAACGCCATGCGGCAGGCCACGTTCGAGTACGGGCGGTATCCCATCAGGGTCTGATCGGTCGGCAGACCCGCGTCGAAAGGAGGCTGCCATGTTTCTAGCGAGACGAACGACGTTGGCCGGTCGGTGGGTTCTGGTCGTGTTCGCCGGCGCGCTGGCGCTGGGGCTGAGCCTTCCCGGTGCCTCCTGGGCGGGAGAGACCAAGGTCGCCAAGCTGGGCTTGATCGCGCCGATGGGCCACCCGGTCCAGCAAGCCTCTGAGCGCTTGGCCAAGCTCGTGGCAGAGAGGACGCAGAACCGCCTCCAGATCCAGGTCTTCCCTGGGGGGACCCTGGGCGGGGAGATCGATCTCCGGGACGGCGTGTCCCTCGGCACCGTCCAGATGGCAGGGATTGGCTACCCCATCCTGCACGGAATCGTGAGCGAGATGGAGATCCTGAACCTCTATTATCTCTGGCGCGACCGGACCCATATGATGAAGGTCGTCGATGGGCCCATCGGCAGCGAGTTCAACCAGAAGCTGCGCGCACGTAACGTGGAAGTGCTGGCCGCCAACTGGCAACAGGGGACCCGGCAGACCCTGACCAAGCGACCCGCCCGGAACCCCAGGGAGTTCAGTGGGATCAAGATCCGCGTCACCGCGGGGATCCCCGTCTACATCGACCTCTGGCAGGCCATGGGGGCCATCACGGTGCCCCTCCCGTTCCCGGAGCTTTACTCGGCCCTGCAACAAGGCGTGGTGGACGCGGTGGAGCTGCCCCTGGACTGGATGTACAACGGCAAGTTCTACAAGCTGGGCAAGTACATCGACCTGACCAGCCACTTTGTCTACACGAACTGTGTGCTGGTCAATACCGGCTTCCTGCAGTCCCTGCCGGCCGACGTGCAGAAGATCCTGCGAGACACGACGGTCGAGGTGGGCGAGTGGCAGACCGAGCTGGTGCTGGGACAAGAGAAGGACCTGCGGCAGAAGATGGAGAGCGAAGGGATCACCTTCCTGGAGACCGAGGTGGAGGCGTTCCGCGCGGCGGTGCAGCTGGTGTACAAGAAGTGGGAAAGCAAGTGGGGGAAGGAACTCTATGACCGCATCGTAAACACCCGATAGCCCTCTTTCCCAACATGCCTCCTGCCCGCGGGACCGGCGATGTCGTTCTGGATGGGGTGGCGGCCCTGCTGCTGGCCGCCACCGTCCTACTCTCTTTTGTGCAGGTGGTCGCCCGCTATGTGCTCCTGATTTCGACTCCCTGGACCGAAGAGCTGGCCCGCCTCTTCTTCGTGTGGGCCGTCTTCCTGGGGGCGGCCATCGGCGTCAAGCGGAATCTCCACACCCGCCTGGATTTCCTGTTCGTCAGGCTCCCGCCACGGGCGGCCGCCCTGCTGCTGGCGGGGATGGACCTACTGCTGGCCGGTATGGCCGTCGTCATGGTCCTCTACGGAGGGCAGCTCGTCCTCTCTACCCGGGCCGATTTCAGCACGAGTCTCGGCTACCCGCGCAACTGGTTCTACCTCCCGGTCCCGTTCAGCGGAATCCTGATGCTCTGGTATCTCCTTCCCAACCTCGCCCGACGGTTATCCAGCGGCAGGGCCACGCCGCCCGGGAGGGAGGCGTAGGCAGATGCCCCTGACGATCCTGATGCTCCTGCTCGTGTTCCTGGGCATGCCCATCAGCTTTGCCCTGGGCGTCTCATCGGTGGCGTTCCTCTGGCAGCAAGGCGTGCCCCTGGTGGCCCTCCCCCAGCGGATGGCCATCAGTGTGGATTCCTTTCCCCTGCTGGCCGTCCCGTTCTTCGTCCTGACCGGGTCCCTGATGAACACGGGGGGCGTCACCCGCCGGATCTTCGCCCTCGCCAACAGCCTGGTGGGGCACATCACCGGCGGGCTCGCACACGTCACGGTGGTGGCCAACATGTTCTTCGCCGGGATTTCGGGGGCGGCCGTGGCCGACGCCGCCGCCCTCGGCCCCGTGATGATCGAGGCCATGGGGAGACAGGGGTTCCCCCGACCCTTCGCAGCGGCCGTGACCGCCTCCGCCTCCACCATCGGGCCCATCATCCCACCAAGCATCATCATGGTGATCTACGCCGTTACCGCGGGAGGCGTCTCGATCGGCGCGCTGTTCGTCGGCGGCTTCATCCCCGGGGTCCTCATGGGCTTCGCCCTCATGGCCCTCATCTATTTCATTACCCGACGCCGGAACTACCCGAGGAATGACGCATTTCACTTCGCTGCGGCTCTGGTGGCCTTTCGGGATGCGGTCCTGCCGCTCCTGACGCCGGCGATCATCCTGGGCGGCATCCTGGGTGGCGTCTTCACGGCGACGGAGTCGGGAGCCGTGGCCAGCGTCTATGCCCTGATCCTGGGCACCCTGGTCTACAGGGAGATCCGCCTCCGGGACCTGCCGAGAATCTTCGCCGAGACCATGGTGACCACGGCCATGGTGATCTTCATCGTGGCCACCGCGGCAGCGTTCGGATGGATTATGGCTTACCTGCGGGTGCCCCAGCTCGTCGCTGAGGCCTTGAGTGCCTTCAGCCGGCACTGGTGGGTCATCTTCATGCTGCTGAACATTCTCTACCTATTCCTGGGGTGCATCATGGAGGCCACGGCCATCGTCATCATGACGATCCCCATCGTCATGCCGATCCTGGCCCAGGTCGGGATCGACCCCATCCACTTCGGAGTGGTCCTGGCGGTCAACATGTCGATCGGCACCCTCACCCCGCCGGTGGGCATCGTGATGTTCGTCATCTGTCAGATCGCGGACCTGAGCGTCGAGGTGTACACCAGGGCCATCCTGCCGTTCATCCTGATCCTCATCGCCGTCCTGTTCGTCGTGACGACGTTTCCTCAGCTCGTCCTTTTCCTCCCGAGGCTCTTCGGAAGCTAGGCGGTTGGTGCCGACCTCTTATTCCTCCTGGAGCCACGGAGTATCCGGCTTAAGTCACAGACACAGCGGACGAACGCCTCCACCTTGTCCCGGATCGGCTTTTCGTAACCCGGGACGTTGAGGACGTCGCACTCGCTGCCCAGGATGAACGGGTGCCCAGTGTCCTTCATGCGGCGAATGAGGTCGCAGGCGAGCCGCTCCACCTCTTCGCGGCTGATCAGGCTGTCCGAGTAGAAGTGCTTGGACGGCAGGTTGCCGAAGAGGACGATGTGCTTGGGCACGAGGCGGGCGTCCTCCCAGAGCTTCCGGGAGCTGCCCAGGCTGAGGATGACCGGTTCCAGCCTGGTGAACTGTTCCACTATGCAATCGGTCAGCTCTCCGCAGCAGTGGAAGATGAGGTCCACGCCGTGTGAGTCCAGCAGCGCCTTGATCCGACGATGCGGGCGGATGACATAGCGCTCGAAGATGTCGGAACCTGCCTCGATCTGCTTGGGAGAGATGTAGACCTTGTTCGCCGCGGGCTCCGCGATGAAGCAGGCCTTGGCGCCCGCCTGGATCTGCGCGGAGACTGAGCGGAGGACGATCCGCAGGGAAAGCTCCAGCAAGGCCTCCACCGTCTGCACTTCGGGATCGTCGTCCCCGGTGACCCCGGAGCCCGCCACGTAGATAGGCGTGATGGGATCGGAGAGCAGTTTGGTCATCAGGGAGAAGGGGCCGATCCCCATGCCCACAGGGATCAGGTCGGTGTGCTTCGCGATGTAGGCCACGGAGTCGATGTGCGCCTGCAGTTGCGGGTGAAGCGGGCCGTTTATCCGATCCTCGACCTTCCGGAAAATGTCCTCTCCCGGGGATTCGTGGAAATGGTAGGTTGGGATCTCTTCGGTGGGAATGTCCAGCATCTCGCACAGGGCGGTTTTCTCCAGCGTGAGATCCATGTGGGCAAAGGCCAGTGGCGTCCCGTACCGACGCGCCGCCTCCTCGACCACTTTGCCGAGGGCCTGGCCATCCCGCACAATGCGTTCCGGATCCAGCTTCTCGTGCAGCACGAGATCCGTCCCGATGGGCATGCGCAGGCCCGAACGGGCGAGGTCCAGGTAGAATTTCCGGTCCATACTACTTCCTTTGCAGAAGCGTGCGGCTTCGTCCTCGTGCGCCTGATTCTGGAGAGAAGGGGCTCCTGTCTTCCATGAGCGTCAGCACACTGACGCTCATGGATATTGCGGGCGGCCCTCATGGGATTCAGCCGAGCACTGCCGTGCTTTGGATCTCGACGAGAAAATCCGGATTCACCAGGTCCACGCGGACTGTGGCCCGCGCCGGTGGGTCGACGGGAAAATACGTTTGGTACACCTCGTTCATCCCGGCGAAGTTGGCGAGGTCGGTGATGTACACGGTCGTCTGGGTGACGTCCTGGAGCGTTCCCCCGGCCGCCTCGACTAGAGACTGCATTCTCTCCAAGACTTGCCGCGTCTGGGCCCGGATGTCGCCTTTGCCGACAATCTCCCCGCGCTCGTTCGTTGACACGAGGCCGCTCAGGTAAAGGGTCTTGCCCCCCAGGGTTGCGGGGGAAAGGGGGAACTTCGACTTCGGTGCCTTGGGACTGGAGATCACGCGCTTGGGCATGAGACACCTCCTCTTTTCGGCGACGGCTCGCACATGTCAGAGAACCGCGTCCCTCACAGGGGGCACGGCCTTATGAAAAACCTTGAACAGGGAGGTATCAGTCCGGCGACGCCGTTCCGGTGTCACCAACCTCCTTCACGGCCTGGAAGGCGCTGGTGCAAGATGCCGAGGACGACCTCAAGGCGACTGGGCGCGTGGATGTGCCTCGGATCGATCCTGCATCGAGGGCATATTGCTACCCGGCCTGGGGGCACCGTGTCAAGGTATTCGCATCATCATGACACCGAATCGGCATGAGGACTAGACAATCCCATGATTCGCATGTGGATTGTCCGAGATAATCACGATGAGTGACACCTCACCTTTCACTCCTGGTTTCTGCCGGCCCCTCGCAAGAGGCACGCATGCCTTGCACATGCCTTGACATTCACGAAACTTCCCAATAAGGTCTAGCGGTTTCCGGGCGGGACGGGGTGATCATCCGCGGCCCGGTCTCGGCACATGGTACGCGGGAACGGCTGCGACATGGGAGCAGGAGAGGAGAAATGATCTACGGCAACCTGCTGGAGAAGAGCCCCCGGAAATCCCCCGTGAAGGTCGGAATCATCGGGGCCGGCAATTATGGAACGGCCATCATCACGCAATCCCCAGCCATCACGCATTACGAGGTGACCTGCGTCGCCGACGTGAACATCGAATCGGCACGGAAGGCGTGCCGTTTGGCTGGGTGGGACGAGGGACGCCTTGCCATCGCGGAGACGGAGGCCGACGTTCGCCGGGCCCGGAGTAGCGGGAAGGTTGTCCTCACGGCCCGCCCGGAGTTGATGTCCGCCTGCGACGTGGAAGTGCTGGTCGAGGCGACCGGCCAGGCGGAGGCGGGGGCCGCCTATGCCCTCGCGGCGTTCGAGCTGGGCCGGCACGTGGTCATGGTCAACAAGGAAACGGATGCCGTCGTGGGACCGCTGCTTCACCGAAAAGCCGAGGTGGCGGGCGTGGTGTATACCCAGGCCGACGGGGATCAGCCCGCGCTGATCATTGCCCTGTGCGATTGGGCGAGGCTGCTGGGGCTCGAGATCATCGCCGCGGGCAAGAGCCACGACAAGGAGCTCCTCCTCGACAGTGACGCCGGGCAGGTCCGGATCGGAAAGGGCACCTTCCCCATCCAAGCGGGCTGGGTCGAGGCGGCACGGACGATCCGAGACGATGCCGCCAGGAAGATCGAGGTCCGGCGTGCGCTCTTCGGGGACAAGATCGCGGCGGCCAACTACGATCGGATCGAGATGGTCTGCGTGGCCAACGCAACGGGGCTCGCGCCGCGGACCGGACCGCATGCTGAGCCCATTCTCCGGACCCTCGAGATCCCCCAGGCGCTTTGCCTCAAGGCTGACGGGGGAACCCTGGACCGGCCCGGGGCGCTGGACACGGTCTGCTCGCTCCTCACGCCTGAGATTCCCACCATGGGAGGCGGCGTGTTCGTGGTGGTCCGGTGCGAGAACGCGTACTCGCGCGAGATCCTGAACACCAAGGGCCTGGTCCCGAACCGGGCGGGCACAGTGGCAATGATTTACAGGCCGTATCACCTGTGCGGGGTCGAAACGCCGATCTCCATCATCACGGCGGCCAGGCTGGGGGTGCCGACGGGAGCGAGGGAGACTCGACCCCGATGGGACGTCATCGCCGTGGCCAAGCGCGATCTCCCGGCCGGCACCGTCATTGATCGAAATCTGGAGTTCACCGAGCAGCTTACATCCTGCTACGAGCCCACGGCCAGGACGCGGCGGGAGAAATTGCTCCCGCTTCCGATGTGCGGCGGGCTGCGGCTGACGCGGGACGTCGCGGCCGGGACGCTTCTCACCGAGGCGATGGCGGAGATCCCCCGGAAGTCGCTCCTGTGGCGGCTCCGGCAGGAACAGGATGAGGTGTTCGTGGATCGGTGAGGCAAAGCCGGGCAAGGGTCTCCTATTCTCAGGGGCGCCAGCCCCACTCGCAGCATGCCTCTGCGGAGCCTGGTCTAGACTCGCCTGTGGCGTCGGGTTACGAGGGAGAGACTAGCGATGAAGCTGAAAGTCGGGTTGCTGCTGGGGGATCCAACCGGGATCGGCCCGGAATTGGTGGCCAAGCTGCTGGCCGGGTATGACGTCCACGAGCATGCGGAGCTGGTCGTGATCGGAGACCGGCGGTACTTCGAGATGGGGCAGAGGATTGCCGGGGTCTCGCTTTCTCCCCGGGTCGTGAGTCGCTTCGAAGATGTGCGGTTCGGAGGAGGAGAGATCCAGCTCCTGGATTTCCCCGGTGTCCCACCCGATGAATTCACCCTCGGGCAACTCAGCGCCGAGGCGGGCAAGTCGGTTCTGGAGGTTCTGGCGTACACCCTGGATCTCGCGCGCGACGGGAAGCTGGACGCGATCGTCTTCGCCCCGTTCAACAAGCAAGCCATGCACCTGGGTGGCTCTCCCTTTCCCGATGAGCTGCACTTCATGGCCGACCGGCTGCAGTGGAAGGGGCACTTCTCGGAAATCAACGTCCTGGACAACCTCTGGACCTCGCGGGTAACATCCCACATCGGTCTCAGGCAGGTGAGCGCCCTGATCACGAAGAAGGCAGTGTATGACGCCATCGTCCTGATTGACGGGGCGCTGCGAACGGCCGGCGTGAAGGAGCCGCGTCTCCTCGTGGCGGCCCTCAACCCGCACGGCGGGGAGGGCGGCCTGTTCGGCAGCGAAGAGATCGAAGCGATCGCGCTGGCCATCGAGCAGGCCCGCTCGGAGGGCATTCAGGCGAGCGGCCCGTTCCCGGCGGACACGATCTTCGTGCGCGCAAAGAAGGGGGCCTGTGATGCCATCGTGTCGATGTATCACGATCAGGGCCAGATCGCGATGAAGCTGATGGGCTTCGAGCGGGGGGTGACGGTGCAAGGGGGCCTGCCGATCCCGATCACCACGCCGGCCCACGGCACGGCCTTTGACATCGCCGGACAGGGAAAGGCGAATCCTCAGGGCCTCTACCAGGCATTCCGGATCGCGTGCCGGATGGGTGCGAATCAAAAGCAACGAAAGGGCAAGTACGCCTGAGACAAACACGCTGTTGACGAGTGCGGGAGGAGAGGAATCATGAGGACAGTGAAAGGATTCTCAGGGCTGGTGTTGGTCGGTCTGTTGCTGGTGGGCTGGGCGGGGTCGGCAGGGGCCCAGGCGAAGTTCCGGTTTGCCCACTCCATTAGCCCCGAGGATGCGATGCACCTCGCGATCGTTGAGTTCTCGAAGAGGGTAGCGCAGAAAACGAACAACGCCATCCAGGTCGATATCTTCCCGTCGGGGCAGCTCGGGAACGACCCCAAGATCCTGGAAGGGGTCAAACTCGGGACCATTGATATGGGTATGACGGGCAACCCCTTCTTCACCTCGTTCGCGCCGGAACTGAATGTGTTCGACCTGCCATATTTGTTCCGGGACTTCGACCACGCCTACAAGGTCATCGACGGCCCCATCGGCGTGGAGCTGCGGCGGGGACTCGAAAAGCAGGGCATGGTGCCCCTGGGCGTCCTGGAGATCGGCTTCCGCAACCTCACCAACAATAAACGCCCGGTGAAGACGCCGGACGATGTGAAAGGTCTGAAGCTGCGGACGACGCCGAATCCGGCCCACCTCCAGGCATTCCGGTTGCTTGGGGCGAATCCGGTGCCCATGCCCATCACGGAGGTCTACCTGGCCCTGAAGACGGGGGCGGTGGATGGTCAAGAGAACCCGGTGGCGCACATCCTGGCGCTGAAGTTCCACGAGGTTCAGAAGTACATGTCCCTCACCTATCACGCCTATACCCTCACCAACGTCGTCATGAACCCGAAGAAGTTCCAGGACCTGAAGCCGGAATATCAGAAAGCCCTGGTTGAGGCAATGGAAGAGGCGAGGGATTGGGATCGCAAATACAATCGGGAGATCGACGGCCAGGCCCTGGTGAAGATCAAGGCGGCTGGCGTGCAGGTCGAGGAGAATCCGGACCGCGAGGCCTTCCGGAAGATGGTGGCGGATGCAGTGGCGGAGGAATACACGAAGAAGTTCGGCCGCGACATCCTCGACAAGATCCGCAGCACCCGCTAGTCCCATGCGTCGGCTTCAGCCCCTCCTGGAGTGGGCGGCTGGATTGCTACTTTTCGCGCTGCTCATCGTCGGCTTTCTCCAGGTGGTAAGCCGCTACACGGGACTCATCTTCATCCCCTGGACTGAGGAGGTCGCCCGACTGCTGTTCGTCTGGGTGGTCTGGGTAGGCGCCACCGCCGGGCTGTTCCGGGGCAGCCACATCCGGTTTGATTTCGTCGTAGAGCGCTTGCCGTCGTCGGTCCGGCGATCTGTGGAGATTGCCGTCCATGTCGGTGTCGGGGTTTTCCTGATCGTTGTGATTTGGTACGGCTACGAGGTCGCACAGTCGCAGGCCGCCTCGACGTTCCTCACGTTCAACCTGTCCGTCAAGTACACCTATCTTTCGGCGGTCGTGGGGTCGGCCCTCATGCTGGTTGGGCTGGTGGCTGGCATCCGGACGCGCTTGCGACAACCGGCCGTCGATCCGGGCGGCAGGCCATGACGCTTTCCGTGCTGTTCGGCAGCTTTTTCCTGTTCCTCGTGATCGGCATGCCCGTGGTGTTCTCCATGGGCCTGTCCACCGTGGTCTTTCTGCTATTATTCGGGCAAGGCCTTCCCTTGACGGTCATCCCCCACCAGATGGTGGCCGGGGTGGACAATTTCCCCCTCCTGGCGATCCCGTTTTTCTTCCTGGCCGGCGAATTGATGAACGCCACCGGGATCACCCAGCGGCTGGTCGCATTTTCGGCGGCGATTGTCGGGCACATCCGAGGCGGGCTGGCCTACGTCGTCATCGTCACCAACGTCATCATGGCCGGCTTTTCGGGCACCGCCCTGGCGGACGCCAGCGCTACGGGCTCCGTCTTGATCCCGGCCATGAAGCGTGAGGGGTATCACGCGGACTTTGCCGCGGCCATCACGGCGGCCGCCGCCACCATCGGACCAATCATCCCCCCCAGCATCCCGATGATCATCTACGCCGTGGTGGCCGAGGTCTCGGTGGCGTCGCTGTTCCTCTCGGGCGTCATCCCAGGCCTGCTGATGGGCCTGTACCTGTTTGTCACGGTCTTCTTCATCAGCCGGCGGCGCGGATACCCGGTGCGGGTGCGGAGCAGCCTGGCTGAACTCTGGGTAGCCACACGGCGCGCGATCTGGGCCCTGATGGCGCCGGTCATCATTCTAGGGGGCATCCTCGGTGGGGTAGTGACCGCGACAGAGGCAGGGGTGCTGGCGGTCGTTTACAGCCTGATTGTGGGATTCTTCATCCACCGGGAGCTGCGCCTCCGCGATCTGCCCCGGATCTTCCGAGAGACGGCCATCGGCACGGCGATCGTCATGATCATCGTCGGCGCCAGCGGGGTCATGGGCTGGTTGGTGGCCAACCTCCGCATCGGGGATATGATGGTGGCGGGCGTGACTGCGCTGACCCAGAGCCCCTGGGTCGTCCTGCTATTGTTGAATCTGTTCTTCCTGATTGTGGGATGCCTGATGGACCCGCTGGCCGGGATGCTGATCTTCATCCCGGTGCTCCTCCCGCTGGTCAAGCATCTCGAGATCAACCTGGTGCACTTCGGGCTCGTCGTCGTCCTCAACCTGATGATCGGCCTCCTGACGCCGCCGGTCGGATACCTGCTGTACCTGTCGGCCGCAATGGCGGAAGTTTCGATTGATCGGGTCATCCGCGAGGTATGGCCGCTCATCCTGGCCCTTCTGGTGGTCCTGGCAATATCCACGTATTGGCCGGGGATGGTTCTGTGGATCCCGAACATGTTCCATACCGTCAAATGACTGGATGGCGCGACGCGCCACTATGCGCGACGCGCCGCCCTGGGAGATTTGCATGCGCGTTGTGGATCTGACATTTCCGATCAAGCCGCACTTTCGCTGGAGGGTAGCGACGGAACTGCGAACGTCGCACGCCAAGGGGGACCTGTTCCAGTCCACTGTGCTGACTGTGAACTGCCATGCGTTCACCCACGTGGATGCCCCTCTGCACTTCCTGCCGGGGGACCGGCACATCGCTGAGATGCCGGTGGACCAGTGGATCGGAGAAGCGGCCGTCGTGGACCTGACCCACGTGCCCGAGAACGGCGAGGTAACGGCGGCAGACCTTGACGCGAATGGGCAGCATGTGCGGGCCAGAGACATCGTTCTGCTCCGGACGGACTGGCCAAGGCGGGTGAGCGTGGAGACGGAACGGTTCTGGCGGGATGCACCCTACACCGGGCGAAGCGCCTGTGACTGGCTGATCCAGCGGAAAGTAAAGGCCGTCGGGTATGACTACCCGCCCGACTACTGCGTCCGGACCATGATTTGTGAGCCCCAAAAGAAACTGACGCGCGAAGACAACACGACCCACCAGGCCTTCTTCCCGGCCGGAATCACGGTCATCGAATACCTCACCAATCTGAACCAGATCAGCGTTCCGCGCTGCCGTTTCGTGGCCTTGCCGCTCCCCGTGGAGGGGGCGGACGGCTCGCCCGTCCGCGCCGTGGCAATCGTGGAGTAGCCCGGGACTCATCTCATCCGCAGATTACGGAGATTCCCGCAGATTCTGGACTCGGCTCCCGGCTCTCGGCCCTCCCGCGATCTGGGCAATCTGTGGTTATGATGAGGGTTGGGCCTTATTCTCTTGCGGTCTTGGCCGTTGGAAATTCGGGGCAATTCGTCCTCAGATACGGACCAGGCAAGGGATTCCCATTGTAAGAGAGGCGAATTCGCTTCATACTAACTCCAATCCGAAATTAGCAACCGCCAAGGCGCCAAGAACGCCAAGACCGAAATGGCTTATTGGGGGAAAGGAGCGGAACTTCTGAATGCCCCATAAACCGGTTTTTGTGTTCTTCGGTCGAG
>Ga0315289_10011698_pt1 | contig 12419 bp, 12 predicted proteins | sample YL17G11_40_MG_FD_203452 | JGI IMG/M metagenome (GOLD analysis project Ga0315289, IMG submission 203452) | Sediment microbial communities from Yellowstone Lake, YNP, Wyoming, USA - YL17G11_40 | ecosystem: Environmental > Aquatic > Freshwater > Lake > Sediment | place: USA: Wyoming | collected...
GACCAACAACAGGCCCGGCTTGAAGAGATTGACGCTGTAAAGCACACTATATACGGGTAAAACAATCACTTCCACGATGAGCATGAAAATCAGATTGCCGATAGCTTTGCCGAAATAAATGGCACTTCGGTCAACCGGTGCCAAGAGCAGCCCATCCAAACAACCACGATCTTTTTCCATGGCCATGGAACGATTGAGCCCGAGGGTGCCAGCAAAAGCAAAGGTGACCCATAAAACACCTGCGGTGACGGTGGCGCGGGCTTGAGCATCCAATTCCAAAGAGAAGTTAAAAATCAGAATGACCAAAAGTGCGAAGACAAGCATGGCTGAGAGCAATTCGCGGCTACGTAACTCGGCTGCCATGTCTTTCCAAATAATGGCAGTAATGGAACGGATGAATTGAGCTACTCCCAAAGACGGCTCTTTTAGGCTTACCTGGTTTTCGGCTTGAGGAATGGGCTGCATGCTTACGCCTCGATGATCGCTTGCCGGTAAAATGCCAGCAGATTGTTGGGGTCCATCTGTGAGCGCTGAATGGAAGCAGCAATGACACCACGTGACAGGACATCAAAACGGGAGGCCAGGTCAGCCACACGGGCTAAATCATGTGAGGTCATCACCACCGTCCGGCCGCGGGTGGCAACTTCACGAAGGACGGTGTCCAGCATCTGACATGCATCCTGATCCAAGCCCGTATGAGGCTCATCGAAGAGCATAACTTCGGGGTCATGCAGGACGGCTCGTCCAATTGCCAGGCGTTGCTGCATCCCCCGTGAGAAGGTACGCACCAGATCACGCCGCCGAGATGCCAGGCCGACCATTTCAAGAACTTCTGAAATCCGCTTTTCTGCAAGTGCGACGTTATACATACGGGCATAGAAACGAAGATTTTCCTCGGCAGTCAAATCTCCATACAGCAGGGGAAGATGAGATACCACGCCCAATCTGCGCCGGACAGCAGCTGCCTGACCCGGCAGGGAATATCCATCGATATTCACAATGCCCAAAGTAGGGCGCGAAAGTGAGGCGAGGATGCGTAAAAAGGTCGTCTTGCCGGCACCATTTGGACCCAACAAAGCGACGAATTCACCCGCCTCAACGGAGAAATCCATGCCCCGGAGAACAGGCTTCAAACCGAAGCGCTTAACGAGTTTTCGGACTGTGATCATCATAAAAATGAGGAGTAGTGGTCCCCAAGTAAGTTATCCCTGTTCCAACTTTCTTAGTTTTTCCTTCAGGACCGCCCTGCGCTCGAGATAAGCCTCTTCAGGCAGGTTCCCGGCGTGATATTGATCATCCAAGGCGATGATGGCATCCATCAAGGTGCCCTCGTCTTCCGGGGTTGCAAATACCTCGATTGGGGAGGCTGCCATGTCCGTACCTTCAAGGGATCTGTGTAACGCCAGCTTTCTCTGGTAGCGGCGGAATAACCACAGGCCGACTAGAACAAGCACGAGACCAAACACACCCAATCCAATCGCCATATTTTGCAGCGTTCCCTGGGTGAAGATTGAGGTTGTAGACTTCTTGGGATTACCAGATAGGGTGAACTCGAGCGAACTTCCGGCGATCAGGCTGCTGCCGTTATACATGCGGTACGTGCTACCATTATAATCGCGCGTGCCTCCATCCTGCAGCATCGCACTATCGACTTTAATACCATTATCAGGCACCATAACAACCACCGCGCTGGTTGGAAGGAACATGGGCTGGACGAAGTTCAGCTTGTGGTCATAAGGCAACTGAAAGGCAAATATGACCTGATACTGCCCCACACCAGGGTTGACGGTCATTTTATCAGCGAAACCCTGCGATATTTCCACGTAGCGAATTCCAAGCTCACCTTGCTGGAATTGCAGATTGGAATATCCATGGGGTAAGGGGAATGTGACGACCGTGCCATCTTGGGTGGGAGCAACTATGGCTTGCTTGGTTGGGTTAGAAATAATGAAGACTTCTATGACCTGGACATTTTGAGGATCGGTAAAATCGAAGAAAATGTGAACGCGGTCAGTGGTTAACAATGAAATATCTGTCGTCGAATCATAGACGGTAATTTGCAAATTCAAATTCGGGGTGGCTGGATCAACGGTAACGATGTCTGAGCCGTAGGTGCCGGAGGCGTAATCAGTACCCGCCAGAAACACCCTACCTTCGGGCATGATGACATTGGTAAAGGTATAAACCCCATTTTCCCCGGTGGTGAGCGTCTCAGAATATGTGTTTTGCATGTTATCGAAACCATACAAAGTGACCGGTGCATCCGAGGGCGCATCTCCACCGGAATCATTAATCAACTGAACTGTAACGGAACCGAGAAAAGTCACCGTTGGGGTAACCTCAGTGGTCGAGCTCAGTGGAGGCGTTTGAGCGAGGATGGGGTTTGGAGATGCTTCAGCTACAGGGTAGGCATTGGAAGTTGGTTCGGCAGTCGCGAGGGCTGAGGGGGCAGGATAAGTCTTTCCCGTGGATTGTGGAACGGCAAAGGTCAACGAGCGGAGATAAGCGGTGAGCGCCCAGCGCTCATTGTCATTCAGTGTACCCGTATAGGCAGGCATATCTGGTGTAATGCCTGCGGAAATTGCCTGATAAAGGCTGGCTGAGGAGCTTTGCGCCATGAATGCCTGGTAGGTAAAATTTTTGGGACTGGTGGATAATTTGGAAGCATCAGGTCCATCCCCATTTCCAGATCGGCCATGGCAAGTGACACATTTTTGCTGATAGAGGGCTTCGCCCTGGCTGACCAAACTATCTGGAGCACTCAGGCTCATAGCATACGCCACCACGTCCCAGCGCTGACGATCTGTCAGATTAGCAAAGGCGGGCATGAATTTTTCCATATTCCCCTGTGTGACGACCGTGTACCATTCAGCCGGTGAATACAGGCGGGAAAAATCGGATAACCCGAGAGTAGCCACTGGCACAGATAATTGAGCTGCTTGAGGACCATCACCCATCCCCTGTGAGCCGTGGCATTGGACGCATTCCTGGATATAGAGTTTCTGCCCATTCACAAGGTCAGGTGGGACAATCGGGTAAACCGGGCTGGCGGCGACAGATTGTGTCGATTGTGCGGAGGCTGGAAGTTCTGAGCCTGGTGGTGGAGTAATATCTGCTGCCAGCGAAAAGGAACATGCAGATAGAAAAGCTGCCAGGATGAGGAGAAGGATAAATCCGGGAAATCTAGGCATGTCAACGCTCATAAATGCAATAGAATGTCAAGCTAATGTAGCGCCACATCGTGGGCAGAAGCGATCAGATTCTTGAACTGGACGACCACATTTTGGACAGAAACCACCTGCCTTCCCCTGCATGGAACGGCGCCGGGAGGCAATTTTCTGCTCGAGGTCATCATCCGGGACTGGTGGGACAGCATTCCCGTTCTTTCTGACAGGGGCATGGATCGTTTCGAGGGTAAGGCGATGAGCTACGATAGCTGCTTCCAGACGGTCCTTGGCAGCCATACTGGCGGGAACCACCTGCTGGTCGTCTATTTTGCGTAGAATCTCAGCCCCATTCTGCAGCAGGGTCAGCCGCTGGGCGGGGTAATTATCCGGGGGGATCTTCCCCAGGTTGTAGTCATCGTCCAATTCTTGAATGGTGGCAACCACATGGTCGCGTTCAGCCAGCAGGTTGGAGATATCGTGCTGTGGATAATTGCCAGAGGTGGAACTGCGCTCGATCAGCGGCCGGCTAATATAGATTACTACGGGGATCAGTAGGGCAAGGATGAGAAAAATTGAACCAATTTCCATGATCAGATTTCACAATTCATAATAGATTATTGACCCAGCAGAGGGTCGATGGCAGCCTGGATCTCAGCCAAAGATGAATAGGGACTAAGCTTAAGCGAAGCCAGATTGCCGTTTTTATCGATGATGTAAGTTTCAGGGACACCGGTCGTACGGTAAGCCTGGGAAATGGTAGTTCCAAGATCAGGTCCATTGGGATAGGTGATATTAAACTTCTTGATATAAGCCAGTGAGGCCGATTCGGTATCGGTCCAGGCTATTCCCAAGAAGAGCACATCCCCACGCGGTTGGTAATAACGCCAGGCTGCTTCCAGGTCAGGTGCCTCTTGTTCACACGGCTTACACCATGAAGCCCAGAAATTTACCAGGACCACCTTCCCCGCCATTTCTTCGGGCCCAAACTGCTGTCCATCGAATGTGGTGAGGATAAAGGCGGGAGGTTTCTGACCTAGTGCCACGGGACCTTGCTGATTGCGGAGCAAGACCATCGCGACGATTACAAGCAGAGCAAATAACCCCACCCAGGCAAGAATACGCCCCCAACGAGGGAGCACCTTTGGTGATGGTGTTTCAGTTGGACTGGTTGATATCTCGTTCATATAATTTCCAGAAGCTTAACGTTTACGTACTTCATCTTCCAACCGTTTGACGTATTCATCCTGGGCAGGATCAATTTCCGCAGGCGGCCCAGGAGTGGAGGGTAGGAGGTCTACTTGCTGAGTGGGGCGCCTCCAGGAGCGAAAAGTATGGTAAAGGACATATATGCCAGCCAGGATGGCAACGGGTGGCACCAGATATACCAGCCAATTGATACCTTTGGGCGGTGGCGTGCCCAAGACGCGAGCCCCATACTGCTGAACGAAATAATCCTTAATCTGCTGCTCAGTCCAGCCTTCCTGCAGCTTCTGGCGGATCAATTCGCGCCATTGGGCACAGGCAGTGGTTGGGCAAACGTCCAACGGAATGTTTTCGCATACCGGGCAGTAGAGCTGCTTGGCAATCGCATTGACCTGGTCATCGGAGGGAGTGGGCTGCTGGGCAGAAACGCCACCCACCACCAACAAACCAAAAAGTAGGGTCGGGAAAATCGCAAACAGACTTTTCTTAATCAACATGATCCAATCACGCTTTACTCGCGGCGGGAACAACTTTTCGGAGGACAACCATCTCCGGTTCTTTATCCGGCCAGGCGGCTACGAATGTGCCGAGGATGAAAACGAACCCGCCCAGCCACAGCCAATTAACGAGGGGATTATGATAAATCTTAAAGGTTGCACCCGTGGTAGATAAGGGCTGCCAGTCCACGAGGATTATATACAAGTCATCTTCCATATTACTGCGCACGCCAGCGATGGTCATGGGTTGTTGCGACTCATAGTAATAATCACGTCGGGGGTGGAGCTCACCCACATACTTGCCATTCTTATACACACTCACTACGGCGCGGGCTACATTGCGCCCATCCGTGGTGTTGAAGACCGATAATGCGTCGAACTGAACGGTGTACTGCCCGAGGCTGATATGGCCGCCTTGGGGAATTGTGCCTTGGGTTTCAGTCTGGAATAGCTCAATGCCGATAATCCCAAGTGCCATTAAAACTACGCCCAGGTGAATTATGTACCCACCATAACGGCGGCGGTTCTTACCAGCCAGGTTCCAAAATGACTGGAGCAGGTTTTCTCTATGAGTTCTGTGGCGAGCCCAAGCGGCACGCCAAAATTCAAACAGGGTGACGAAAGTGACCAGGGCACACAAACCAAATCCGACCAGGGCAGGCCAGGAGCGGGTGCCAGTGATCCAGAGCGCCGCCACCACCAACAAAGAAGCTACCAAGGGCTTCCAGATTGCATTGCTGAGGGTTTTGCGGGTGGAATAGGTCCAGGCTGAGAGAGGTGCAATTCCCATCAAAAGAAGCAATCCAGCGAATTGTGGACCGGTGGCACGCTCGTAATAGGGTGGACCGACTGTGACCTTCTGCCCGGTGAAGACACCAGCCAGGGTGGGTATCTTTTGCCCCACAATGCCCATTGCCTCGGAGATTACCGGGAATATCACTCCCCAGAAGCAGACAATGAAGATGCCTATGAAAAGGAGATTGTTAAGCAGGAAAAGGGCTTCACGTGAAAACCAGGAAGTCATCTCAACCTCAGACTTGAGATCGTTCCAGCGGCGACTTAAAAGCGATAGCGAAGCCACAAAGGTCAGACCAATAAAGGCAAAAAATAATGGCCCAATAGCGCTCTGAGCAAACGCATGTACAGAAGATAATACCCCCGAGCGGGTGAGGAAGGTTCCAAAAATCACCAGATCATAAGTCAGGATAATGAGCACCATATTCCATTGTTTGAGCATACCGCGTTTTTCTTGAATCATCACTGAATGCAGGAATGCGGTGCCAGTGAGCCAAGGCATGAAGGCGGCAATTTCGACCGGATCCCAAGCCCAATAGCCTCCCCAACCCAGCACATCGTATGCCCAACGCATGCCAAGCAAAAGACCCAAAGATAGGAAAAGCCATGCCACAAGCGTCCAGCGACGGGTGATGCGAATCCAGCGGTCATCCGTTCGCCCAGTGATCAAAGCTGCCATGGCAAAAGCATACGGGATCACAAAGGCTACAAAGCCCAAATACAGCATGGGCGGGTGGAAAATCATGCCAGGATGGCGCAGGAGTGGATTCAATCCATTTCCATCCTGCGGAATGTAGTGCGTTGTCCCGGCAGGTTGGAACATGGCAGTAGTGATATTCCCTGTGGCGGATTGCCAGAAGGTTACAAAAGGATTCTCCACAAAGATGCTAAGTATGAGGAAGAATGCCAGGGTAACAAGGGAGACCAGGATGACCCAGGGGAGGAATTCGCGGTCACGGTCCCATTTGCGCAGGGTGACAGCAGAAGCAAAAGCAGACATCAACCATGACCAAAAGATCAGGGAGCCAGCCTGTCCGCCCCAGAGTGCGGTTACCCGTAAATAGATGGGCATACTGCTACTCGACACCTCGGTCACATATTGGACTTCATAATGACCGCTGATCAGGAGGTAGATGATGCTGAGAGCGGTGATGGTCAGGAGTGGAAAGGTGAGCAGCATAGCATTGCGCGCACTATCCACCCAGGAGGGTTGATTCTTGCGTGCCCCAATATAAGCGGCAACGGCACCGTAAATTGAGACTAAAAAGGTGATGATGAGCGTGCCATAACCAAGGTTAGCAACCATGAAATACTCCAGTAATTATGGTGCTACCTGGCTTGGGACTGCTTCTTCGTACTTAGTTGGGCATTTCAACAACAGCTCATCGGCATAGAAGATGTTATCTTCACCGATATGACCCGTCATAATGGCCTGGGCTTCATCACGTAGAAGGTCAGGTTTGGGACCAAGATAGACAACCTGCATGCGCGTTCGAGAGGGGTCAGTTACCGCAGCATGCAAAACGGCTGCCAGACCACCCTGGGCTTCGATCAATTTATTATCCGCAGGGACGTTGGCAATCGAGAAATTCAGGGAGAGAGCCTGGGGATCGTATTTAATGGAATCGCCAATTACCGCGCCCGATATGCGCACATTTTGTCCAACCATGGATTGACCACGCGATATTAATTCATCGATCGTGAAGAAATACTGGGCATTGGCTTTGGTGGACGAGATGATCAGATAGGCAATTGCAGTGATGATCAGCAAGCCGCCAATAATAAATTTTATCCGGCCGCCAAACCTGAGGCGCGCTTCAATAGCTTGTTCCATTAATAACTCTCCTTTAAAAGGCAGGCGCAGAGAATCGACGCAAATAGATTTTTACATGAGTAGATTAATACAGGGTGAGATATTGCCATTAATAGGGTGAGAATGAGGAAGGATCAGGGTGAGAACCAACCCTGATCGTGTGAAGATACGGACGCCAAATCTATTTACTACGAATCGGGGTTCCGCAGGAACGGCAGAATTGATCGCCGGGCAGGGCGCGCTTACCACATTGGGAACAGTAAACTGCAGCCTCATCTGAACCGGAACTCGCATCTGGCTGAAGAGATTCGGCTCTCGAGCGCCGGCGCGGGGTAGGAGTTAGAGGGCGTTGCCTGCCTGTTTGCCAAAACCATAAAATTCCACCGATGATCAGCCCTGCTCCTAAAATGCCTAATATCCATGGCAGCCAGGCAGAGAGGTTAAGATCCGAAGCTGCACCTTGGGGGATAGGGGCGCTGGGCTCGACCGGCAAATTTTCTGCGCTCAGCACATCGTTCGATTTTTGATAATCGATTGTTATTTGGAAATTTTGACCAGTGGGGACGGCGCCAATATCCTGGGTGTAATAGGTCAGGTTATCGCTGCCAACAGCCCCGGCGCCCAGGCTGGGTGAAATCCGCATGTCAATAGCTCCCGATGGTTGTTGGACCTGAATCGACAATTGAGTTACGGCGTAATCTCCAGGCCAGACGTACGTATAATGGCGGGCATTACCATCTTTGGTCAACCCCGGATCATAATATTCAAGCTGCACTTCAGGAACTGTGGTAGTGAAGTTGATGATTGCCCATTCCCCAACTACCTGACGGGTTTTATCGATGTTAACTAGTGAACCATCCGGCTGGCGAATTGCGACTGCATTGGGTTCACCGGCAGTGATAGGTATGCGCAATGATACATCAGCCGGGTAGGTGGTGGTGGCTGAAAGTGTTATCTGGTAAATAACCAGCACGTTTGGTTTATCGTACTCAGGCCAGATTCCAATTTGCAATGAACTTAATACAAGCGAGGTCTGTGCATGCACTCCGAGAGGAAGCAGCATGACCAGGATTAATATCATAAGAGATGCCCATCTACGCATAAAAAAACCTCTTTACAGGATGGTATTAATCTTACCATGCCAGCCAAAATGGGGGAATGGGATTGCATAGATAGGAGGGTTTACTGCGCAATGGGAATAGAGTTCATAAATAATTATTTTCTCTAATATATCGCAGTAATTGACAATCATAATATTATATGATATTATCTCGATATATTATAATATAATCTAATCTAAGGAGGTTGAGATGGGTAAACCAGATTCACAACAAAAGGATGATCTGACAGGGCTTTTCAGCCGCAAGGGATTCTTAGAGGAGTTCTCCAAAATATTGTCACAAGCCAAGTCCAGCTTGAAAGAAATCCCGCTTTCACTGGCGTTGATGGATGTGGACAAATTTAAAACTATCAACGACCAGTATGGGCACGTCACGGGGGATAACGTGCTGGTGGCGGTGGCGGAGGTTATCAATGAACATGCCGGTAAAGATGCAGTGGTCGGGCGGTATGGTGGAGATGAGTTTTTGATCGTTTTTCCAGGCGAAGAACGGGAGCAAGCGTTCTTAAAATTGGAGCAAATACGGCAAGAGATGAGTCAGCATGCATTGGGGATTCCGGACGGGAACATTATCAAAGGAATACCGATCAGTGCAGGGGTGGCGTCCTTCCCGGTGGACGGCCGCACTGAAAATGAGCTGTTACGTAAAGCGGACCATGCCCTGTACCGCGCCAAGGTCGGCGGTAGAAATCAGGTTCGCCTGGCATATGAGGAGCGTATGGTGCCGAAAACCACGCATTACACACAAACTCAACTTGAGCGGCTTTCCAAGCTGGCAGAAGAACGTGGGGTGAATGAAGCCGATTTGCTGCGCGAGGCGATGGATGATTTTCTCACCAAATATGGGGTGAATGATATCGAGACTTAACCAACCGGGTTTTATTCAATCGCCTCACGGACCTGGCGTGCCAGGGCGGAAAAAGCTGGCGAGTAGCGAATATCTTCTTCCCTGGGGCGGGGAAGATCCACGGTCAGATCCAGGCGCAGACGGCCTGGGCGGGGGCTGAGCACCAGGACTCTATCTGCCAGGAAGAGAGATTCACTGATGGAATGGGTAACCATAATCACCGTCTTACGCCTGGCTTGCCAAATGCGAATCAGCTCAATCCCCATGCGTTCACGCGTCAGAGCATCCAGGGAACCGAAAGGCTCATCCAGCAGGAGCAGGTCAGGTTCATGGATCAAAGCCCTGGCAATGGCTACGCGTTGAGCCATCCCACCCGAGAGATCGCGCGGGAGCGAGGCCTCAAAGCCAATCAAACCGACCAGCTCTACTAAAGCATGGGCTTTCGCCAATGCTTCTGTACGAGGCACATGTTGTATCTCGAGAGGCAGGAGAATATTATCCAATACAGTTCGCCATGGCATCAGATTCGCTTTTTGAAACACCATGCCCACACCGTGCCTGGGAGCTTTTAGGGAGGAATTGCCAAATAATACTTCGCCCTGAGTTGGAGGCAGCAACCCTGCCAGGATGCGCAGCAGGGTGGTTTTGCCAGAGCCAGACGGACCCAGCACACAAACAAACTGCTCGGCACACACCGAAAATGAGATGTCATGCAAGGCATGCAGCCCACTATTTCCATCAGGGAAGATGGTACTGAGGTGCTTTATCTGTAAAATAGGCTCGCCAGCTGGCTGAACCATAAAAAGTCATCCTAGTTTCTAATTCTATGACTCACTTGGATGGAAGGTAATCATTGGTGAATGCTTGGGTCGCATCCAATGGTTTAGTCATTAAGCCCATATCCAGCAGCACCTGCTCAGTATTTTGCCAGGCGGTTGGATCCGAATAGCCCAGGTGATCAGTCTTCCAGAATTCAATAGAGGTGGTGAGCACTTGCTTTTGAACAGCCTGGTCAGCTTGTGCCAGCCCTTCTACATATTTAAGACAGGTTTTATAAGCTTCATCGGGATTGGCAATCGTATCTGCAATCCCTTTCAGGATAGCCTGGTTCATCCTTCGGATCAAATCTGGATTTTGAGCAATGGTGGTTTCATTGGTAATTAATCCATTGGAAACCAGATGGGCGTAATCCTTGACGCGGATTTCATCAATCTGGTAACCCGTGAGGCGCAGCTGAATTGGCTCATTGTTGGTGTAGACCACCACGGCCTGGTCCTGGTCACTCACCAGGGCTTCAACCTGGTTGTAACCAATCGAATCAAGGGTGACATCACTTTCTTTGAGACCCGCGGCACTGAGCAAGGCTCGCAGACCGATGTAACTGGCTCCATACAAACCGGGAAGACCAATACGCGTGCCTTTTAGATCGAGAGGCTTAAGGATACCATGCCCGGTTTTGGATACCACAGACACGGGGTAATCTTGATACCATGCCATTACGTACACCACAGGAAGTCCCTGGGCGCGCGCTAACAAGACTTGATCACCTGATACAACCGCGAACTGGATCTCATTCGCCCCCACCAGAGCGACAGCATCCGTCTCCATGCTATAGTCGAATTCAATGTCTATCCCTGCCTGATTGAAATAACCTTTCTCGACCGCATCATATAATGGAGCAAATTGAACATTGGGAATGTATCCGAGAGGCAGACGGACATGCACCAATGGAGCTGCACCCGTGTTGGTGGCTGATGGATAAGCACTTTGAGTGGATCCACTCGCGGTTACCTGGGGAGAAGGATACTTGGATGCACTACCACAAGCGGAAGATAAGAACATAATCAATATCAGAATAATCGCCGATAGATTTTTCATGCTTCGAACTCCTCCGAATCGCTCGGAAATTAACTCATACAGCTTTCGATGGCACATCGCTAATCAACAGGACCTCATTCTCCGGACGCTGCTGCCACCTCAATAAGCGTTTTTCAACCATTGAGACCAGCCCATAAAGGGTCAGGGCAAGGGCGATGAGGGTGAATACTGCAACGAATACCAGGGAAGTATCGTAAACACCACGTCCCACATTGACCATGAAACCAAGCCCGCTTTTGGCACCCACGAACTCTCCCACGACTGCTCCAATGACTGAAAGGGTTGCACCGATACGAAGCCCACCCAGAAAGACTGGCAGGGCCGCGGGAAGCTCCAGGCTTTTCAGGGTCTGCCAGCGAGTAGCTTGCAGTGAGCGCATCAGATCGCGCAAGTCTTCGGGGACGGAGCGCACACCAACCACAGTGTTGACCAGCACGGGGAAAAAGACGATCAAGGCGCACACCAGAATTTTGGAGAAAAGTCCGGGACCAAACCAGATCACAAGCAGGGGGGCGATGGCGACAATCGGAATGGACTGGCTGGCAACGATATATGGAGAAAGCAAACGTTCCAAATGAAGCGAGCGTGCCAGAAGATATCCGAGCACGGTGGCAACACTGACTCCCAATGCCAGCCCCGCCAGGACTTCCATCAGGGTCACGGCGGTATTGCGAACCAGACTGCCATCCAGGATGGCCTGAACGAATCGGACACCAACCTGTTCAGGCGTGGGGAGGATAAAAGCCGGGAAACCTCCAAACCAGGCCACCAGCTGCCATACCAGCAGCAGGAGAAATAATGAGAGGACAATCAGCCAGGGTCGTGTCTTCATATAACAAAAAGCCCCGAAGGGTTCTTCGGGGCAATTAATACCGATTTCCAGGCAAATCCCTGTACATTACGTATAGGAATATAGTCTAAGAAAATTCTTTGACCTTCTTTCATCCGGACTGTACCGTCGGCTCCGGAATTTCACCGGATCGTGCCAATTCATATGGCTCGTGGGCTTTACCACCGGTCGGGAATAAACGCTTTACACGTTATCACCCTGCCCCGAAGGTTATTTATTTATCCCATGATTATACTGAGAGAGGTGGAA
>Ga0315289_10011702_pt1 | contig 12417 bp, 10 predicted proteins | sample YL17G11_40_MG_FD_203452 | JGI IMG/M metagenome (GOLD analysis project Ga0315289, IMG submission 203452) | Sediment microbial communities from Yellowstone Lake, YNP, Wyoming, USA - YL17G11_40 | ecosystem: Environmental > Aquatic > Freshwater > Lake > Sediment | place: USA: Wyoming | collected...
TACGGCTATTGCTACAGGTAAATCGACTATCGTTTGGAGCGAACTGAAGAAGGGAACAGATACGAATCCCAGAAAGTTCGTAAGCAGCATGAATACGACGACGGCGATTATGCTGCAGATTCCAAACACTTTGTATGGTCGCATGTCCACAACGGGCGTCTTTGGCTGCATGCTGTGAGCTAAGTAAATGAACATCATCGAAAGCAACGGCGTGAACAAGTACGTGTATAATATTATGCCTGAAGTCAGCGATGCACCTGAGCTGGGGTTAATTGAGTCCACAGCGAAGAGTATGTAGAAGCAAAGAGACATCATGACCATTACGATGATGAATGTTTCCAGCAACATTCCTAGACGTTCTGCGGCGGCCTTAACGCGCAAGGCGCGCGTCTTGAAGATGTCCTCAGCTTTCCGTTCAAGAAAGTGCCCAATGTCACCGCCTATAATCACGGTGGAGGCGTAGCCTGAGAGAAAATCCTTGAATATGTCTAAGGGGTTTTTCTTTGCCGCAACTTCCAAAGCTGTTAGAGGATCTATGCCAAAGATTTCCACATCTTTTATGATTTCCCTCGCTTCGCCTCGCATCGCCGGCATCAACTCTACTTCGGATAACCGCTTAAAGCTATTGTAAGGCGCTATACCTCCGGAAGCCATAACGCTGATGTATGCTGCTGCAAAGGGCATCTCTCTTTCTAAACCAGTTGCCCTGTCGCTGGCTTTGGACATCGGAATTAGCAGAAAGCCAACCATCACGTAGAATGGAAAGGGAATCAGAAAGATAATTGGCATGAACCCGAACAAGACCAGAAAGAGTACCGATATTATGGATATTGGAATCGTTAACATTGCAACGAAGAACATCAGTGAGACGTAGGTTTCAGGGTAAATTTTGATTCGTGCCCTTTCCAACATGGCCTTGAATTCGAATACGTTTTTAAGGAAGTAGGGCGCTATGCCGCCGAAAAGGCGAAAAGACCACGCTTCAAGCTTCTTTAGAAGTGGCAATTGTTCTTACCTCCTCCCCTGCGAGAACTTTTTCATAGATGAGCTTAGGTCTCGCGTAGTATTCTGCCACGATAGCGGCAACATCCTTATAGCTTCTTATGTTACGCTCTCGCATCCAATGCAGAACTTCTTTGCGTCTGCCGATTTCTATGATCAAATCTTTCTTGGTTACGCCCTGTCTCTCAGCTATAGATGATAACATTGCGCTCTTATCGAAGTCTATTATGTAATCATCTTTGGCCGGGTGCCACTTGAAAGTTGTTCTGTAATCTTCGAAATCCGCAATCTCGCTGACTGCGATGACTCTACGGTACGCCTTTTTCTCGTTGTCCTTCATGAGGTGAACTCGTTGTATTGAAAGGACAATGTTCATTAGTGGGATGTAGGCGGGCGAGATTTCCATGGGTTTCTGGGTTAGACGCTTTATTGCTGAATCCAAGTTTTCAGCGTGCATGGTGCACATGCCGCCGTGGCCTGTGGCTAAAGCCTGAAAGAGAACGTAGGCTTCTTGACCCCTTACCTCACCGACTACCAGTATATCGGGGCGGTGCCGCATTGAAGTTTTAACCAAGTCGAAAAGGGCTACTTCGCCTACGTTGCTTCCGCCTAAACCGTAACTTTGCCTCGCGATGAGTGAAACCCAGTTTTCAAGAGGCAAGTTAAGCTCTGCAGTTTCTTCGATTGTTATGATTTTACTTCCAGGCTTGATCAAACATGCCAAAGTGTTAAGAGCTGTTGTCTTGCCTGCGGCTGTTCCACCTAAAACCATTATGGAAGATCTGTTTTCGAGGCACACCCAGAAGTAAGCCGCCATTTCTTCCGAGAACGTGCCTATGTTTATCAAGTCTATAATTGAGTATGGGTCTTCTCTGAATTTTCTAATCGTGTAAGCCGTTCCGAACGGCGTTACCTCTCGTCTGTAACAAACCGCCAGCCGGTGTTTGCCTGGAAGAGAGGCGTCAACTATGGGGAAGGCGGAGCTGACGTGTTTCCCAGCCATGTGCACGAGTTTAACTACCGTGTTGTCGAGGACTTCGTCGTTTTCAAATTCAAGGTTTGTTTCGAGGCTTTCGTACCTACTGTGCCATACGTAAACTGGCTTGTTTACTCCGTCGCATGAAATGTCTTCGATGTTTGGGTCGCGCATTAATGGGTCGATTCTGCCGAAGCCGACGAGGTCTCTTTCTGCGTGGTAAAGAATTTTGTACCATGAAACGTCGGGAAGCCAGCCTAAGCTTATTCGGTATTTGTCAACTATTTTCTTGGCTTCTTCTGCGAAGAACTTTCGAGGGTCGATGACTTCTTCTTTTGGCGATTCGATTTCTGCGAGTAATATTTCTAAGATACGGTTGTAAACGCCTCTTTCAAGTGGGTCAAGTTGAAGTTCGTCGAGTATGTATTTGTGTTCGCCTGTTTTGGGACTTTGAACTATTACTACGTGTGAGAAGGGTTCGTATAATGGGTATTTTTCGACGACTTTTAGCCCCTTCGGTATTGGTTTTGGTAGAGGTGGAGGAAGTGGCAGTTGTTTTTCGCGTTTTTTGAAGTGTATGTTGATTTTGATTTTTTTCAGGTTTTTTAAACCTGCAAGGGATTCTTTGAGGCGCAGCTTGGGCATTTGTAGTTCTCCGTTATTTATCTTGGATGTTTCGACTCTATTAAATATTACGTCTCAATAGATAATATTGCAGACATGTTAAACACAAATACATATTGACAATAAAAACACAGCATAAACCCCAAAACACCCAGAAACACACAAGACTTCATTAACTTCTGCGAAAAATGCAATTTATCGGTTGAAAATGCCTACAAAAGGGCTACTTTAAGAAGGGATTAAAGCGTTTTTCTTCGCGCATTGTTGTCGCAGGTCCATGCCCAGGATAGACAACATAATCATCTGGCAGCCGCATTAATTTCTCTAGCGAAAGCCTCATGTCACGGTCAGAGCCTCCTGGAAAGTCCGTTCTACCAATTCCCCCAGCAAATAACGTATCGCCTGTAAAAACGAGCTTCTCTCCAACCAAGGATATGCTGCCGGGTGTGTGTCCCGGCGTATGCATTGCTTTTAACGTGGCTTTCCCGAACTTTAGCAGGTCTTCGTCTCCAAGGATAATGTTTCTTGGCGAGATATTCTCGTCTAAGTCTCCGATAACATGTGCGTCGTACGCGTGGATACAAATGGGTACATTGTATTTCTTTTTTAGAATGTTGTCTCCGCGGATGTGATCTGGATGTCCATGCGTGTTTACGAGGAACTTTACTTTCCACATGTCTTCATCCACGTAACGGAAGATTTGCTCAGCTTCAAAAGGAACATCGAATCCTGGGTCGATTATAATGGCGTCTTGCGTTTCTTGGCAACTAACAACATAACAGTTTGTTGACAACATGCCGACGTTGAACGTTTGAGTTTTCATGCGAATCAACGTTTGGAATGTGTTAAAAGTAAATAAATTGTTTGCCACGTTCTTCAAACAATTATATTGAAAACCAGTGCGCAATACTATTGAAAGGCTTTGTTGGCATAGATGCCGAACAAGAAGCCAATACGCTTTTCTACCTCTCCATAATTCGTAGTACAAAGAAACTAACAAGGAAATATATAATGAGCGAAATTCCAAGAGACACTGCTGAGGCACCAACCTTCCAACAAGCAGACTTTGAAAAAATAACTCAGCTAGTCGCTGCCGAGTTTCAAATTCAAGAAGCTTTAATGGAATACGGCACACCCACATATTACTTGGTATGGCCGCAAGAGACCAAACAAGCCTTCCTCAGACTGCTAAAGAAACTGGAAGAAATGAAGCTAATTGCTTTCCTTCGAAAAGCAGACGGACGCATTGTCCTGAAAATCGCTCCGAAACCCCCAGTAAAACCCAGCAACTCACGAACGAATTGGATTTTGCTTTTAGCTACCGCTCTAACAACGTTTGTCACGGGATATTTCACGTTCCCACCCGAAGCCGGCATCAATCCCCTCATAAGTGGGGCAATTTTCTCCGCATCCATCCTAACAGTGCTAGGCGTTCACGAAATGGGTCACAAGCTAACGGCAAACAAAAAACAGATAGAAGCAACATCCCCATATTTTATTCCAGGACCACCACCTCTCGGAACTTTGGGCGCCGTGATAATGCAGAAGTCTCTGCCCCCAAACAAAGACGCATTGTTCGACATAGGAGCCAACGGTCCCATCGCAGGTTTCATAGTGGCGATGATTTTTAGCGCTGTCGGTATGCTGCTTTTGATTCCAGCCCCTAGACCACCAGACTCCGCTGAACTAAATTTGATACCAGTAAGTTGGATACTGCTGACCAGATTCTTTTCAGCCGTGAATTTGATGCCTCAAGCTCCGCCAAACGGAGTTTTGCTCCTGCATCCCATAACCTACGCTGGATGGGCAGGAATGATAGTTACAATGCTTAACTTGCTACCTGCGGCAATGCTTGATGGTGGACACGTAGCAAGATCAATCGCAGGCGATAAACTAAGATCCATCCTAACCATTGCGTCGATACTGCTTTTGCTTTTAGCTGGCACCCAATTCATAGTTATGGCATTTCTAGTGGTTTTCATGTCGACTATTAAACATCCAGGCCCGCTGGACGACGTGTCTAGCTTGTCCAAGAACAGGAAGTTATTAATTATCGCTATAGTGACGGTTTTTCTACTTTCCTTCCCAATCAGCGCATAGGCTGCCAACTGTATTCTTGTTAAACAAAAAAACAATAACGTTTATTATGGCTTGCTTGCCATGCAAAAGATGGATAAAACCAAAGAGCCTGAGGTTGAAATAGACATGAAGGGTATAACCATTTTGTTGGCGTTCTTTTCGCTCTTCGCAGTAGCATCGCTTCTGATTCCCGCGCCTATGTTTCCTGGCAGCTGGTTCTGCGCGCTGGTCGGCGAAGGAATCCGAGACTACGTGAGCATTTTGAGCGCGGTCTTTAATGGCGCTTTCTACGGCGTTATTTTATGGCTGGTTTTTATCGGCATAGGCAGGAAACTCACAGAATAAAAAGTTGCGCAATGGCTATTCGTTGGCTAAACCTTCGACGGTTTGTTGAAAACCAGTGAGCTTTATGTTGCTTCCGCAGTTTCCGCAACTTACGACAAGTTCTACAAGTTGATCGTTAATTATTTTCGTGTCAACTATTTTGTAGAGTTGTTCGGTTTCGTCTTCTGGAGATATTACGGTTCCGCATTTTGGACAGGGAAAGGACCCGTCACCTTCAATTTTCGTCAAATCCAGCATGTAGAGCATACCTTTCTTAGCCGTGTTTTTTTTCATCATATCTCTTTCACGCCTTGTTAGTTCTTATTTTTCATGGAATAGCCGTGAACATAATTAACAATTATGAATCACTAATCAGTAAACTGGGTACATTTAAGATTTGACTTGCAGATTTAAAGAAAAAAGATAGGAAATGTATGTTCTCCAAGATTACGCTGTTTTGACTGGCTTCAGGTTCAGGTTCGCGAAACATTTCTTTTTTATCCCTCAAAGTTTTCAGGTGAGATGTAATCGCCAAAGCGCTCCTTAGCTTTAAGCAAGCGTTCACGTTGCAGATACAGTATACCGAAAAGCTCCAACGGTGTATCAGAGACATTTTCCTGATAGAATCGCTGAACGCGTTCAATTTTAGCCAAGTTTTCAGGAACCCGAATAGTGAATTGCTTGACGTAATCTTCTTTCAGATATTCTCTGCCCAAGACTTGATTGAAGAGCGCACGCAAATCCTCGTATTTAGGAAGCAAACCAGTAGGAGACTTTATCGCTTCAACTTCATTGTGAACGCGGAGCTCCATCCACTTTAGCCACACGTGCTTGTCTTGAATAGTGTTTACGAATTTGCCGTTGTCCTTATCCCGCAGGAAATAGTTAACTCCAAATATAACTGGCGCTTTTTCGAGCTTTTTTCCAAACTCCAAGTTGTTGCGAACGTTCTGACCCATGGGAATGGAAATAAAGTCTTGGATACTCATCATGTTTATCTCAGGTACGCCTTCTTGACCAATTGTGGCAAAGGTTGTTTCAGTCTCTAGAGATGCACCATAGGCGATGATACCGTGGCACCAATCGAAGCTTTGCTGGACAGGCACGTATGCTTTGGCGTCTCTGCCGCCGTACATTATGCCGCTCAATTCTACTCCTTGAGGGTTATCCAGCTGAGGGTCGCAGTTTTCCAGCGCCTTGAGCGCAACAGCATATCGGGCGTTCTTGTGAGCAGGCGGAATCTCTTCGCCGAACTCGTCTTTTTTGCCTTCATACCATGCTCCAGAAAAGTTGATTCCCTCTTTGGGAAGTTCACTGCCCATGCCCAGCCAGTAGGGCTTGCCATCTTTCACCAACACATTCGAGAAGATAATCTCACCAGAACTAGTAAGTACCTTGAAGATTAAAGAGTCATCTTTGGGGTTGACGTCCTGAATAATGCCGAAGATACCAGCTTCCACGTTTACTGCGCGGGCAACCGAGTCTATGTTGCGAATATAAGCGATATCATCGCCTAGTATGGTTTCCCCGGGAAGCATAGCGGTAGAGGTTTTGCCGCAGGCGCTTGGAAAAGCACCAGCAAAATAGGTCTTACGACCGCCTGGACCATGCACACCCATGAGCAGCATGTGCTCAGCCAGCCAGCCTTCGTAGTGAGCTTTGCGTATAGCAAGACGAAAAGCAAGTTTCTTGAAGCCCACAGAGTTGCCGGCATACTGCGTGTTGACACTGTAAATCGTATTGTCCATGTTATCGATGTAAATGCGTTTCTTCTCGTGTTCTACGCTAACAATGTCTTCGTTCAGTTTTCCCGCTGAATGCAAAACCCGCAGGAAATCGCTCTTTGGTCCTGCTTGGACAAACTCCTGATAGCCAGGTCGATAAAGGAGGTCTTCGGAGTGAGCCACATACCAAGAGTCGCTGCACTGCAGACCGAGGATGGTGAATACGGAGTTTGTAGGTCCTAGGGAAATGAAGCGAACAATCATCGTGTGATCTTTCATTGAATCTTTAAGGAAACCTCTTACCTCTGCCAAACCTTCCTGCCGATCAATTTGATTGAGGGCTTTGCTAAGGGAAATTCCTCTCGGCACGAGGTACTTGGTGGCTTGCCTGTCTCGTCCTTGATCGTGTTCGCCGTCAAAATGGACAGTGTGCCCCGTCAAGGTTAAAATTGCCTTTTCTTCGCAGGAAGCGATTGCTTGGCGCCGGACATTGGCGATGTCTTCGGCAGAGTCGCTGCAGATGAAAATTTGTTCTGCATGACAGAGGTCACTCGCTTTGGCGATGAATTCGTGAACGTTGGGGTTATCTATCCCACATAACTTTTGGTAATCCTGTTCACTCAGTTTTGGTCGTAGCGCTTCTAGATATGCATTCATCTTTGCCACTCATCGACTCTTACAATTCGTGCACTTATTAAGAGATTCCAGGGAACGGCTGTGTTTTAGCTCGTATTCAATGTTTTCGGACACTATTGATCGCGTTCCTCTTCTTGAGTTTAAGGGGTAAGTGATAAGCTTTTTGGAAAATCCCAAGAAAAATCAAGACGTGCTCTTTTTGGCATGTTGCCTTGTCAATTTTATAGCTCGTAGACGGTTCCAGGTATCTTGGGGAATGGCTGTGTTTCGCCTATATGCTTAGCGCCAGTTATCCAGCCTACCAATCGTTCCATGCCGATTCCTGCGCCTGCGCATGGTTTCAACTTTCCTTGTTTCGCCAGTGTCAGCAGTAACTCGTATTGTTCTTTGCTGATTTTGTCTCTTTCAATTTTTTTGATTATTTTTGTGTATTCCCATTCTCTTTTGGCGCCAGACAGTACTTCGCCGTATTTGGGTAGAAACAGGTCGTAGTTGTCCCATTTGCCCGTTTTTGAATCTTCGAAGTCGTAGAATTCTCGGGGGATGTTAGTAACCCATAGGGGGTCGTTGGTTTTCTCGAAAAGGTGGCTTTCCCAGTCTGCTCCGTATTTGGCTTCTAGTTCTTGTCTATCGTAGGTTTTGAAGGGTTTTTTGGGAACTTTTAGGGTGCTGTACCTGCCGAGACAAGTTAATTCGTCTTTCATGTCGCGTTTTAGGCTGCTTATTAATTCGCAGAGGGCATCTTCCACGAGGCTGATGATGTCTTTTGATGTGGCGTTTCGGACTTCGAAATCCAATTGCGTGAACTCATACACGTGCAGTCCAGTGCATGCGCGGTCTGCTTTTTCTATTCGTATGTTAGGTGACAAAATGAACAGCTTAGGATAAGCTAAAGAAGAGGCTATTAGCTTGTGGATTATCATGCTTGCTGTGGTTCTGACCGTTTTTCCATAGATTTCCACTTCAACCCGTTTTTCGATGGAAGCGCCTGGGTCAGGCCATAAAGGATCAGTGGATCTGGAGAGAGTTACGGGAAGCAGCCAATGGAAGCCGCTGCTAATAAACTTGGAAGTTAAATTCTTTAAGGTGTGCGTCATCACTTTGCCGATGCAAGATTTTCTTTCGATTTCGCTTTCTGAAAGTTGCTCTAGGGGTCGTGGTATTTCAATCAGCGCCGGGCTTTTCTGTTTGGTGGATTGTTTGCTTTTCAATGTGTTTACCTCTTTACTTTTCAAGTTTTTGTGATATGTTGTTGCTGAGACAAGTATGCAGGGTAGGTAATAAATTTTTTATAAAAAATATTATAATTTTCTCAAAAATTATATGTTTTTATACTTAATAGTTGTATTAATTACAATTATGATAATCAAGCTTGATGAAAAGGATATGGGCATATTAGCTTTGATACAAGGGAACAGTAAACTCACTGCCAAGCAAGTTGCCAAGAGAATCAATGCTCCGATAACGACTGTTTTTGCGAAGACGAAGCGCATGGAAGAGTTAGGCATAATCAAAGAGTATAGGGCGATTTTGGCTCCTGATAAGCTTGGTTCAAGCACGGCAGCGTTTATTTTGGCTTCTGTCTCTTACAGGGTGGAGGCGGATGCGCCTGTTTCACAGAGAGTGGTGGCGGAAGAAATCGCCAAGTTTCCTGAAGTGCAAGAGGTGCACATAATCACGGGTGACTGGGACTTGCTTGTAAAGCTTAAGGCAGAGAGTGTGGATTCGGTTGGAAAGTTTGTCGTTGACAAGTTGCGGCTTATTAAGGGCCTTGAGAAGACGTTGACGTGTATGGTTTTTGAAACCGTGAAAGAGACTACGAAGTTAGCCTTGCCCTTGAAGAGATTGGGTAAGCCTTAGAGAGAAAAGGTTATTCTGTAACTTTATAGTTTATAAGGGCTAGTTTACACAAGATATTGAAAATGTAGGTTCGTGGAGGGAAAAATCGGTGGAAAAGTTTGACGCGTTAGTTGTAGGCGCTGGAACGGCGGGCTGTTTAGCTGCAAAAACCCTTGCTGAAGCAAGCTTAGAAGTGTGTATAGTTGAGACGAAGCGAAGGGAAGAGATTGGAGAAAAGGTTTGCGGAGACGCTTTAGGCGAGCACCACCTGAAGACATTGGGTTTAGAGAAGCCTCAGAGTGGTGAGCTTGAGAAGAGAATTGAGGGCATCCAGATTTACTCACCTGATCAGAACACGGTTTTCACAATTGCTCATGAGGATTTTATTGGTTACTTACTGAATAGGCGGCTTTTTGGACAGTGGCTTCTGAAAAAGGCGCTTGACAAGGGCGCTGCTCTTTTAGATTCCACGCAGTTCTTGGAACCTATAATCGAAAAAGGATTTGTTATGGGAATCTCGGCTACCTCAAAAGGCAAGTCTGTTCAACTGCGAAGTAAGGTGGTTGTAGATGCCAGCGGTTTCATGGGCGTGGTTAGGCACAAGTTGCCAGTGCAGATGGGTATAGAGCGGGAAGTTGCGAATGATGATGTGGAAGCGTGCTACCGAGAGATTAGGCAGCTTAGGCAGGAAACGGAAAACGCGAAGTACTGTGAGATTTACTTGAATCAGAAAGCAACGCCTGGAGGATACACATGGATTTTTCCAAAAGGCGGAGCCAAAGTCAACGTTGGCTTGGGCATCTGCATGCGCGGCAAATTTCCGAACCCGAAAAAACAGCTCTACAAACACGTTTTAGCTAAGCCCATTTTTGAGGGTTCGTTGCTCTTGAAGGGTGGCGCGTGGTTTGATCCGACGCGCAGGCCTTTGGATAACATGGTTGGAAACGGCATTGTGATAGTTGGCGATGCTGCGTGTTTGGTTAATCCGATTCACGGCGGCGGTATTGGGCCATCTATGTTGAGCGGGTACTATGCGGGGCAAGTGATTGCGGAGGCGTTAGAGAAAGGCAGCGCTACGCAAAAGGCGCTGTGGTCTTATAACAAGAAGTACATGGAGTCTTATGGGAAGAAGCAGGCGAGCCTGGACGTTTTTCGGATGTTGTTGATAACAAGTAACGATGCGGACTTGAACTATGGCATGAACTGCAAGCTGCTGACGGAAGACGATGTGCTGAAGGCGGGTATGGGTGACGATTTTCACTTGAACATCACTGAAACTGCGAAACGAGTGTTCAGAGGCTTAAGGCGCATGCGTTTCCTGAACAAGCTTCGGCTGACGGTCAGCATGATGAGACAGGTCAAAGCACACTACGACACTTATCCAGATACTCCGGAAAACTTTGAAGAATGGCGCGTGCAGACAGAAGGACTTTTCAACCAAGCCAAAACCAAACTAGTCGAATAGATAGCAAACCATAAATGATGAATGACTACTGCCAAGATTTAAGACAGATAGTAGTAATTTTTTCTTTAATGTGTGCGCGGCTAATCCGTAAATTTGTTAGTGATAATTTTTAAGAACTCGTACAACCCCCTTTTCCTAGTTTATTTGATGATTTAGCTGTTTCTGATTCTGTTTCCGAAAAAGCAATTCATATTTTTACTTCATAAGAGACTTATCTCGCCCATGGTAAAATGTAAGGCTGCAACGGATGAGAAAGCGGGGGTGCAGTTATTGAATGAAAGCATCTTAGTTGTTGACGACGACACTGAGGTGAGAAAGACCCTTTCTTCAATCCTATTTGAGGAGGGATACTCAGTTGAAACTGTGGAGAATGGCAAGGAGGCGATTAGAGCCTCTGAAAAATCGCATTTTGACGTAGCCCTGATTGACATTAAGCTACCTGACATGGAAGGAACTGAGCTCCTCCAAAGGCTGAAGGAAAAGCAGCCTCATATGGTTATGATAATCATTACGGGCTTTCCAACCTTAGAGAATGCTATAAAGACGATTAACGAGGGTGCCGATGGATATATTTTGAAACCTTATGACGTGCAGAAGTTACTAGAGATGATCAGAAAGCATCTGAAAAAGGAGACTGCTGAACATATTAGCAATTGGATGGAATTTGATCATGATAACACACGGAACGCTCGTTTTGATCAAAATAATGTTAAACAGAAATCTCTTTTTGGACAACAATAGACCTCATCAACCAAGCCAGAACCAAACTGATAGAATAAGCACTCAGCTCCGTTTAGAAAACCATGCAACCATGCCGTAAAACGACACTGGACAAGAAGGGCGGAAGTTTAGAAAGTTAGTTGTTAGTGTTTGAGCAATCGTACCATTTGCATATTCCGTCGATTGCTTTTGCGGAATACCCGTTTTCCCTGAGAAGAGTTTTGATGGAAGAAGATGCTTTTTTCATTACGATATTCCTCCTCCATTATATCTTAAGATGCGCGACTCGTAATTAAGAGTGCGCTGTAGGCACCAAACAATCACAGAACAACTGTAAGTATGCTTCTTCGACTAAAACATAACTTAGCAACTTCCTTTTTTTTCATTAAAATTCTATCCAACCACCCTAGGCTGGGCTTTGGACTCTTGTTTTCTTGAATTCTTCGAGTGTTTGGGGTTTCTTGCGTCCGTCAAATGCGTGATGCAGCGCCAAACCAGGACTGCGTAAAAGCATGCGTGGACCCGAATACCGCATGACTTTCTTCACTTTGTCTCTCATCACGGGTTGATAACAGTGCACTAAACATTTGCCGCAGGTAGATTTGTGTTCTTGGAAGGGGCACTTGTCGAGTCGCATGAACGCGTACGCTAAAAACTCGGTGCATTCAGGACAGAGTTCGCCCTTGGTTTCATGGTGACCTCGGCAGTATATGTGAACCATGGCGTCGATGGTTTTTTTCTCTCTCGTTATTCGCGGATGCTGCTTGCTCAAGCGTTATTCTCCCTTTCCTAAAGACTGATGTTAAACAAGAAGATAAGATTATGCGCGCGTGGTGTGATTGTTGGCTATTTGATACATATCTTGACTTGAAATATGATTTTAATAAGCAAATCCGCACGGATATAAGTGGAGAAGGGAGTTTGAAACCAGATAATATCTTGCTGATAGCCTCAGCTTTTATGTTTTGGACAGCTACAACTTTGGTGGCAGAGCTAACATTCCTGAATGTAGGCGTTCTCTTTAGAGC
>Ga0315289_10011704_pt1 | contig 12416 bp, 10 predicted proteins | sample YL17G11_40_MG_FD_203452 | JGI IMG/M metagenome (GOLD analysis project Ga0315289, IMG submission 203452) | Sediment microbial communities from Yellowstone Lake, YNP, Wyoming, USA - YL17G11_40 | ecosystem: Environmental > Aquatic > Freshwater > Lake > Sediment | place: USA: Wyoming | collected...
CGTAGGTGGCACGCCCGTTATCCTGGAGATAGCTGTGCTCGGGGCCGACACCGGGGTAGTCCAGTCCGGCGGATATGCTGTGTGTTTCCGTAATTTGTCCGTTATTGTCTTGAAGAACATAGGACTTGGCGCCATGTAAAACACCTATCCTGCCCGCTGCCAGTGAAGCGGCATGTTTACCAGTCTTTAGTCCCTTTCCGGCTGCCTCCACGCCGATGAGCTTGACTTCCTTATCGTTCAAAAAGGGATGGAAGATACCGATGGCATTGCTGCCACCACCGACACAGGCAATTACATAGTCGGGTAGACGGTTACATTTCGCCAGCATCTGCTCCTTAGTTTCCTTGCCGATTACCGACTGAAAATCACGCACCATTGAAGGATAGGGATGAGGGCCGACTACCGAGCCAAGAAGGTAATAGCTGTTTCTGACGTTAGTCACCCAGTCTCTCATCGCCTCGTTGATTGCGTCTTTCAGAGTGCGGCTGCCCGCAGAGACGGGCCTTACTTCAGCACCCATTAATTTCATTCGGAAGACATTAAGTGACTGGCGGCGTACGTCCTCTTCGCCCATGTAGACAATACATTCCAAGCCGAGCAGTGCACAGACAGCAGCCGTAGCTACACCATGCTGCCCGGCTCCGGTCTCAGCGATGATTCTATGCTTTCCCATTCTCCGGGCAAGTAAACCTTGCCCCAGTGCATTGTTGATTTTGTGGGCGCCGGTATGAGCCAGGTCCTCCCTCTTTAGAAAAATCCGGGCACCGCCGCAATGACTGCTTAACCTTTCAGCCAGATAAAGCGGTGTCGGTCTCCCTGAATAATCACGAGACAGTGAGTCAAACTCAGCCCAGAAGGCAGCGTCAGCTTTAGCCTGCTCATAGGCTGCTGTCAGCTCATCCAATGCTGGCACGAGGGTTTCCGGGACAAAGCGTCCTCCATAAGTTCCAAAGTATCCTCTGTTATCAGGTAACAACGAATAACCTCCTTTAGCTAAAAGCAGCCCTTCCAGTCTACGGGAGTGTACGGGCACTCGCTTTAACTCTCCTTACCGCCTTGATGAAGGCAATGATTTTGGCTGTGTCTTTTTGTCCATTGGTCTCTACACCGCTAGATACATCAACTCCCCAGGGCTGAGTTTCCTTAACTAGCTGGCCGACATTGGTTGGTGTTAGTCCTCCAGCTATGAGTACAGGGAATCTGGCTGACACCTTCCTGGCTAATTGCCAATCGAAAGCCCGACCAGTTCCGCCGTAAGTGTCTCCAACCTTTGAATCGAGAAGGCAGATAAGATTCTGTTTGGGCAATAGCTGATATCCCGTAGCTATTTCAGAGACGATTTCATCCGGAGCACTGGTATTTGAAACATGGACAGTTTTGATAATTGGCCGCTTAATCTGCCGGCAGTAATCCCAGGTTTCGTCACCACTGAGCTGTACCTGGTCCAGATGGCAGTACTCGGCAATGCGGTTTACTTCATCAACTGCTGAATTGACGAAGACACCGACCACAGCCGGACGGGTCTTTAGATTGCAAACTGCTTCAACTAATTGTAGTGCCTTTTTAGCCGAGACTTGTCGCCGGCTGGGAGCAAAGACCAATCCTATGAAATCAGCACCAGCTTCGGCAGCCGCTAAAACATGCTGTATCTCGGACAGCCCGCAAATCTTAATCCTGGTCACAATAACTCTCTCATCCTGGCTGCAATGTCAGGTGCCGACATTAGAGATTCACCGATAAGAACTGCATCGATACCCAACTGGCGCAACTTCTCTATGTCGGTTCGCTCTTTTATACCGCTTTCGCTGACAACTATTCTGTCTGGTGAGATAAGCGGGCGCAGCCGCTCGGTGATAGTAATGTCCACGCCAAAGGTATTTAAGTCACGGTTATTGATGCCGATAATTTTCGCTTGGCTCTTCAGGGCAATTTCGACCTCGGCTTCATTATGCACCTCTACCAGGCAGCTCATGTTCAGTTCATGGCTTATCCAGAGCAACTCCTGTAACCTTTCCGGCTCCAGGATAGCCACGATGAGCAACAGGCTGTCAGCACCATAAGCCCGGGATTCGTAAATCTGGTAAGGGTCGACAATGAAGTCTTTTCTCAGCAAAGGTAGCTTATTGGATAGTGCCTTTCTGATGTCCTTAAGGTGGTCGAGGCTGCCCTGGAAATATCTGGCTTCGGTTAATACCGATACCGCCGCAGCGCCGTTGCCAGCATATATTTTAGCTATCTTTACTGGGTCGAAGTCAGGACGAATAATGCCCCTGGATGGAGACGCTTTCTTAATCTCGGCAATAAGCTGAATACCATCGTCTCGTAAAGCCGAAGCTAAGTCGAGGGCTGGAGGTTGCTCCGATGCCAGTCTCTGCAGCTCGGCCATAGATAGGCGGCGCTTTTTGTATTCAAGCTCTTCTAAATTGTGTGATACTATCTGGTCTAAAATCATTATCCTTAACTCAAATTTTGGCTAACCTTGATTAGCTGTTCTAATTTGTTCAAGGCATGGCCGCTGTCTATCGTTTTCTGAGCCAGTTCTACACCTCGTCGAAGCGTTTCCACTTTATCCCCGGCTAAAAGAACTGCTGCCGTGTTCATCAACACTGCATCTCGTTGCGGGCCTGCGGCACCACTCAAGATATTGCGCAACAGCTCAGCATTCTCTTTGGCACTGCCGCCCTTCAAGCTGTCTGAACTGGCACCGGGCAAACCAAGGTCCTCGGGATTGATAGTATAGTTTACAATATGACTGCCTTTAAGCTCGCAGACATGAGTTTTGCCCGAGATGGTAATTTCATCTAAGCCATCCTCACCGTGTACTACCAGAGCATGATGACAGCCAAGGTGTTGAAGTGCCAGCGCCATTTTCTCTACCAGCGACTCGTCGGCTACTCCCAGCACCTGAGCTTTGGCTCCAGCGGGGTTAGTAAGCGGCCCAAGTATATTGAAGACGGTACGAATTCCGATTTCGCGACGGGGAACAGCCGCGTATTTCATAGCCGGATGGAATGCCGGAGCGAACATGAAGCCGATGCCTACTTCCTGCAGGCATCTCTGTACTTGTTTGGCATTAAGATCAATCTTGACACCCAGAGCCTCCAGGACATCGGCGCTGCCGCACTGGCTGCTCATGGCACGGTTGCCGTGTTTAGCCACCTTGAGCCCGGCTCCGGCAGCGACAAAGGCGGTGGTGGTGGAGATATTGAAGGTCTGTGAACCATCGCCGCCGGTTCCGCAGGTATCCACAACTATCCCATCTGTAATCACCGGAATTGCCCTGGCTCGCATTGTCCTGGCTAAGCCTACGATTTCATCCACAGTTTCCCCTTTAAGCCTGAGTGCCGTGACAAAGGCGCCGAACTGGGCCGGCGTAGCCTCGCCCTGCATTATTTCCTCCATGACCTGTGCTGCGTCATCCGCAGCCAGTGAATTTCCAGACACTAAAGCCGCAATAGCCTCTTTAATCATGCTGAATCACCTCCGTACCTAATCGTCTGCCATTAATTGTAAAGTAGAGTTCTCCTAAGCAAGCCTTCTCATTCTGCTTGTCGATGCGAAATTCCTGAACGGTAGTAATTTTTCTTTCATAAATATCCTGATATTCGGTTTCTAGTCGTGGACAGTATGCCGCTGGCTTGTCAAACCACTCTCCCTTATAGTTAAAATCAATCCGTACATGTGCGCCCACTTCTAAGGCTTTGGACTCACGAGGAGGAAAGAATAGTACTTTTTCTGGGTGACTATCCAGGGGCACCCCCCATAATGAAAACCGCGCGTTAATGGCCACACCCTTACCCGAGTTTGCCCACTCAAATGTCGCCCCTGTGCCCGTTTGCAGAATCTTGTAAAGCTGCTCATCGGGATCAAGCCCCTTGGTTTTTTGAGCTATGGAAACTAATAGCACAGGTAAGTATTCGGAATACCTCTGCGCTTTTATCTCCTCAGCCTGCTTATTTGTAGCACCAGCGATTTCCGCAGTTCGCACGGCATAAATTCCAGTAACGCATACCAAAGCGAGTAATAAGAGTATATTTATAGCCTGATTTATATCGATTTTGTGTGTTAACAGCAGAATAATTGGCACAGCTGCAAAAATAACGAAATAAATAATGAGCTTATTAAATTTATTCTTTCTCATTTACTCATCCTCCCTTGAGAAAATTCCTCAATATATCCTTTCCTCCCTGAGTCATAAATGATTCAGGGTGAAACTGGACTCCTTCTACCGGGTATTGACGATGTCTCAGACCCATTATGGTGCCATCATCTGCCCAGGCAGTTATTTCCAGACAATCGGGTAGTCCGTCTCGATACACCACCAGTGAGTGATAGCGAATGGCAGAGAATGGATTAGGTAAATCAGCCAGCACTCCCCGGCTGCTGTGGTGTATGAGCGAAGACTTACCGTGCATTATCTGGCTGGCTTGCCCGACGGAAGCGCCGTAGCTGTAACCAATGCACTGGTGTCCCAGGCAGACGCCGAGTATTGGCAGTTTAGAGCCGAAATAGCGGATAACCTCGTTGGAGATGCCGGCCTGCAGCGGCGTAGATGGGCCGGGGGAGATAACTATCCGTTGAGGTTTCATCCCTTCAATTTCCTCAATAGTTGTCTTATCGTTGCGTACCACCACCACAGTTTCACCCAATTCACTCAGGTACTGGAAGAGGTTGTAAGTGAAGCTGTCATAGTTATCAATCAACAACAGCATGGTTCCCCCTGTTTGTCTCCGCTGTGCTCTCAGCCTGATTGATAGCTTTGAGCAGTGCCTGGGCCTTGTTCATAGTCTCCTGGTACTCATGTTCCGGTATGCTGTCGTAAACAACTCCACATCCTGCCTGGACATAGGCAACACCCCCGCTCACTATCATGGTCCTGATGGCTATAGCCATGTCCATGTTGCCGGAGAAAGAGAAATAGCCGGCAGCCCCTGCATAGGGTCCTCTTTTTTCAGGTTCTAGCTCGGCGATTATTTCCATGGCCCGGATTTTCGGAGCACCGGAGACAGTGCCTGCAGGAAAGCAAGCCTGCAGAGCATCGAAGATATTCAGGTCGGGTCTTAGCTTGCCCTGGACGTGAGTGACCAGGTGCATCACGTGAGAGTAGCGTTCTACATCCATCAGGTCGCTGACCTCGACCGTGCCCGGCTGGCTGACGCGCCCGATATCGTTGCGCCCCAGGTCGACCAGCATAATGTGCTCGGCACGCTCCTTTTCGTCTGTGCGAAGTTCCCGCTCCAAGGTGATGTCCTCAGCCTGGTCTTTCCCTCTCGGCCTGGTGCCGGCCAGAGGACGGGTCATCACCATGCCATCCTCTACCCTCACCAGAATCTCAGGCGAGGCCCCGATAATGTGAAAGTCGTTGAAATCGAGGAAGAACATATATGGCGAGGGATTCAGAGAGCGGAGTGCCCGGTAAATCTCAAAGGGGGCGACATCAACAGGCTGTGCCAGGCGCTGAGACAGCACCACTTGAATGGCTTCGCCGGCGGTGATATACCGCTTTATCTTATCTACGCCGGCTTCGAATTCCTCTTTGGAGAAGTTCGATGAAAGGGTGCTGTTTCTGGGAGGAGCAGTAGACTTTACATAATGTTCTGGACTAAGTGGCTGGCCTAGTTTGTCGGCCAGGTTCTCAATTCTGTCTACCGCCTTCTGGTATTCCCCCTCTATATCTCCATCGAGATGGACATGGCTCAGGACCTTAATCTTATGGGTAACGTGGTCGAAGACAAGCATGGTATCCACGAACATGAACAGTGCTTCCGGCAGTCCCAGTGGGTCTGCAGAAGGGGAAGGTAACTCCTCGAACCGGCTGGCCACCTCATAGCCGAGATAGCCCACGGCGCCGCCACAGAATCTGGGGAGGTCGGCAACCGGAACCATTTTGAATTTATTTAGCTCTTCGGCAATCAAAGGCAGTGGATTGATCTTATCCGCTGACTTCGTAGCCAGCACCCGGTACGGCTCGGTGCCTATAAAGCTATAGCGAGCCAGCCGCTCACCGCCCTCGACGCTTTCCAGGAGGAAAGAATTGCCGCTCCGGTTAATCTTAAGGAATGCGGAGACAGGCGTTTCCAGGTCGGCCACGATTTCACGGTAAACCGGTATTAACGTGCCTTCATCTTTGCGCCTTTTAACTTCTTCCAGAGTCGGATAATACATACTTACCTCAGAAATTCAACAAATAAAAAACCTCTCGCCATAGGGGCGAGAGGTTTTGCTTCGCGGTACCACCCTAATTGATTGCCCTTACTTTAAGGCAATCTTCTCATTCAGGTACGGCCTCAACGCTTTTGAGGCGATACCCTGGGCTTTGATAACGGTGCCCGTTCCGTCAACGCCTACTGGGGCAAGTCCCTTTCGGTTCGCGGCTCCCGAGTCCATTCAGTCTCTGCGTTGGCGCCGGCTCACACCTTACCCGGCTCTCTGAGCCCCGCTGGAGGCCTACTAGTCTCGTTCTCAGCCTTTACACTATTTGATTGTATTTTAATATAACAGCCCATCCTTTTTTTGTCAAGCTGCATCGGGCAGCTGGGACGCTCGTTACTTTAAATTGCACAAAACGTCATTTAGTTAAGTCCGGGCTTGCTGCCTTTGTCTTATCCGAATTATAATGGCTCAAATCTTGGCGGAGAGGAGACAGAGCGATATGAAGATGAATACACTTGTCATTCATGCACCTTACAGCAAGGGCCCACCATCAACACCGACTAGCTTTGAGACGTATCTCAGAACCGGCATATGAGTAGGGTATGCGATTTCTCGGATAGACAAAAGCAAACTTCACGGAGACTGTACTGTTGTATTGCTTAGGAAAGACAAAAAACAACAACGTGCAGAGGGATTTCTTGTAAAGTTAGTTCCAACTACCAAGACTCCTCAGGGAATACAGCGATATGATGTTTATTTCAAGAATCAGATGGTGGTTCCTTATAAGCCCGAAAGGTTGAATCGGTTTGGTGTTGCTGTGATTTGATTGTTAACTAACCGCATTGTTAACTAATCGCTATGAATTAGAGTCGTTGTGAGTTCATCAGCAGATGGTCTCAATTTAGCAAACCTTGCACCAGAGCCGGATTGTTGGCCGGGAATGTTTGATTGCTGATGATTATAGAAGTATGATTTCTTTTCGATTATTCGGTATCGTCGCCGGTCATTACCACTCTATTAGGAAGTCTTTTACTTTACCTAGGCTTTGCCAAACCCAATCTTCTCCTGGTTCTGGGAAGAGATTTCTAGGCAGGTAGTCCTTTCCTATTTTTACATCTACTACTTTATATAACCTGTTGGGAAGTCCTGGTTCTTTAGGTGTTCCAGAGGCATCAACGAAGACTAAGCCTTTGTCAGTTGTTTGGTAAGCATTTAAAGCATGGGGAGTTGAATTATTATAGAGGTATGTTACTACAAAAGCTGCTCTTATACCGGCTGATTCTGAGTAATTATAGAGTTTCTCAGCATATTCTCCAGAGGCAAAGTTTTGAGGGTCATAAGGTGTCTGGTCTACCTTGCATTGTTTTAGAAAGTTTAGCAGTTCTTGCCAGGTTGGGTTAGTTGCATTTGGGTTAGTTTCTAGGTTTATAAGACGCCCATCCGCCCCCACCATTGTTTCCTTTCCGTTCCTTACATAGTGTTTACTAGGGGTTATGCTAAGACTATTTTTTAGCAGCGCCCAAGCAGAATCAAATTCTTGGTAGCAACTTCCTATTGTAAATAAGTAGAAAAGGTAGCAGTCTCCTTTTGTTGTTATATATATTTTACCCCCCATACCTTTAACTCCCGCGAAGGTTTCTGAAGGGTCATCTGTACCGAAGAGAAGTTCATTACCATTTAGTGAACTTGTAGTAAGTTTAATAGCTCCCCACCTTATGAATTGTGCTTTAAATCCCTCTATATCAGGACTCCAAGGTGGGGTTAGTCTATATACATCTAGGAATATAAAACCACCAGAATCATTACTTAATACCTTACCTATTACTAGTTCTGGGTCCTTGGAATAAGTGATTGGTTTGTTAAAGTCTAGGGTAGGAAGTCCGATACCTTTAAGGTCACCCCAGTCACTTGGGTATTGGAATATGTAGGATTTATCCTGAGCTTGGCAGATTTCAGTTTTAGGAGCTACTGTTGCTATTGTGAGGCTTTTTATGAAAATATCCCAGTCAGTATCAAATTCTTTATAGTAATTCTCTCCAATGGCACGGAGGTAGAAGTAAATAGTGCTGGAATCTTCCATGCCTATTAGCATTTCAGTTAGTTTTTCAAAAGTAGTAGGGGAGTCTAATTTTGCATAGAGTACTCCCTTACCATTAAAAGTTTCGAGGGAACAAATTTCACCTCTCTCTTCAAAGGACTTCCTTGTCTCTTCTATAGGCTTGACCACTCCAGGAGGAAAACTAGTAATCCCTAGACGTATCCCGTGGTTTTCATCTTGTAGAATCCCAATACCTACCTGAGTTCCTCCTATAGTTGGGCCTTCAGGAGTACTTAGGGTTGTCCAATCACTTGGATACTCAAATGAGAACAAACCATTTGGGTATTCATAGGTCTTGGTTGGGATGGGTTGAATGGTGGATTCTGTCTTGGGTATAGGAGGCGTAGGGCTTGTAGAAGCTTGATGACATCCTGTAAGTGCTAGTAGAGTTATTAAACTTATAGTCAGTACTTTGGAGATAGGTTTAAACATAGTACTATCCCTTTCTTTACAGCTATTGGTATTATTCTACGCCCACAAAAACTGAAGTACAATGATAAGCGTATTAATGGTACATGATGGTGAGAGGTTTGTCACATATGCCAAGTCCCGAGAACACATTCCATCGTTTCGTTGTCTTGGCGGCTTCGAATAAGACATAAGGAGCTGTTGTAGAGCTGGGAAAAGTCCCTTCTTCGCAAATAAGAGTTCGGAACGTGTAGGGACTGGCTGGGCACTCAGGACTCAAATCGAACTTTTTAAAACCTGAATTAGCTTTGAAGTTGAGACTATTACTTAATAAGCCAATAAGCACGCAAGACTAATGTTGCCTTTCTGACTCTTTGTTTTTGATTTTAGCATTTTTAGGCATTTTACTTAAGATGCCTTTGCCTACCTATAGGCAAATCACTCATTTAATCGCAGCCTCAAGTTCGAGGATATCTTTACCCAGTTCTGTCGACATCAGAATCACAAATTCTATCGAGCTTCAATGTACACTTTTCATTGATGATTATTGTCTCCTTTTTCTAATCTCCTTTAGTATAAAAAGTAGTTCTTCGTAATCCGGCCCTTTACTACCCGGTTTTATTCGGTAGATTAGACCCGGATAATTCCTATTCCAGCGATCTGTTTCTGATAGTTCACCATATTTCAGATGCCCTTGATCAACAATATTTCCTAATGTTTTAATTTTGAACTTTCCTTCTTTTTTAAGAAACGTCAATCTGGCGAATTGGTTTAAATCTCTTTGTTGATTTTCTTTATTTAAATTTAGGCACCAAAACTCTTGAGGTTCTCCGTCCTTGTATCTCCTTTGGTACGGGTAGCATTGGCCAACTTTTTCTGCCAATCGTCTTGTAAATTCCTCCAATGACAACTGATTTACCATATTCTGTGTTACCTCCCTATGCTGCATTTTTTCTGGTATCGCGTTTACCATAATGGGCATGCTCTCGTCAAAATATCTTTCTACTATATGGACAGCAATTTTCTCTGAATTCTTAAACATAAAATATTCAATGTCATCGGGTTCGCATTGAAGCTCTTCTGCCCATGTATTTAAAGTAATAACGTATTTTTCGTATCCTTCCGAATAATTACTGAGAGTTTTAATTTTACCATCTCCAGCCCTGCTATTTATTCTCACAAACCTCTCGATCTTTATATTTTCTTGTTGGCACAAATATTCTAAAAAATTCGCTACTCTTGAATCTAATATCAAAGGTAAACAACGAACTCCAAAACCTTTACCCAGGAAATAGAAAAATTTGGTCATAAATGAGGGGCCACAACCATCAATCTTAAAACTATCATAGATTTCCTTTACTGAAACCTTGTTCTTAATACCATTGAAAGCTTCCTTAAGTACATTATCAGTTGCAGGATCCAACATTGACTTCCTAATGTTTTTGCGACCCCGACCACTTCTATCTTTTCCCCATCCCCATAGCATACAGGCAAGGAATATTTGCCTTAATGACCCAGTATTGGCTAGTGAACTGTCTTGAACCAATTCTACAATGTCTTTTCTGGTTATTGCCCCATGAAACCTGTCATCTAATACATTTATATCACCTGATGTTCTCTCATCCTCTTTTAGTGATCTGACAATATCATAGTTATACTTAATAGGCTCTTGTTTTGCCAGCAAACCACGTATCTCATTGGCGTGACCAAGCAAATATTTAGGCGTTTTCATGATGTCACTCATACTGCTATCTTTTCGCCACAATACCAATACAGTGCCTCTTTGTCCACTCTACATTTAGATACAGGGCAGTTTCAGCAAAAGGATACTCAAAGCCATGCAGTATTCGAATTTAATTTAGCTATGATTCCGCCAATCAACCTTCAGGCTTAGCAACAAATATGAATGTGGAAATGAACTGGCTGCCGAGCCAGGATTCGAACCTGGGCTAGAGGATCCAAAGTCCCCTGTGCTACCACTACACAACTCGGCAGTATTAAACCTGGTGCCGAAGGTCGGATTCGAACCGACACGAGAGTTGCCCCTCAACAGTTTTTGAGACTGCCGCGTCTACCATTCCGCCACTTCGGCCGGTAATCCACAGTAACTGCGCCGAAATTCTACCATTGTTATTGGAGCTGCGCAATAAATCTCTTCCCTCTCCCTCTACGGGAGAGGGTCAGGGTAAGGGGTGAATTTTAGTTTAATCCCCCTGCCTCTAACTCCCTCCCGCCAGGGGAGGGAGAATTAAAGATTCTTCGCGGAGTTTATCCTGAGTGAGATTCTTCAGTCACTTCGTTCCTTCAGAATGACATGAACTAAGGGCTCAGAATGACAAATGATGAAGGGCTCAGGAAGATCCTTCGACAAGCTCAGGATGGGCGGGGGAAAAGTCAAAAGTTAAAAACCAAAAATCAAAAGTACAGATAAAAAGTAAAAATTTCCCCCTCACTCTAACTCTCTCCCTCCAGGGGAGAGAGAATGGGAGACACTGCTATTCGAAGTATGTGGATTTTACTTTTGGTTGTCCTCTGCCCCTCTTCCAGGTTTCGGTGTAGACTTTCTGACGGTTGGCGGTCAGGTCTTTTACTGAGGCGGAGACGTCAGCCGCTTTGCCCTTTACCATTTCCCTTGTTTCTTTTCCAGAGCGTGGCGCAAAAAGAAACCCGAGAGCAGCACCAACGGCTATTCCCAAAATCAACCCGATGCCGAACCCAGATCCTGAATTTTTATCGCCCATTTTCCCCTCTGTTTCTTTGGCAAACAACTCGTTTTCAAACCTCAGCTATCTGATTATATTATATCAAATAATAGAAGACACGGATGCAAAAGTGCAGTACTTCGCTAAGATTTTTTTATTCGCCTATGGTAGAATTAGACAACCTAGTGTAGCGAGGTATTTTCGGGGCAAACATGAACGTGGCATTAAGCGTATTAAGTATAATAATCGCCTATCTTCTGGGCTCTATTCCTTTTGCTTATATTATCGGTAAGCTGAGCGGCCTTGACGTTCGCCAGGTCGGCGACCGCAATGTAGGGACATTCAACGTGTTCCGTCATGCCGGGCTGGGTGCCGGTATAGCTATTCTTGTAGCTGATGTAGGTAAGGGAGCGCTGGCTATAGTAGTGGCTGAGCTACTTTCCGTACCTGAACTGGTGATATTCGGTGCCGGTGTGGCGGCTGTTATCGGCCATAACTGGCCCGTGTTTTTGCGTTTCCGGGGTGGGCGAGGTCTGGCGGTGGTAATAGGCGCCCTGCTGGCTCTACTTCCTATCGAGATGCTAATCGCCGCAGCCATAGGTCTGGTGGTACTTTATGCCACGCGAAGTAGCATTTGGTTCGGGGTAGCGATGTTTATTCCCCTGATATTGCTTTGCTTGATTTTCCGCAAGCCTGTATCCTTGATAATCTGCTCCGCAGCTTTGCCATGTTTGGCCGGTCTCGCCCACTTGTGGACAACACATCACCTGTCACCTGAAGAGCAAAAGGAAGCGGTGTCGTTTTGGGTAGCGCGCAAAGCAAGCCACGGGAAAAAGTGAGCTTGTCTGACTTAGTAATTCGGGATTGATGGTGCCGAGGCCCAGAATCGAACTGGGGACACGCGGATTTTCAGTCCGCTGCTCTACCATCTGAGCTACCTCGGCGCGCCGACATTTTAGATTTTTAGCCTTTAGGTGTCAAGATGCTAAGTATAGGGTTTATATCTAGCCGCCGAGTCTGACCAGAGGTATGCCAGCAGCACATAAAGGGCATTC
>Ga0315289_10011705_pt1 | contig 12415 bp, 27 predicted proteins | sample YL17G11_40_MG_FD_203452 | JGI IMG/M metagenome (GOLD analysis project Ga0315289, IMG submission 203452) | Sediment microbial communities from Yellowstone Lake, YNP, Wyoming, USA - YL17G11_40 | ecosystem: Environmental > Aquatic > Freshwater > Lake > Sediment | place: USA: Wyoming | collected...
GGTTCTTGCTGTTAGCTGTGTGTGGTTGCTTCTTCCTGCTAGAACAGACCAAATCAATGACGAATCCAAGCCAACCAATGCAGAAGCGTACCCAATCACGCTAGAGCCAATTCTTGTGAATGAACTACGTTGGCCGCCCGAACCCTTGACACTGACAAACAGTTCGGCTGACGATCTCCGACTTCTGTGCAAGTACAAATGTGATGCTTTTGAAGTACGGACATTCCTAGTGTTGAATGTCACAGCAAATACGAACAATGTCCAGATCACAAGCATCAAAGTCTACGATTCCACGCAGAAGATAATCGGCATCTTCACGACTGAGATGCTGTGGAAAATTGATGTGTACTCAACTCAGTCGTCATTTAGTAAGGATTCATCCACAATGATGTTTGTCTACCTAGATCGTCCACTCGGATACGATGAGCAAGTCACAATCGTAGCCTACTATCAGAACAGGATTCTCGGCTCATGGACAGGAATCATCCACTGATCCTATCTCTGTGAGGATCTGACTTCAATGGAACCTATTGAGCGTTGGCTCTCCCGCTACGAGGGCAAGGAGTCGCAAGACCGTCATAGGCGAGCCTTGATACGATTTGAGTCCGTCGTCGGCATGACCGCTATCGAGCTCTTGAAGTTGGGTAGACAGCGAGTTCAAGATGGACAAGCACCAGAGGAGGTTGAGGATGCTCTCGCAAAGTACCATAGTTTCCTACTTGGGAAAGGGTTAGCGCCTACGAGTGCGGCTCAATGGTACAGTGTCGAACGAGGCTTCTTCACCGCCAATTATCTCCGACTTGGCAAGACTCCTCGACATATCGTGGCGAGCGGAGCCGCGTATGAGAGTAGCCGAGTCCTCACGCAGAAGCAGGTGCGAGGCATGGTCAAGTCCCTCTCGAGTCCAAGGGACAAGTTGGTGGTCGCGTTTCCCGCGCAGACGGGGCAGCGTTTGGGAGTAATCACCGCCATCAAACACGACATGATTCGCAAAGTTGAGAGACATGGACTCGTTGAGGTTCCGCCCACATTGACGAATCCGCAAGGCGACAATGTGAACAAAGCCGAAGTCAGATACAAGTTCGTGATTGGGCCAGACGCGATGCGCCTCATCAAGAGCCTCACTTCCGACACTGGCTGGCTTGTGGACCTGTCCGAACGTCAGATTGGACGAATCGTGCATAGGGCCGCAGAGAACACCGGCATCCAAGAACGGACCGAAACGAAGCTTGGACGCTCCTGGCACCTCGTACACCCGCATGTGTTCCGCAAGTATTGGAAGCGCCAGATGAAACTCGGCGGAATCAAGGATCCAGAGATACTGAACTTCATGATGGGCCACAAACTACCCTACGGCGGCGCATACGACCCCTTCCCAGACGAGGACTTGCTAAAAGCCTACAAGCAAGCCGAAAGAAAACTCCGACTGCTATGACAAATGTGCAAAACAACATGCCCCATTTTGAGCCGATTTTGTGGTGTCATGGCGCAGTGTCGTAACAACACGTAAATACGAGACGTGACAACTCATAAGTACAGCGTGTAGTGCGTATGCCAATACAGGTAAGTTTGACTGCGATAGAGATTCTTGAGGCAATACAAAGAAAGCCTCGTCTCAGCCCAATGATGATTGCCGACGAGTTGGAGATGAACCCAGGAGTAGTTCGCAATGTCCTCGTAACACTCACAGAGTTGAAACTGGTTCAAAGCCCCGCTCGAGGACTCTACGAGATAACCCCCTTGGGTCAAGATGTTCTGAAGGAAGGAAAGGACAAGAAATGAACGCCACAGAGCAACTAGCTGAGAATTGGCTTCGAGAGGAATTGGGTTGCAAATCAATCCTCTTCCAAATCCGTGGCACACCTGACTTTGTTACCGACCAAGGCGGTTTTGAAGTCAAGACAGTAACGAGTGGCAAGGTCACATTTCACGGAGATCAACTAGAGAGGTTGAGGGCAGCAAGAGCAACGATACTCATCTTTGAGAAAGGAGCGATTCAGCCAAAGGTCGTCAAGTCCGAGGATCTAGATGAGAAGTTCATCTATGAAAGTGATAAGAACTCAGCGAGATTCATTCAGGTCATAGATGAAGCAATCTACAAGCAACTTCAAACGCTTGCGGAGAAGCGAGGGGTAACAATTCAAGAACTCATCCGGGCCGTGATAATCCCTGAGTGGCTTCAGGTACGAGGAATGCATCTGTACCCTCCTGAGTCAGTGAAGAAATGACCCAAATGTCTGGTTGTAGAACACGCCATCGGAGGGAACGAAATGAAGATTCGTGATGGGTTAGTGTTGATTGCATGGGGTTTGCTGTTCGGCATCTTCATGACTCTTGCTGGTGCCGGAATCTTTGCCATCAGTGACTCTGTTGTGTCTAAGAGCGTTGTTCCTCAAGGAGAAACTGGAGATTGGATAGGATGGATATTGCCTTGGTTTGCCATAGATGTAGGTCCCGCGTTATATTGTGCATCTCAAGTTACCGCAGAACTCTATCTTTGTGGGGCTATTCTTCCAGTGAGCCACATTTGGGGGAACTTTGGAACCAATGTCATTCTATTTGCGGCAGTCTTCATGATCTACAAGATAGTGAGACGCAAAAGGGCGAGTTCTGTAGATAACAGGACGCGGGAGGAAGAGCAATGATGTCGCTCAAAGAGAGGAAACCGGGGGGATATGGGTTCTGGCGTGGACACTGGATTCTCGCGCTCATAGCGTTGGCAGGTAGCATCGGTTTTGGTCTAGTCGCACAGTGGCTCTCTGCGGTGGCTTGCGGATTAATCGCATGTCTCTTCGCTTTCCTAGCTCACACTTTCCGAACATTCGACAGAGAGTGGGACAAAACGGCAGGTTTGGTAAATAACACGCCGTCAAAGGAGGCACAAGGATGAAAGAATGGGATGATTGTGAGAGAAGACTAGACGATTCAGATATGGCTAGACTAAAAAGGAATCCCATCATCATCGCCCCTGGTCAGGTTCTCTACGATCCCAAAGTCAACAAGTTTCTACGCATTCGAGAAACTGGTATCCCGTATTGTGTCTGCTCGGACTACTGTGACTACTATGAGGACACGGGAACCACTATCCACTCTATCCGATTCCCAGTGTCCTACCTTGAGGCGCTGATACGGGTCGTCAGCCCAGTCGAACATCCAGACATCTGCGAATGGGACGGGTATGGCTGGCGAGTCAAAAAGACAAGTTACGGTAAGAATCCGTCATCGAAGGGGAACGCAAGGAATGTTTAAGGCGTCAGTTAGTAATGCACGGCTTTGGAAGAGTCTTCTCGGCGCAATCTCGGCTTTGATTGAGGAAGCCGATTTCAACGCCACTCCTGATGGGATTAGGGTGCGGTCGATGGATCCTGCTCATGTGGCAATGGTTGACTTCGAGTGGCAAAAGGCTGCCTTTGAGGAGTACACCTGCGTAGAGCCAATGAAGATTCGTGTTAGCCTTGCGTCTATGCTGAGGTTGCTGAAACGTGTTGGCAGCGACGAAGTTCTTGAGATGTTCTACGACGATAAGACGCGCAAGCTGAACCTGACCCTGAAGGGGAAGATGATGCGAAAGTTCACTATTCCCACGCTTGACCCTGGACAGGAAGAGGTGCCGACTCCGAAGATCACTTTCAACTCGAAAGTGAAGTTGGCAACCCCAATCTTCAGGGACATCATAGACGATGTACAAACAGTCAGTGACAATGTGATGCTTGAGGCCACGCCTGAGAAACTGACCGCCGCCGCAACAACCGAACTCAGTAGCGCCATCATAGAACTTGACAAGGCAAGCGAGATGCTGATTGAACTCGACGTGAAGGAACCTTCTAAGGCAACCTTCAATCTGAACTATCTCGCAAAGATAGCAAACGCAGGTGCCGCAACCGCCGACCTAGTGACCCTCGAATTTACTACAAACATGCCAATCAGGCTCACGTTCGACATACCCCAACAAGGCCGACTCATGTACTACCTAGCGCCAAGACTTGATGCAGAAACCGCCATCCCAGTAGTTGCAGCCTTAGAGGACACGCCGCTTGTTGACGGTGAAAAGAAATGACTGACGCGGAAATGTCTGGTTCCCGTAGGAACTTGCCATCCGGGAAGGAGACGAGTAACGCATGAAAATTCCTTGGAAATTTGTTGGGTTGCTACTGATTGGAATCATAGTAGTCGCTGTCATCGGCTATGCCGCACTGAGTTTAGCAAGTTGGGAACAGTATAAGCAATCACATTCTTGCTTGGTGGGTCAAGTCAATACCCACACTTCACTTCTCATCAGGGTGGACGCGGGAAGTTTCAGTGATTGGACATCCCTCAGCTTGACTTGGCCGAACGGCACGACTCGAACCTACTCGCGTAGCGAGATGCCGTTTAGTGAGCCGCAAGACGCGGCTTGGTCTAGCATCATCCTATCTCCCACCTCATCTTGGCGGTTTTCCGCGCACTCAAGTGTACGGCTGATGTTGGAAACTAACTCCACACTTGAACTGGGCATCTATGACCAAGATGGATTCTTCGTTGGGACAATGAAAGACGGCATGTACCACAGAAGCTTTGCCAATTATGGGCCCTTCTTTAGATTTGCTAATCGGAATGCGCTTCCAATCACGGTGGCTTTGACGCTTGACATTGATGGCCCAGTCTACTTGAACCCATACCAAGGAAGCGGATGCTATGTGGCATGATGTGAAAGAAATGTCTGGTTCCCCGTATAACCCGTCATCGGAGGTAGCCAAACAATGAGCACGATATGGGTGCTAGACGCAAGTATCCTTGTGTTAACGCTAGGGTTTTTCTCATGGACTTTCCACTTGTTCGGCGTTGGTCCAACATCAGAAGATGCCCTATTCCTTTCGTCATTGGGGTACCTAATACCCGTGGTCTTGCTCATGTACTATAGGCGACGGATCAAGAGAACGGCAAGTTATCGTATTAACCCGCCTTCGGAGGGAGAAACATGAAGAGAGTCACGATGATTCTGGTTGTGGCGTTTCTGCTAGGCACCATCGCAGGAGGGGCGGTCGGAGTTGTCGTTGGGGCTTTCATGGATTCTGCGGCATGGGAGAATAAGAGATGTATCATGCTGTTACCAGCACGATTTGAAATCATGCTTGGTGGAGTACATGGAGCAGTGACTTATGGCGTGTGGCCGCCCTCCTCTACGAGCATGTGGGATACAATGTGGGAGGCAAGAACGGAGGGACTGTGGCTTGCTTGGTGGAGTCCAGATTCTGAGGGAGATTGGACAGTCTACTTCATCATCACTAACTATACGCGATCTGAATCCTCCAGTTTCACTCCGAAATTCCCGTCTGCAACTAAAGGACCATGTGGACCAATGATGATGCAAGCACCCTCGACTCTTGTGCTTGTGATACAATTCACGACTTGGAAATCGGATAGAGGTGCTTTGAGTGGACCCGTAACTGCCGCACTTGCAGTGGGCGTTCTCGCGCTCGGTGTCGTCTTGTTTCTGACCCAGAAGACGGCAGGTTCCGTAGGAAAGAGGACATCTAAGGAGAATTCGACATGCCACTAAGCCTCAGCGGCATTAATGCCAAGTGTCGGGAGTGCAGTTGTGTGTTCCTTTGGCATCTTGAGAATGCACCATTCGTAGATTCAGAGATTGTCGGAACTTGCTCGAAGTGTTTGCAAGGCGAGAAGCACACATGTGTAGATGAGAACACCATACCCACAATCACAGGAATCTATCCTCAAGGAGTCGGGGAAGCATGAGCTTTGCCTTGAGGCGTTCGCTCGGATTTCTCTTACCTCATTTCGGCTATGCTAGATGTCCGCGTTGTAGACGACCTTGGTATGCAGCAAAAAGACACAACACTTGGTATGGGCAGGGTTCTGGTTTCTGTTTCGTTCTCTGCGAGTCATGTTGGCAAGAGATCAGTCTTTCGGAACGGTTGTGGTACTACGAATCATCTTGGGATAGATGGATGAGAGAAACACGAAAACCTGACAATCTGCCTTCGTGGACTGAACTCAAAGTGGCAGTATTAGGAGGAAAGTGAGGGAGTCGGGGAAGCATGAGCTGGCGAGGAAGCATGAGATGGCGAACTGTCCAGTTTGTCTTGCTTGGCAGCGTCATTGGGCTCTCTCTGGGTGGGATAAACAACATCGTAGAAGGATACACAGACCACACCATCTGGTATTTCGTGGTGATCGCCATGTTCAGTCTAGGCGCTATCATGTGTGCCGCGATGGGTACTTACAAGCAAGACTTGATGACGGGTTAGTAATCGGTCATGGAGAGAAAAGACATGAGCAAGAAGAAGGAATCTGCTTGGATTCCATTGGCGGCAGGCATTTACATGATTTCACTATCTGCCAATTTCAGCACCTCAATTCAACAGGGGCTGAGTGTCATAGCTCAAGTGACGAAAGGAGCCATATCTATAGCGATACTTTGCATAGGTCTCCTGTTCGTGTATGTGGCAATGGCAGATTCTACGCAGAATCGGTCATCGGAAGCTGAGAAAAAATGAGCAAGAAGCATACGCAAATGTGGAATGATGCCTCAATCTATCAGCTCAAAGGGTTCGTTGAGGATCTCAGAGATCAAGTGAATTTACTGGAGAAAGCGGTAGAAGTCATCTACGATGAGAAGATGCCATTTCCCCGCCTCGATTTCGAGAGTTTCTTAGCCAATCTTAAGGTCGGCTACCGCTCCTTTCAATCGGTCGCACCAGAACGTGAGGACAAGCGGGTTGATCTGGCAGGTTTGTCCAATAACAAGACACGAGAGGCAGAAACATGAGCCAGAAGTACATCCGGTTCGCCCTCAGCGCGGAGCAGAAGCCGAAAACCCAAGTCTGGGATGTGCTCACCACAAGCAACGGCGTACTACTTGGAACTATCCGATGGTATGGCCCGTGGCGGCAATACTGTTTCATGCCCGAGACGGATGCAGAAACCGTCTTCAGCGCCGGATGTCTCCAAGATGTAGAAGCCCACATCAGGCAACTAATGAATGAACGGAGGGTGGAAACATGAGCCAGCTTGACGAGATCTGGGGACAGGAGTTCCGTCTTGAAATCCAGAGCTTGAACCTAGACAGAATACGAGTGAAGGCCAAGTTGACACTCGATTGCCCGAACTGTAAGTGCAAGATCACGGAGACCATCGGTGGAGGAACTGCTGGCGAGTTAATCCAACTCTTGGAATACGACGCTCGTAGACATGAATGCAGAATGGCAAGTTTCAGTCATAATCAGACATCGGAGACCGGATGATGAAGAAATCAACCAAGATCATGTTAGTGTTAGCTTGGCTCTGTATCATTCCGTTAGCTGTTCTGTACGGTTTGCCGCTTGGAATCCTCATTGGTGTTCAAGGCGTGGTTGCCTCCGCGATTCTCTACAACGTATTTGAGGAGAACGAAACGGCAAGTTCCATCGATAACCAGACATCAAGGAGAAGAGAATCGAAGAATGAGTAATTGGAAAGACTTCGTGCTGGGAAAAGCCTCTGTTCGGTACATCGGTCTCTCTATCATCGTCTTGGGCTTTGTCTTGGCCCTCCAGAATCCACCGCCGTACACTGGTCCGTATGTTCTCCTTCCTACATGGCTGTTGTCGTACTACAAGAGATCGCTCGCATGTCTCGGAATCATGCTTGTGGGTATGTCTCTTCTTGTTCTCAGTTCCATGCGGCGAACGGCAAGTTCTCACAGGGAGAACCAGACACCCAAAGGGGGAGACTAGAATGAGGACGCAACGCCACTTTATTGCACCAACTGCCAGAGAGGTTGAAAGAATGTGCCAGGTCGTTCTTGCCGACAAGAGTCCACAAGGGAAGCGTAACTACTTGATATTCTGTCTGCTGTTGGGGCTTGGTTTGCGTACAAGCGAAGTGAGTCACTTGAAGGTGTGCGATGTAGACTTCGATGACAAGACGGTTTTGGTTCGCGGTATGAGATTCCCTCCGAGCAAACTTCCGATTAATGGTAAGCTCACTAACGAGATCAGAAGGTATGTGTAGCGATGTTTGAAGGAAGGGAAGGTGGGATGGCGTTGACATATCTTGCAGCTTTGTTTGGTGTTGCTCTCATGCTCTTCACAAACCTAGTGACTCCCGTAGGAGCTCTGGGCATAGCTTTTGTTGCATTCATGCCGCTATGGTTGACAATGACATTCAACCTATTGAAAGAACTTCGTACCGAAATGTCGGGTTCCTATCCAAACACGCCATGAAGTAAGAAAAACATGAAGAGACGACAGCCGCTTTCCTTTCTCTTCTTGAAGGTTCCCATTCACCTGTGGGACAACGCATCTTGGGATGTCATTCAAGGTCATGTGCGTCGACATGGTGGTCTTCGTATTGACGAGGAGCTAGTGGCATTTGCGACAGAGGATCGTTCAGGCTTCCAATCCATTGCCATGTCAAAGAAGATTTGGCGCAGTTCGACACCAAGGCAACGGGGAGTGCTTCTCACGCATGAGTTGTTTCACATCTTGCGAAACAAGCGTCCAGTAACCCTGAAGACAAAGGCGATAGCACGAGAGGAGCGTTTTGTTAAGCGTAGTATGCCAAAGCGGTCTTTGCGGGCTAGAATTATCGGTGGCAAAGAGGTTGTACTGGTCCATAGAGTTTGAATGGCAAGTTCTCCGAACCCGACATTTGGGCGCAACTGGCGACAATAAGCTACGATTTTTCTGTTAGGCGCGTCATGCAATGTCTAGGCGTCTAGTCGCTACCTTGTACTCTTTGCTGCTTCTTTTGGCATGTGTGCCTGTTCTCGTTCAAGCGCAACAGTGTCCTGGCGGTTCCGTGTGGAATGGGTCAGCTTGCATGTGCCCGTCCAATTTGGTGTGGAACTCGAGTACGCAAAACTGTGGCTGCCAATCTGGTACAACATGGAACCAGAATGAACAGAAATGCGTCAGCACAAACCCAATCATGCGCTTCATAGAGTGGATCTTCATGCGGCTGAGAAGTTTCTTCCAAACCCCGTCTGGTGGGCAAGTTACAACAATCGTAACAACCTACCAAGGAGTTACAACGAACTCGGCTGGGCAGACTGTCACTACGACGGGTCTCGTAACGTCTACGGTTTCAATGACGAGTATGTCGCCCACCACAACTGGAACAACCACGGCGACAACAACGACTCCTGCGTGCCCTCCATACCAATGTCCAATCGGTCAAGTCTATGACGCAAGTTGTCATTGCGTATCGACAACAACGACTCCTGCGTGCCCTCCATACCAATGTCCAATCGGTCAAGTCTATGACGCAAGTTGTCATTGCGTATCGACATCTTCATGTGCTGTCATCCTCATGGTTGTCCCCAATAGGCACCCTGCGGAATACAATGTTGGTGAACACGCTCAGTTCGAGGTTTTTGTCAAGTCCAACTCGTCTGCACCATGTTCTGAGGCAGTTCTTAACTCGGTCAGTTTTGGAGTTGAGTTCTTCAAGTCGGACGGAACTCCGGTGCCAGTGGTACAGATGGTGAATGTCAACCTAGCCGAGCCCTTGAGGGTCGGTGCAGGCCAACAGGTGAAGATTGGGCAATTTGACTGGGATCTGTACGATGGTCCCCCACCTAATGGGAGACCAATCGCGCCAGGTGACTACACGATTAGGGTTTCGCTAGTGAACAACTACACGGTCTGGGGTCAAACAACAATCACAATGCTTCCCTACGGACAAGGCTAAGAACTGAAATGTCGGGTTCTTACGCAAACCTGCCGTCCGACCCCCGCCTCCCCGTTCTCTTTCACGTATCTCTCATTCTTAATTCTCAGTTCTACTCGTGAGTGAGTGTGCGAGTCCTCAAATCCGTTTGGCAATATTACGCGCCCGATGAGCGAACGCTCTTCTTCTTGAATCAGTTCCGCTTGATTGTGAATGAATGCATACGAGTGGGACTCGCGGAGAATCTGACAAGTCTTAGATCGCTGTATGGGCGACTCAGCCAGTACGACCTCTACAGTAAGCATAAACTATGTGCGATCAATGCGGCAAGGGGCATTCTACGGAACTATCGCAAGGCGAAACGAAAGAATCCACGCACGAAGGAACCGTATGCTCGTAGACTGCGCTTGACATCATGCTACGATGTCGAGATTCAAGATGATATGCTCATTTTGCCGCTGAAAGCCAAGGAAAGTCTACGTATTCCGTTGACTTCGCATGTCCAGACGAGTATTGCGAACTTCCAAGTTCGGTCCGTAACTCTCACCGAAAACACCCTCTCCATAGCGTATGCCAAAGATGTTCAAGAGATTCGACCGAAAGGGTTTGTTGGTATTGACCGCAACTTGGATAATGTCACAATAGCAGCAAGCGACGGAACATTAGTTCAGCACGATCTCTCAGAATCTACCCGAGTCAAGGCTAGATACCGAGAACTGCGGTCGCATTTCAAGCGCAACGATGCTCGCATTTGCCGCCGAGTCAGTCAGAAATACGGACGAAAGCAATATGAAAAAGTCAAACAGATCCTCCATCATGCCTCTAAACGAATCGTCATGGAAGCCAAAGAGAAACAATACGCTATCGTGATGGAGAAGTTGACGGGCATAAGAAAACTGTACCGTCGTGGAAACGGTCAAGGGCGTTGGTATCGTGGGCGCATGAACTCTTGGTCACATGACCAACTGCGCCGCCAGATTGAATACAAGGCCAAGTGGCTCGGATTGCCCGTCATAACGATCCCTCCGCGTGGGACAACTAGCAAGTGTTCGATATGTGGGCAGAAGATGAGGCCCGAAGAGAACCGAATGCTACGGTGTCCTTCATGCGGATACAGGGTGGATCGTGATGTAAATGCCGCTAGGAACATCCTAGAGGCGGGAAGGTTGAGGTTCGACCTAATCGACCTCGCAAGTGAAGGAGTGGTACGGGAACCCTCACGACAAGAGGTAATCCCGAAACTCGATGCGAGGAAGTTGACCCTATGGCGGGTTGACAGAACCTTACGCTAATCGGACCATGTAGATGGTATATATTTCGGGCCGTAGGTAGGTTACGAAGTTAACCGTTTTTTAGGGATTTTCTAGCTAGGGAGCAGGTTCCGGTTGAGCCATCGCCCTAGCCTTGGAGTAATGCGTAGTCGCTTGCCGAAGCCTTCGCGGGAGGGCTGGACCCGTTGCCGTCAGTGTGGGAAGTCTACCCCTCCCACTCCTATTTGCGCGTCCTGTAACAAGCCGAAAGGTGTGGTGTCGGCGGACAAGACTGTGGGGGCATTCAAAGGTACACAGGCGGCACATGATGTCTCAAACTTGGCGAGCAAGTTCTTCATCGGTGATTTTGACAAGCGAGCCGACGCGGGCCAGCTCATGCTCCTGATCCAATCGTTGCTGATTCGTGGGAAACTGAACCTTTCCGTGCAGGAGTCGGACGGCAAGTCTGTTGAGTTGACATTTGAGGACTTGATGGATGCTGGAAAGGGCATTCTGAAGACTTGGTATGACGAGACTGGGGATCTCAATTCGGCGCTCGAGAAGGAACGCAAGAAACTGAAACAACTACTTCTCGAACGCGCCAAGGACGAGGGTGAGAAGAAGGAGGCTGAAAAGCATTGACCAAAACAAAATGGGCTTTCTCAATTCTCCTCGTTCTCTTCTCAATCTTTACGCTAGGTGTTATGATGCCGACTTCTATGTTCGTACATGCTAGTACTAATCCTGTACTGTATGTGAACCCCACTAGTGTTCCCATTGGTGGAACAGTCTTTCTAACTGGCAGTGGGTTCAACTCGACGGAAGTGCCGAATTGTTGGGCTCCGATGCAATTCAATCCGCCCGGATTGGCGCTTCCGGCGGGAACGGGAACTTGCACGGTTGATGGTTCAGGGTTTTTGTCAGGGTCTTTCATTGTTGGAACGGGAACAAATCCGCAGGTGTACACAGCAAGTTTGCCCTTACAAGGGGTAAGCGCGACCTTCGTAGTCTATTCGGTGACGACAGCTAGTACGACCACAACCACGATCATATCGACGATATTAACCGCGACATCAACGACCACATGGGTTTCGGTGCCATCCATAACAGCGAGTCCATCCTATGCTTTGGCAGGCTCATCAGGGACAATAACTGTAAATGGTGCGAACTTTGTAGGCACGTATTTTGTCCTAGATACAGGTCTAGTCGCGCTCGCTCCACCATCAGGCGCGATCTCTTCAGGAACGTTCACAGTCACCTTCAACGTCAATCCATCGGCACCAGTCAACTCGTACATGCTTGTAGTGCATACCAACGGTGGTTCTGCTGATTCAGCAAGTTGTCCGTTTGTGATTCTTCCATCAATAACGCAAACTCTAACGAGCTACAATACCACAGTGACAAGGACTTCGACCTCGACCGCGACTTCAATGACGACGTCGACCAAGACCGTCCCAGCCACAGTAACCAGTACAGTCGCCACCGTTCCAGGCACAAGCACAGTGTACACTGCA
>Ga0315289_10011707_pt1 | contig 12415 bp, 9 predicted proteins | sample YL17G11_40_MG_FD_203452 | JGI IMG/M metagenome (GOLD analysis project Ga0315289, IMG submission 203452) | Sediment microbial communities from Yellowstone Lake, YNP, Wyoming, USA - YL17G11_40 | ecosystem: Environmental > Aquatic > Freshwater > Lake > Sediment | place: USA: Wyoming | collected...
AACGGTCTGCGTCGCCGAGAAGGAAGCACTCCTGAAGGTCCAACCGCCGGATGCGGAAAACCGCACGTCCGGTGGTGTGGGAGGGTGCCGGGGCGCAATCCCCGGCACCCGACCCGATCACGCCGCGGGCCATTCAAGGCGCGTGTGAAATTTCCGGGCTAACGCCGGGACTCCAGATCAGATGTTCATGGAATGGAAATGGGTGAGGCGCAATGATTGTGGGGATGGCTCCGGCCCGCAGGATTAGCTGGGGCGTTTTTGTGGTCGCGCGAGCCATGGCCTTAATCGGCGTCAGCATTGGCGACCGCCCCGCATCGGTGCGCCGGCGGTGGTCACGAAGGACGCACCGCCGGGACACATCGCCGCGCGAAATCCTGCGCGCAACTTCTTAGAGGAGGAATCATCGTCGAAAATTGGAACAGGCGGCGGGAATTGATTCGATACTTGTTACGGGAACTTCGGTTCGGACTTCCCTACAATGATACCGCTCGTGTTTGCTGCGTGCTGCCACATGCCTTTGGATGCGGAATGAGGTTCTCCGCACCTCGAAGCCTCGCTAGTGATCAACCGGAGAATGTAACGCTTGTCAATCACAACTCCCTTGGTACCCTTGTGTTGCAGTTATACACCGTCTTATGGCGCCGTCGCCCATGCAGACTGTCCGCCGCGCCGTCATTGATGTCGGCACCAACTCGATCAAGCTGTTGGTGGCCGACGTGGCTGGCCATGACGTGCGGCCAGTGCTGGAAGGGAGCACGCAAACCCGGCTGGGCCAGGGATTATACGAAACGCATCGCCTGCAACCACAGGCCATCGCTCAGACGGCCGCGGCCGTCGCCGCGTTCGCCGCTTTGGCACTGAAACAAAACGTTTCCGCCCTGCGCGTTGTCGCCACGAGCGCGGCGCGGGACGCGAAAAATTCTGATGAACTGAGTGCGGCGCTCGAGCGGGTGACAAGCCTGAAACTGGAAATCATCTCAGGCGAGCAGGAAGCCGAATGGGTGTTTCGCGGCGTGACCACAGACCCGGTGCTTGCCGGCCTGCCGCTGCTGATCCTCGACGTGGGCGGCGGCAGCACCGAGTTCATTCTCGGCAGCGGCGAGCGCACGCATTTCCAGCGCAGTTGCCCGCTCGGCACCGTGCGGCTGATGGAAAAACTGCCCCACAGCGATCCGCCCGTTGCCGCAGAATTGGCCCGCTGCCGACAATGGCTCGGGGACTTCCTGGATCGGGAAGTCCGGCCCGAACTCGATCCCGCCCTGCGCCGCGAGGCGAAAAAGGATTCTCCCGAACGCGGCTTGCGCGTCCGCGACTGTGAAACCGTGCAGCTCGTCGGCACGGGGGGCACGACCTCCATTCTCGCCTGCATGGAGGCGCGCCTGAAACATTTCGATCGTGCCCGCATCGAAGCCACGCGCCTGAGCTGGGATCAGGTTCGCGCCCAGACGGAACACCTTTGGCAACTGCCTTTGCCCGAGCGTAAAAAACTCATCGGCCTGCCGCCCGACCGCGCCGATGTCATCCTCTACGGCGTGGCGATTTACGAGGCCATGATGGAGCGATTCGGCTTCGCCGAACTGCGTGTGAGCACGCGCGGGCTGCGGTTTGGTGTGGTAATGGAAAGTTTGTAGCCGCGACCTTGTATCTTCCTTTTTGTCCTTCCTGGCTGCGCCAGAAGTGGGGCAGCCGTCCCGGCTGCCATCGGCCGGCAACCGTCTCGGTTGCCACAAGGCTCACCGGGCGAGACGCTCGCCGGGACTGTCTCAGGCGGGGACGCCTGCGCCACTGCGGTGGCATTGTCGAGCTGCGCCTTCCCGCCGGCGGCCCAGCGCTTCAGAATTGTAAAGCGGGCGTTTGCCCCTTACGTTGCCGCGAACTTTTTTTGACGCGATGCTGTCACTCCAACAGCAAAAAACTTTGGCGGCGGCGGATTGCCACGTCGCTTTTGACAACCTCACCCGCCAGCTTTACGCCACCGACGCCTCGGTTTACCAGATAGAGCCGGGGGCCGTGGCGTTCCCGCGCAACGCGGCCCAAGCCAATTCCGTCATCCGGGCCGCGGCGCAGGCGGGACTTCCGGTAACGGCGCGCGGGGCGGGGACCGGCCTTGCGGGCGGGGCGTTGGGTGACGGATTGATCGTGGATTTCTCGCGGCACAACCGGCAGATCACCGGGCTGGACCTGGAGAAACGCACGGTGCGCGTCGGCGCGGGCGTCGTTTTGGACCAGCTCAACGACTTTCTCAGGCCGCACGAGTTTTGTTTCGGACCGGACGTGGCCACCAGCTCGCGCGCGACGCTGGGCGGCATGATTGCCAACGATTCCTCCGGGGCGCGCGTGCCGGTTTACGGCACGACGTCGGATCACGTCGTCTCGCTGGAAGTCATCCTGGCCGATGGCCGGATTGAAACCGTCACGCCGCAGGGCGACGCGCTTCGCGCAGAGCGTGAATTTATTTCCGGGCTGGCACGAAAGCACGCGGCGCAAATCGCCGAGCACATGCCGCCGGGCTTTCCCAAACGCTGGCCGGGTTACGGCATAGACCGGTTCATGCGCCACGCGGACAATCTCAACTACATCTTCTCCGGCAGCGAAGGCACGCTCGCGGCCATCGTGTCGGCGGAACTCAAAATCGTCCCGCCCCAGCGGCGCAAGGCGGTGGGCCTGGTCTTTTTCGCTTCGCTGGGCGAGGCCATGCGGGCGGCGGCGGAGTTGCTGGACCTGCAGCCGGCGGCAGTCGAGCACGCCGACGCGATGCTGCTGAACCAGACGCGCGGCCAGGCTACGTTCCGGGCCGCGCGCGACCTGCTCGAACTGGACGCCCGGCCCTGCGAGTCGGTGCTGATCGTGGAGTTTTTCGACGACGTGGACGACCGGCTGGCGGCGCTGGCGGCCAAGGGACTTGGGGTGCGCACCAAGATGCTCAGGTCGGCCCAGGAAATGGATTTGGTCTGGACGTTGCGCAAGACGGGGCTGTCGCTGCTCACCAGTTGTCCCGGTCGCGCCAAGCCGCTCGAGGGCATCGCCGACGCCGCGGTGCAGCCGCAGCATTTGGCGGGATACGTCGCCGGCCTGCGGGAGATTTTCCGGCGCACCGGGCTGAACGCCTCATTCTACGGGCACGCCGCCTCAGGCCTGCTACACGTGCGGCCCGTGGTGGATTTGCACCGGCAGGAGGACGTGGCGAAGTATCGGCAGGTGGCCAATGAAGTCGCCGCGCTGGTGCGGCAGTTCAAAGGCTCGCTGGCGGCCGAGCACGGGCTGGGCATGGCGCGCACCGAATTTCTGCCCGGGCAAATCGGCCCGGAGTTGTTCGGCGTCATGCGTGAGATCAAGACGGCGTTCGACCCGAAAAATCTTTTCAACCCGGGCAAGGTCATCGGCAACGGGCGCTTCGGCATTGACCGCAACTTGCGCTCGGCATACAGCCACGATCTCAAGCTGCCCGGCGAGCCGATGCTGGCGTTTGCCGGGCGGGACAAATCGTTCGTCGCCAACCTCGAGCAGTGCAACGGCTGCGCCGCCTGCCGCAAGGACGCGCCGACGATGTGCCCGACCTTCATCGCCACCGGCGAGGAAATCATGTCCACGCGGGGCCGGGCCAATGCCATCCGTGCGGCGCTCGAATTGCGTGGCTTGGAAGGCGGCGACCCGCTGCGCTCGGCGGAATTGGAGGCGGCGTTGAGCAATTGCCTTTCCTGCAAAGCCTGCACCACCGAGTGCCCGTCCAACGTGAACATGGCGCTGCTCAAGGCCGAACTGCTCCACGCTCGAATTCGGCGCGACGGTTTGCCGCTGCGCGCGCGGCTAGTCAGTTCGGTGGATACGCTGGGCAAGCTCGGCTGCCTTGCGCCGGGCCTTGCAAACGCTGCTCTGGAATGGCCGTGGCTGCGCCGGCTGATGGCAAAAACAATCGGCTTTTCGGCGCAGCGGCGCTTGCCGTGCTACACGGCGGAACGCTTTGATCTTTGGTTCGTGAGGCGCGGCAAAGCGGGGCGGGGAACTCGTGGCAAAGTGATTCTCTGGGATGACACCTTCGTTCGCTATCACGAGCCGCACATTGGCATTGCCGCCGTGAAGGTGCTGGAGGCGGCCGGATTTGAGGTCGTGCTGCCGGCGGGGCGGAAATGCTGCGGGCGACCCGCCTTCAGCCAGGGCAATCTCGCCGAGACGAAGCGACTGGGACAGCACAACCTGGCGCTGCTGACTTCAAAGCAGAAGGGAACATCCGCGCCTCCTCACGTCGGCGCCTACAGCGGTGAGGATGAGACGCCGATTCTTTTCCTGGAGCCGTCGTGCTGGTCCATGTTCGTCGAGGATTATCGCGAACTGGGCCTGCCGGGCGCCGACCGCGTTTCGAAACGCTGCTTCCTTTTCGAGCGGTTCATCGAGGACCTGCTCAGCCGTGAACCCGGCGCGCTTCATTTCAATCGGAAGGCCGCGTCGGTAGCGATTCATGCGCATTGTCACGCGAAATCACTCTTGAACCCGGCGTTCATGGCGGAACTCGCCCAGCGGTTGCCGGAGCGGAAAGTAACGCTGCTGAACACCGGTTGCTGCGGCATGGCAGGCGCGTTCGGCGCGCTGGAGTCAAAATACGACTTGTCCGTCAAAGTGGCCGGGCCGCTCGTGGAGCAAATCCGGCAGCAGCCGAGCGACGCCGTGATCGTCGCGTCGGGCACGAGCTGCCGGCAGCAGATTTCGCATCTGACCGCGACGCGGCCCCGCCACATGGCCGAGTTGCTCGCCGAGGCGCTGGCTGATGACTGACACCATTCACGAGGGAAATCCGTTTTATTCGGAGGGGCGAGTTCCGCGAGCCTACAGTCACAGTCTGTCAGAGCGTCGCAGCGCTCCGCCCTCCGAAAGTGCCGATAGTCGCAAGGACTTGGTATGACAGATGGCAAAGACCGATTGGATTGAACTGGGCTGCGCCGGCGGCGTCGAACGCATCCCGATTTTGTATGAAGACCGTTCGCTGCTGGCCATTGACAAGCCCGCCGGCTGGATGCTGGTGCCGAAGCATTGGCGGAAGACCGAGTGGAATTTGCAGGCCGCCATCGAATCATCCATCGCGGCGCGCGATTTCTGGGCGCGCTCGCGCAGTTTGAAATTCCTGCGCTACGTGCATCGTCTCGACGCCGACACCAGCGGCGTGCTGCTGCTGGCCAAAAGCGCCGGCGCGGTGGACGCCTACAGCGGTTTGTTCGAGAAGCGCAGAGTGGAGAAGGCTTACTTGGCGGTCGTGAACGGCTGGCCCAAGGAATCTGAGTGGGTCTGCCGTTTGAAGCTGACGGACGCAGTGGGGAAAGGCCGCAAGGTCCGAGTGGACGCGCGCCACGGCAAGGAGGCCGAGACCCGCTTCCGCGTTTTGCAGAGGCGACGCGACGACCGGTTGGGCGACATCACTTTGGTCGAGGCGCAACCATTGACGGGCCGGACGCACCAGATTCGGGTGCATCTCGCTGAGTCGGGTCAGCCGGTGGTGGGCGACGCGCTTTACGGACGAGACGAAGCAGGCGGCCCGCCGTGGGAAAGGGCGGAGCGGTTTCCGTTGGGGCTGCGCGCGGTCTGCCTTTCCTACATTGACCCGTTTCAGAAGCGCCGCGTGCGGATTGAAGCGCCGGCGGCGGAGTTTGTGAAAGCCTTCGGGTTTGACATCGGCAGTTCCGCAAACGCCCCGGCATGAGACTGCGCCAGTACCTCGCAAGGTGTTAGCAGGGCGCGCAAATTCTTCGGCTGCGTTTGGTGTCCCGGCTTCAGCCGGTTCGATGATAACACGCTGGAGAGCGGACGCCGGGCAGAACACGCTGAAGCGTGGACACCGAACGCTGCATCGCCGTGACCGGCTTGCGTCCGTCATTTCGGTCGCAGTTGCGCCGCGCCTGACAAATTCAGTTTGCTTTTGCGGCTGGGGTGGGCAATGTGGAGTTGCCAATGGCAACTGACGAATCCAATCCAAGTCCAGGGCGTAAACTGAGTCAGCGCCTTCCTCTGCAACGCCGAGGACGCGGCGGTCGGAGATTCCGCCCATCTGGTTGGCGCCCGAAAGTGTCGGCACAACCGATTGCGCCTACCACCACGGTTGACGAGCAAATGACAGCCGCGCCGTCAGCGGAAGAGATAATCCGCGAGCAAACTGCACCGCAACCCGCCCCGGAAAAGTCACAAGAACTTCGGCCCGCGCCGCCGTGTTCCACCGGACGCGGACAGCCGCCGTCCGCGCAGCACACGCCGATTCAGAAGGCGATCCGTGAAGTCGAGCAGATCATCCGCGAACTCAAGCAGGTGCTGGCGCAAATGGAAGACGTTCAGGAAAACCTCGAAATCGCCGAGACCCAAAAAGCCGGTGATGGGAAGGAAATCGAAACGCTCCGCCGGACATTGCGGCAATTGCAAAATCAGCAGGAAACGAGTCGCGAAGGGCGGCGGTGAATTCCCGGCTGACCGGGTTTGTGCAAGCACTTCGTCAAAGCCGAAGATCCGTCAGGACAGATGGAGCGGGGGCGAGCAAGTCCAGTCCAACAAACGCACGAAAAGCAGCAAGAACGATGAGCAATTTACCTCTGAAGTTCATATCTCTCGTGTGTTTCGTTCGCGAGCCCACTTCCTCTGGCTTCACCGGCCTGCTTCATTGACCGGGTTTGTCTGGCTGAACAACCCTGTTTGTGACACGACCTGATTGGTCGTAGAAATAGACACCGGCCGCATCTTTCATCCATCGCCAAAGCTACGGGCCGCCCTCCTTCATGATGCTATTGGTGACATGACCAGATTCGTCGTAGTAAAAGACCTGTCCTCTTTCAATTGTCTTGGAATTAAGGTTGATCTCCATGGTATGCTTCCAATCAAGGGAACGTCTTGAAACAACGATTTTTTCTGGTTGAGCACTTTCAATCCAATCAGTGAATTGTGCTCCTGGCTTCCGGTCCGAGCCAATATCCCAGCCGAATCCAGTATCGGTTATGTCCACACAAATGTCGGCTTTAGTTTCCAAGTCAAATACATGTAATGTGACTTCAGAAGACGCGCTAGCTCCGCCATGAGTCACAAACAAGATGCGTTTTCCACCTGGAACGTCGAGATAGAATGGGGGCGAACCACGTAAATTCCTGTAGGTTCTTCCGCCGGCAATGAGCCGGGTTTTGACATCAGTATTGGGGTTGAGAACGTTTCCCAAGGTTAAATAAACGCGTGCGGTTGCCTTGTCCGTCTTGATCGTCTGAACCGGGATGCCGCAAAACGCAAAATACGCAATCAGGGTGGTGGCTAAAACCCAAACGGCCCGTGCATAACGTGCTCTCCGAGTTAATGGTCGCATGCGTGGAGAATATAATCGCACTTCAATTTTTTGAAGAAATCTTCCGCCGTTTGGCACGTCACCGTACTGAGTTCATCGAGTGAACAGCCTTTCACCCGAGCCACGACTTCGGCGATCTCCTTCACGTAGGCGGGTTCGCAGCGTTTGCCCCGGTAAGGCACGGGGGCCAGGTAGGGACAATCCGTTTCGAGCATGAACTGGCCGGGCGGCGTGTCGGCGACGGTGTTGCGCAGCGTTTGCGCGTTCTTGAAGGTGACGATGCCGGTGAAGCTGACCAGCGAACCGAGTTCCAGCACCTGCCGCATCCGCTCGGTGGTTTCGCTGAAGCAATGAAAGACGCCGCGAACTTTGCCGGCAAAGGGCCGGAGTTGGGCGAGCGTGTCTTCAAAAGCTTCGCGCTGGTGAATGACGACGTTCAGGCCGGTTTCGACGGCGACTTCGAGATGCTGTCGGAATAGTTCAGCCTGCTTTTGCTTGTGGCGCTCGTCGTCTGCGGCGGTGCCGCCGGCCTTCTTGCTGGGCAGCCAATGGTAGTCGAGTCCGGTTTCGCCGAGGGCGACGACTTTCGGGAGCTTCGCCAAGCCGCGCAGGGCGGGCTGCAAGTCTTCCGGCGCTTCGTGGGCGTGGGAAGGATGCCAGCCGGCCACGGCGAAGATGCCATCGTATCGCTCCGCCAGCGCGACCACGCGCCGGCTGCTTTCGAGGTCGGTGCCGATGGAAATGATTTTCGTGATGCCGGCGGCCTGGGCGCGCTCGACGACCTGCTGGAAATCTTTTTCAAAATCCGGGTCGTCGAGGTGGGCGTGGGTGTCGTAGAAGATGGGCATCGTCGGCGTCAATCTATGGCCAAGTTCCGCATAAAGCGATTGCCAAAATAAATTTCCGGATAGGGGAGGGCCTCCAATTGGTTCGCGTCCGCCCTGACATCCGGCTTGTCTTGTCTGGCCCGCGTAGCCTAAGTTTTCAAAAAAAACAGACTCCCATGAAACCCGGACTATCGCGTCGCGACTTTCTCAAGACCACCGCCACCGCGTCGGCTGCGCTCGCTGCCGCGCCCGCGCTCAACCTCCGCGCAGCCGAGGCGAGCGGCAAGCCCGTCACGCTGGCCTTCGTCGGCTGCGCCCACATCCACACGCCCGGTTTCATCAAGCTGCTCAAGTCACTCCCGGATGTCCGCGTCAAGTCCGTCTGGGACCACGAGGCCGCCCGCGCCGACAGGCGCGCCGGCGAACTGGACGCCAAGGCCGTCCGCAGCCTGGCGGACATTTGGTCCGATCCCGACGTCGCCGCCGTTGTGATTTGCTCGGAAACCAGTCGCCACCGCGACCTGGTGCTCGCCGCCGCCCGGGCCAAAAAGCACATGTTCGTTGAGAAGCCGCTCGGCATCACGGCGGGCGAGAGCAAGGAAATGGCCGCGGCCATCGAGAAGGCCGGCCTGCTTTTTATGACCGGCTATTCCATGCGCGGCGATCCGAAGCATCTTTTCCTCAGGGAACAGGTGGAAAAGGGCGGCTTTGGCAAGATCACGCGCGTCGCGGGCTGGAATTGCCACAACGGCTCGCTCGGCGGCTGGTTCGACGCCAAACCGGACAAGCCGTGGGAAGACTGGCGCTGGATGGCCGACCCGAAGATCGCCGGCGTCGGCGCGCTCGGCGACCTCGGCACGCACTCGCTCGACATCCTGATGTGGCTGATGGGCGACGTGGAATCCGTGACCGCCGACATCAAAGTCGTCACCGGCCGCTACGGCGACTGCGACGAGACCGGCCAGGCGCTGCTGCGCTTCACGAACGGCGTCTCCGGCTCGCTCGTCGCCGGGTGGGTGGACGTGGCCAATCCGGTCACGCTGCAAATCGCCGGCACCGATGGCCACGCGGTTATCTTCAACGGCAGACTTTATTTCAAGAGCAAAAAGGTCGAAGGCGCCGACGGCAAGGAGCCGTGGACGCAACTGCCCAAGGGCCAGGCCGAGCCGCTGCGGATGTTTGTGGAAGCCGTGGGCGGAACGGCCGGTCTGCCGCTGGTCACGCCGCGCGAAGCCGCCGCTCGCGTCAGCGTGATGGAAGCCATGTACGCCTCGGCCAGGTCGCGCAAGTGGACCGCTCTGGCGTGACACAGGCATAAGCGAGCAGTTTTCCGTGAAGCCGGTTGCAAGGCCGGTTCAAACGTTGCGGGCCGTTCCGGAGGGGCGCAACTTGACACTACCTCCGTTTGGAGTTCCGCCTTCAGGCGGTTGGCGCAGACAGCAGCGTTTTGCCGCCTAAAGGCGGAACTCCGAACGGCTTTGCCAGTTTGCTTGGGGGCAGTGGCGAGTTGCGCCCGTTCCGGAGCGAACCTGGATTGAAGTTGGTTGCCGAGTTTGAAGGCTGGCATTCGACTCGCATCACCTCTTTGACAATGCTGCCTCTGGAGACCAGAATGAATCAATGGCGATACCAGTCGCGCAATGAACGGTTCACGACCAGACCCGGAAAGCGGGAACGGCCCCGTGTCGGCTGCGGCGCAGCCCAGCCCGGTCAAATCGGTGGCAGCCAGCGAATCTTTGGCTGAGGCGTTGGACCGCCGAACCGTCGTCGGCACGCTTTGGCGGAGCGAAGGCGACCGCGTTCGCTGTTTCGCCTGCGGCCATCGGTGTCTGATCGCCGAGGGCCGGCGCGGCATCTGCAAAGTGCGCTTCGTCCAAGGTGGACAATTGCGCGTGCCGTTCGGCTACGTCGCCGGCGGCGTAGCCAGCGACCCCGTCGAGAAGAAACCTTTTTTCCATGTCTATCCGGGCAGCGACGCGCTGACCTTTGGCATGTTGGGCTGCGATTTCCACTGCTCCTATTGTCAGAACTGGGTCACGAGCCAGGCGTTGCGCGATGAGGCATCCGCATCGTCGGTCGTGGAAGTCACGCCGGAACAACTGGTGCACACCGCGAAACGCACCGGCGCGCGCCTCGTCGTCTCCAGTTACAACGAGCCGTTGATCACGGCGGAATGGGCGGTGGCGGTTTTCCAGCAGGCCAAACCGGCGGGGTTTGCCTGCGCCTTCGTCTCCAACGGCAACGCCACGCCCGAGGTGCTTGATTTTCTGAAGCCGTGGATTGCCGCCTACAAAATTGACCTGAAAGGTTTCGACGACAAACGCTACCGCACGTTGGGCGGCACGCTCGAACACGTCACCAACGGCATTCGCATGGTGCGCGAGCGCGGTCTGTGGCTGGAGGTCGTCACGCTCGTCGTGCCCGGGTTCAACGACAGCGAGGCCGAGCTACGCGCCATCGCGAAGTTCCTCGTGTCCGTCAGTCCGGACATCCCGTGGCACGTCACGGCGTTTCACCCGGACTACAAAATGACCGGTCCGCCCGCGACCACAGCCCGGCAGCTCATTCGTGCGGCGGAAATCGGCGTCGAGGAGGGGTTGCACTTTGTTTACGCCGGGAATCTGCCCGGACGCGCGGGCCAATGGGAAAACACCTATTGCCCGAACTGCCGGGAGAAGTTGATTGACCGTTGCGGCTTCCTGGTGCGCGAATACAAACTCACCGCCGACGGCAAGTGTCCGAAGTGCCAGACCGCGATGCCGGGCCTCTGGCCGAAAGCCGGCGCAGCGGAAGTGAATGCAGGCGGTTCGATAGTGGACTACTACCAGCGTGCGCCACGACGGGTTGGGCTGTGACGATGCAACCGCAAGGTTTGGAGTCCCGGCTTTAGCCGGCAGCGGGTGAAAAAGTTTCAAGGCGTCGAATGTTGACGGGAATTGACCGCCTGAAGGCGGAACTCCAAACGAGTGCGCGGAGAACCATAAAGCGACCTATGAAAACTGTGTCGCGAAAAATCCGTCCGTCTGCGGTGGCCGGCCAGTTCTATCCAGACAACCCCGCTGAACTCCGGCGGATGGTCGAAGGTTTTTTGCGCGCGGTGAAACCCACCGATGCGGTTGCGCCGAAAGCCGTCATCGCGCCGCACGCCGGCTACGTTTACTCAGGCCCGATTGCCGCTTCCGCCTACGCCCGACTCAGCGCGGCACGTGACACGGTCAAACGCATTGTGCTGCTCGGCCCGTCGCACCGCGTCCCGTTCCGAGGCTTGGCCGCAAGCGGCGCCGAGGCATTTTCGACGCCGCTCGGCTTGGTGCCGGTGGACGCGGAAGCTTCGCGCGAGATTCGTTTGCTACCGCAAGTGGTCGTCTTGGATCAAGCTCACGCCCACGAACACTCGCTCGAAGTTCATCTGCCGTTCCTGCAAGTCGTGCTGGCCGATTTCAAAATCGTCCCGCTGGTCGTAGGCGACGCCAGCGACGAGGAGGTTAGCCAGGTGATTGACCGTCTTTGGGACGGAGCGGAAACCCGCTTCGTCATCAGCTCCGATCTCAGCCATTACCTTGATTACGCGACTGCACAGAAGCTCGACCAAGCGACCGCCCATGCCATCGAGCGCTTGCGCCCGGAGGACATTGGCGATGAGCAGGCGTGCGGTCGGATTCCGGTGCGTGGGCTGCTGTGCGCCGCGCGACAACACGGCCTGCGCGCCCGAACCCTTGACCTGCGCAACTCGGGCGATACCGCCGGCCCGCACAGCCAAGTCGTCGGCTACGGGGCGTGGGCGTTCGAAGAGGTTGCGAAGTAAGCCAGTCGTCCCGGCCTGAATATTTCACACGCGTTTGGGGAGACGGTCAGCCTGTAGCCGCAACCTTCAGGTTGCGCTTGGACAAGCGGGTCGGTGGCCGCGCACGCAAGCTCAAGCATGCGGCTACAGCGCGGGGAGTATTCAGGCTGGCTGTCTCAAATCCCGAGAACAGACCAGAAAACGCGATCCGCTTTGGTTATCGCAGCAGCGCCGAGGCGCTCCACAAGATCGGCGCCTGGCCGTGCAGGTCGCCCACGTTGCGCGGACGATCAAGGTAATACTGAAGGGTGAAGCCTTTGTTGGTGCCCGCGCAGACGTTGCTGATATTGGCGTCCTTGTCGAGATACTTGACCAACGCCAGCCAGGCTTTGCGCGCGGTAGGGCCGAAGGTCTTCGCGTCGAGCCATCTGTTCTTGACACCGGTGACCATCGCAAAAGTGAACATTCCAGTGCCCGACGATTCCAGCCACTTCCACCGCAACC
>Ga0315289_10011708_pt1 | contig 12414 bp, 10 predicted proteins | sample YL17G11_40_MG_FD_203452 | JGI IMG/M metagenome (GOLD analysis project Ga0315289, IMG submission 203452) | Sediment microbial communities from Yellowstone Lake, YNP, Wyoming, USA - YL17G11_40 | ecosystem: Environmental > Aquatic > Freshwater > Lake > Sediment | place: USA: Wyoming | collected...
GCTGGCGAATTGATGTCTCTACAACGACTTGCGGCGCACAGCCAGATCTTTTTGACCAGACCCAGAGCGGCGATTCCAAAGGGGCGTAGTATGAAACGACCAACGGCATCGCTGGTATCCAATACGTCATATCTGCGGTATCCCATCGACATTGACGATTCTATTCATTTGTTGAGAGAGGTTATTGGTCTTTGAGCCCCTCGCGTGGCGGGGTAAGGGCAGATAGAGAGCCGGGAGAAGCGCCAGAGCCGGCCTACGAGGCGTGACACTTGTCGGCCTGGAACTACTCCCGGCGGCACCCATCCGCGTGGTCATGCCGCCCTCGCTCTGAGCCTCGCTGTCTGCGCCAGCTTTCAACAGCGCCATGCCTACCCAGGGTGCGGACGCTTTTGTGACGATGCGGGACGGGCTTCCGGTCGGGCGGAGCCTATTCTATCGAGTCGGTGGGAACCCGGATGTATTTGATATTGTAGGATACGCCGCCGACCTCCACGCGGTTCTTGAAGAGCTCTTCGGTCGAGGTGACGTTCGCGAGATACCAGGCTTCCTTCCGGTAGTTATCGGAGGTAATGCCGTCGTCCCAGCTCTGCCAGCCGGCGAGGTAGAAGACCGTCGCGCCGATAGTGAAATCCGCCTTTGTGGCTTTTCGGCTGTTGACTACGAAATTGACCCAGGACTTGCGGCCATCATTTATGAAAACGACTTCGGCCTGGTTCTTGGTGGAGGGGCTCGCCGGCTTAAGGACCTTGGCGAGTGCATAATCGCCTTCCATCATTACCGTCCCCGTGGAGCAGAGCACCTCGCCGGACTGGAAGTCGACGACTGCCGGGGCTGCCGACGCGCCCGATGATCCGCCACCGGTAAGCGCGCCGCTGGAGCCGCGTAGTACGGCATCGGCGAGGGAAGAGCAGGATGCGAGGACGAGGGCCGCGACCAGGACGACGAAAGCAAGGCGTAGAACTTTCATGTGGCACTCCTTAGCAGGATTGATTTTATGGAATAGTATCCCTTTCCCGACAAAATGCAATAGACGGCCGACCGCGGTCGACGGGGATACGGCTTGCAGGGGCAGGCCGAGTGATAGGTCATCATAGTGGATGCAGGGTTCAGACTGACGAATCCCCAGAGCCTCCTGACGGAATGGGCCGAAAATTCCACCTAGCGCAAGAACGCCGTGCGGGACTTCAACTCAATGAAGGGAACGGACGAAGTTGAAGAGGCTCCCGAATCCCGCGATCCAGCCCGCGGGGCCGCCTCCGTGCGCTTCCGCTCGAGCTCGCCGAGCATCGCCTGGTGCTCCTTTCTGTCCAGGGGGGGCCGCAAGGCCAGGATCACGACGCCCCACCACCCGGCTGCCAGCGCGTAGGCGCCCCGCTTGCCCAGCCGGCCCGACAGGAGCACGATCAGGGGAATGCAGGCTAGTGCCGCACCCTGCACCACGACGAGCGCGTTCTCGAGCTGGTCCGGGATGCGGATCCAGTACGTCACGTAGTACTGCAGCAATGACGCCACGAGGTTCACGGAGGCCCAGGACAGCATGTAAATGGCTGCCACACAGCGAAACGCACGGTTCTTCAGCGTGGCGAAGAACAAAGCGGCCAGGCTTTCCTTCGGCCGCTCGGAGGCGGCGAAGCGCTCCTTGGTGGTGAAGAACAGCATCAGGTGCGGCACCACCGCCAGGAGGCCGAAGCCGGCCCCGGCCACGAAGTAGCCGGAGGCCTTGCGCGTGAAGACCCCGACGATGACCGGCACAAAGAACGCGGCCACCAGGCCGCCCAGCATGCTCGTTGCCATGCGCCAGCCCGTGATCTCGGTGCGCTCGTCGTAGTCATCAGTGAGCTCGGCGGTGAGCGGGTCGTTCACCGCGTCCCAGATGCCGCCCACCAGCAGCACCAGGGCCGCGAGGTTCGACGACAGGCGGGCGACGTCCGTGAGGAAGAACGCGAAAAAGAAGATGAAGATCGTGGAAGTGGTGGTGTTGCCCCAGTCGCCGAGGCCATGGACGATCTTGGTGACGAGCGGGAGCCTGCCGGGTGCGGGTGGTCGTCTCACGGGGAATCTCCTTCCGTCGGGTGCAGGTCTTTCTGGTAGATCCGGTAGCGCCGATAGATGTGCGTGCCGGTCCGCTCCTGGATCCGCTTGGATTTACAGTTCTCGTCCCCGGTCAATGAGAGGTCCACCTCCCGGTAGCCCTTGCGCCACAGGACCTCGCAGAGCCTCTTGATGATGAGTACCTCCACGAACCGGTCCTGGTACTCGGGCGCCACCACCATGATCTTGAAGGAGGCCCGGTCGATACGCCGCCGGTGCCAGAGGAAGCGGAGGGTGCCCATCAGGTCCAGCCGCCCGCGGACGTGGCGCAGCGCCTGGTTGGCGTCGGGAAGCACGAGGCCGAATGATAGGACGCTCGATTTCCTGAACTTGTAGGCGCCCTGCCAGGGTGACCTTTTGGGTACAGTTCCTGCAGTGGCCGGCGGCGCGGTGAGCTTGCCCGGCGGGCGGCTTCTGCTTGCTGCAGCCGCTAAACAAGGCGGAGTCCCTCGTGGATGCCGCGAACTCCAGTCCGATGGTGGCAGGAAGGAAGTTTTTGTCGCTGAGGCGGACAATTCTGTTTCAGCAACTTGGTGCATCGGGAGACTGGAGGTGGGCCTCAGTTCAACAAGCTCGCCTCGGGTCCGGGCGGCGCCCTTCCGATCTTGACGAGGTGGCGCAGGATCTTGGCTACCTCGGAAGGGTCGGTGATGATCGCGATGACCCTCATCTCGGATCCGCAGTTGGCACAGATCAACGGGCTCTCGCTGTCCGCTTCGCGGACAGCTGCCGCCTCGCCCATGCCGAACTGCAGGCGGCATGCGGTACCGTCTGCGCTTGGCTGGGGACTGGGTCTGTGGAGAGTTGCTCTGTGTGCGGTTCACGCCAGCCCGCCGGGGCGACTCGTGCCACATGGGGCCAGCAGTGCCACCGGGTCGGTCGTAGGTGAGCTTCTGCAACGACAGGGGTGCGCGGGGGATATACTGGGCGAGGGCTTGGCGGGCGTGGTGGTCGCCTCCGTCCAGAACGCCAGGCACATGAAGGCCGTGCCGGGGCACAACAGCGGCGTGAGGGGAAAGTCGGGCTGGGCGATTCTCACCCGGATCGTCGAAGGCGAAACCGACCCGACGGCCCTGGCAGATCAGGCACTCAGGAGGTTGAAGTCAAAGAAGCCTGCCCTCCAGCGCGCCCTGGAAGGTCGGATCATCGGTCACCATCGGTTCCTGCTGCGCCAGCACATGCGGCAGATCAGCTTCCTGGAGCAGATGATCGGCGAATACGAGAAGCGCATCGAGGAGATCGTGCGCCCTTTCGCAGGGGCTATCCCGCTGCTGGATACGATCCCAGCCATCAACCAGACGACGGTAGTGGCGATTCTGGCTGAAATCGGTCCCGACATGCGCCAGTTCCCCGACCACCGGCATCTGTGCTCCTGGGCGGGCATCTGTCCAGGCAACAACGAGAGCGCCGGCAAGCACAAGAGTGGCGTCGCCCGCAAGGGCAGCAAGTCCCTGCGAGCCATTCTGGTCGAGTGTGCCTGGGCCGCCTCGCGAACCAAGGACACCTACGTCCGTGCCCAGTTTCGAAGGATCGCCTCTCGGCGCGAAACCAAGCGAGCCCTCATCGCCCTGGCCCATACCATGCTCACTGTCGCCTACCATGTGCTGCGTGACGGGATCCTCTACCAAGAGCTCGGTGCCGACTTTTTCGATCGACTGAACCACGGCAGACTACGGTCCTCCTGCGTGAAACGTCTGAAGTCCCTCGGCTACACAGTCGAAATCAAGGAGCCCCAAACCGCCGCGGAAATTCATTTTCGAACCAGTCGTTCGTCCTGCGATGCCGGTCACAGCCTGTTCGCCATGTACGAGCGCCAGAGCCGGTGGGCACACGAGCCCTCGCAGCAGCAGACGGTCGCTTCCTTGGTAAGGATGCCCAGCGTGGATCACGGCCGGCATGAGCGTGCGCGCCGCGTAGGCGACTCGGTCACTTAAGGTTACTGATCAGCATCCTATACGAGTCCCCGGTCCAGTGATCGGTGAACGGCGGGGCCTTGTCCACGCCCACCCCGACACCGGTGAGCACAGTTATCTTAAACACCCGGCAGACATCCGTGTCGTTCTGCTGGCTGGCGCAGGACACCGGCAGGCCCCACTGTATTGGTTCGTCGAAGATGTTGTGCTTGGCCGCGAACCAGTTGCCGGTCACGCTCACCGCCAGCACTTTTTCCTTGGGATAGGCCGAGGCGAAATAGGACTTGGTGGCCGCGGCCAGATTGGGTATCTTGCCCGGCCCGGCGAAACTCGTCGTATTGGCGGGAAACCGGGCAGCTTCCACGGCTTTCTGGATGTCGGCCTGGGATTTTTTGCGGTTGGTTTTGAGGTCGGCCAGGTACTTGGTGATCTCGGGATCGCCGGGAGAGAAGCGCAGGGCGCGGTTGAGCTCTACCTCATGCTCGACATAACGCTTGTCCCTTTCAGTGTCCGTTTTGAAATCGATCTGGGCCATCAGCTGGCTGACCGTGTTCAAGATCCGCTTGGCCTCCAGCCTGGGGTTCTCCCGTACCCAGGCCAGACGGTTCACCAGCTCCTGATGGCACCGGCTGGGGAGCTCAGACGGACGCTGATTAACCTCGTCGTACATGCCCTTCTTGGGGTCCTTGGGGGTCAGGTCGAATATCTTGCGATCGGTGGCCTCGCCAGGTTCGCCATACCTGGCAGTGAAATCCTTCAGGAACGCCAGGATCCGCGGCTGGTCGTTCTTGGTCACGTCCGCCGCCAGGGTCAATACCTGGTCGGTCTGTTCCTTGGTATAGGCGATGTTCTGGTCGTTGGGGAAGAACCGGCTCGTTTTCTGGAACAAGTCCTTGTTCATCTTTTCCAACGCTTCCCAGTCGGCGACCACCTGCCTGACCCAGGCCCAGTCGATGGAGGCCTCGGCCTGGGCCTGGGCTGCCTGTGCCTGCGAGGCCTTGAGCCCGCTGCTGAGGTAGCGGTGCTTGTTCTCCATCACGCCCAGCTCCGCGTACTTTGGATCGGCGGCCTTGATCTGGTCGATCAGGCCCTGGGCCTCGTCCAGTTTGGCCTTGAGCACCGCCTGGTCGTTGGTGTTTTCGGCGGCGCGCAGGGCGGCCTTGGCTTTGGTGGCCAGCGCCCGGGTATCGGCGGCGACGACCTCGGGCGCGAAGCCCAGTATGAAACAGCCGAACAGTATCCAAAACGGGAGGGAACGGCGGAAAGGCATGGTTGCTCCTTTATGGTGTGTTTGCCGTGGAAGGCTGCACTTTCCTTTAGCGCTGTACGGTGAAAATGTCAAGGTGCCCCGACGCAGCTGCCGCGTTCTTATGTCCTGCGCGGCACCCTTTGTGGCCGGCCTTGTTCTCGAATCAATCCTTGGTCGTCGTGGACGACTCCACCATACAGATGCAGCAGAGTGATAGAATGTTATGATGACCGTAGGCGCCGGGAGGTTTGCCGATGGTGGTGCGCGTTGCGATAAGCGGGGGATGGTCATATGCTGCTCTCGACCCCGACCCGGGAAAGCAGAGGAGGGAAGGGCAGGAGATGGTCTTTCAAACTGCTGTTGCGCTGAGCGACCACGGTGATAGGTTTGGTCAGGCCATCTCCCGCGAATGATCGAGAGGGTATAGGGGGTTGACCGGCACAAGCAGTTCTCGACGATCAGCGTGCTGACTCGTCAGGGGGAGGAGGTGCGGTTCGAGGGCGCCTGCCGGGAGTTCGGGAAGTACATGGAGGGTCTAGGAGAAACGGACGTTGTAGTCCTGGAGGCTTCGACGGGATCCTTCTGGTGGGCGGATCAGATCGAGGCGAAGGGAGCGAGGTGCTTCGTGGTGGATCCGCAGAAGTTTCGGATCATCAAGGACTCGTGGAACAAGACGGACAAGCATGATGCGCGCAACTTGGCGAAGGCGTTGTGGGTGCACGTGGCAACAGGGGAGTTCGGGATCCCCACGGTGTACAAGCCGACAGGAGTGGTGCGAGAGCTGCAGAGCCAGGTGGAGCTTCTGATCAGCATCAAGGGGGTCACGCCGTTGATTGCGCTCGCCTTCCTGGCTGACGTGGCCGATGGACGGAGGTTCAGGACGCTGCGGAAGATGAACGCGTACCTGGGGCTGGTGCCGCGGGCGAGCAACAGCGGAGGCAAGAGTCGGCCTGGCCACATGACTCGCGAGTCTCGGCAGCTGACGCGGACGATCCTCACAAAGTGCGTGCACCACGTCGCCGCCTCCTCGGAGTCCCTGGAGCGTTCCTACCGTGAGCTGAGGGAGAAGCGAGGAACCGGCCGAGCCCGCATCGCCGTGATCCGCAAGCTCTGCGGGATGATGAGGAGGATGTTGCTCAGTGGCAAGCAGTACCGATGGATGGACCGGGGGTTGTACGAGAAGAAGCTCAGGCAGTATGAGCGCGTGCTGAAGAGAGTGAAGGAGGAGCGACCGGCGGCTTGACGATCATCATAGCGGCCGTCATACAAGCGACCCTCGTACAAAGTGTTGCCTCGAGAAGCGATCGCAAACACCATTCCGGCCGAGGACTTGCACCGGAGCACGCCGTGGGCGGCAGCCGTCGTGCGGGGTACGCCCAGAGCAGTCTGCGGTCGCCCACCTGGCCTGAACCCTTGACGTTTCGCCGCTGGGGCGATACCGTCTGATCGAACTGGGGCAATGATCCGACAGAACCGGCAAGCAGCGGGAACTCCTCACCAGTATTCTCCATAGGAACGCCATGGCCAAAGCAAAGTCCGCCTACGACGAGAAAGCAATCCAGACCCTCGACGCCCTCGAGCACATCCGCCTTCGCACGGGAATGTACATCGGGCGCCTGGGCGACGGGTCCAATCCCACTGACGGCATCTACATTCTATTGAAGGAAGTCGTCGACAACAGCGTCGACGAGTTCATCATGGGCGCGGGCAAGGTCATCGACATCGCACGGAAGAAGGATGTCGTGACGGTGCGCGACTACGGCCGCGGCATCCCGCTGGGCAAGGTCATCGACTGCGTGAGCAAGGTGAACACGGGCGGCAAGTTCAACGACGACGTGTTCCAGTTCAGTGTCGGCCTGAACGGGATCGGCACCAAGGCCGTCAATGCCCTCTCGCGCGAGTTCGAAGTGGTGAGCTTCCGCGAAGGCAAGTACGTCCAGGGGCTGTTCAAGGAAGGCAAGCTCGTCACACAGAAAGAGGGCAAAGACCCCAAGGCCAAGACAGGCACCCTGGTCCGCTTCGCCCCGGACCCGAAGATCTTCTCCACCTTCGAGTGGAACGACGAGTTCGTGCTCAAGCGCCTGCGCTACTATGCCTACCTCAACAGCGGCCTGAGGCTGGTGTACAACGGCGAGACCGTGTCGAGCGGAGAAGGCCTGCGGGACCTGCTGGCCGAGGAGATCGGCGAGGAGTCCACGCTCTACGAGATCGCCCGCTACAGGGGCGAGCACCTGGAGTTCGCCTTCACGCACACGACCAACTACGGCGAGAGCTACTTCAGCTTCGTGAACGGCCAGTTCACGATCGATGGCGGCACTCACCAGACCGCATTCCGCCTGGGCGTCCTGAAAGCCATCGACGACTACGCGGGGGTGAACTTCGCGGCAGAGGACGTGCGGGAGGGAATGATCGGCGCGGTGGCGATCAAGGTCAAGGACCCGGTGTTCGAGAGCCAGACCAAGCACAAGCTGGGGAACAATGAAATCCGTGGCTGGGTGGCGGAAGAGGTCAAGCAGCAGACGCTCACGTGGCTGCACAAGAACGAGCCCGAGGCGAAGAAGCTCATCGAGAAGATCAAGTCGAACGAGCGCATCAGGAAGGAGCTTTCCACCATCAAGAAGCAGGCCCGGGAGATGGCCCGCAAGGTGGAGATCCACATCCCCAAGCTCATCGACTGCAGGATCCACTACGACGACCTGAAGGACACGAGGCGCGAGGAGACCAGCATCTTCCTCACCGAGGGCGACTCTGCCGGTGGTGCCATGATCCAGTCCCGCGACGTGTACACGCAGGCCATCTTCTCGCTGAAGGGCAAGCCCCTGAACGTCTACGGCCTGAAGCGCGACACGGTGTACAAGAACGAGGAGCTGTACAACATCATGCGCGCGCTGGGCATCGAGGACGACCTGGAGGGCCTGCGCTACAACAGGGTCATCATCGCCACCGACGCCGACGTGGATGGCATGCACATCAGGAACCTCCTTCTCACCTACTTCCTGCACTACTTCGAGGAGCTGGTGCTGAAGGGCCACGTGCACATCCTGGAGACGCCGCTTTTCCGCGTGCGCACGAAGGCCGAGACGGTCTACTGCTACAGCGAGGCCGAGCGCGACGCGGCCATGGCGAGGATGAAATCCCCCGAGGTCACCCGGTTTAAAGGCCTGGGCGAGATCAGCCCCGGGGAGTTCAAGCAGTTCATCGGCGGGGACATGCGCCTCACCCCCGTGCAGATCCAGTCCATGGGCAACGTGCACAAGACCCTGGAGTTCCTCATGGGGAAGAACACCCCCGAGCGGAAGAAGTTCATCGTCAACAACCTCGTGGCCGACGTGATGGAGGGGGCCTGAGATGGGACAGCTCAAGCCCCTGATGGAGAAGAACTTTCTCGAGTACGCCAGCTACGTCATCTTGGACCGGGCCATCCCCGAGCTTCGCGACGGGTGCAAGCCCGTGCAGCGGCGGATCCTCCACACCCTCTTCGAGATGCACGACGGCAAGTTCCACAAGGTCGCCAACGTGATCGGCGAGTGCATGAAGCTGCACCCCCACGGCGATGCCTCCATTGGCGACGCCCTCGTTGTCCTGGCCAACAAGGAATACTTCATCGAGAAGCAGGGCAACTTCGGCAACATCCTCACCGGTCACGAGGCCGCGGCAGCGCGCTACATCGAATGCCGCCTGACGCCCCTCGCCGTCGAGACCCTATTCAACAGGGCCCTCACCGAGTACGCCCCGAGCTACGACGGCAGGCGCCAGGAGCCTGTCGCCCTTCCCGCCAAGGTGCCGGTTCTCCTCATGATGGGAGCCGACGGAATCGCCGTCGGCATGTCCACCACCATCCTGCCGCACAACTTCGTGGAACTGCTCGAGGCGCAGGTCGTGATCCTGCGCGGCGGCAGCGTCGAGCTGTACCCCGACTTCCCCCAGGGCGGACTGGTCGACGTGAGCGAGTACGACGACGGCAGGGGGAAAATCCGTGTGCGGGCGAAGATCGAAAAGGTTTCCGGCGCGCAGAAGCTGGTCATCCGCGAGGTCCCCTACACCTCCACCACGACGAACCTCATCGCCTCCATCGAATCGGCAGTGCAGAAGGGCAAGGTGAGCGTCAGCACGATCAGCGACTTCACCACAGAGAAGGTGGAGATCGAGCTGCACCTGTCGCGCAGCGCCACCGCGGAGACGGTGATCGACCAGCTGTACGCGCACACGGACTGCGAGGTCTCGATCAGCTCGAACATCGTGGTGATCAGGAATGATCGGCCGGTCGAAGTCACGGTCTCGGACTACCTGAAGGAGTTCACGGGGCTTCTGAAGAAGCAGATCAAGGCGGAGCTGGAGCACAATCTTGCCACCCTGGAGAATCGCAGGCACTGGCTCACCCTCGAGCAGATCTTCATCGAGAACAGGGTCTACACGTCCATCGAGAAGGCGGCCACCGAAGACTCGGTGCGAAAGCACGTGTACGACGGCATGAAGCCGTTCAAGAAGCTCTTCGTGCGGCCCATGAACGACGAGGACGTGACGCGCCTGCTCGACCTGAAGATCCGCCGCATCTCGGCCTACGACATCAGGAAGAACAGGGGCGAGATCTCCGACATCGTGGCCGCCATCCGACAGTGCAATGCAAAGCTGCGAAACCTCACCAAGACGACTGTCGGTTGGCTCACGGGCCTCGTGGACAAGTACGGCGAACGCTACCCCCGGCGCACGGAGATCGAGACCTTCCACACGGTGGACAAGCTCGCAGTGGCCAGGGCGAACATCCGCCTGTCCTACGACAGGGAGGCGAGCTACTTCGGCTCGAGCGTGCGGGGTTCAGAGTTCGTCATGAACGTGACAGAATACGACAAGATCCTCACGGTGACCGTGGACGGCACCTACAGGATTACCGCCCCGCCCGACAAGCTGTGGATGCCGGGCGCCCTGCTGTACGCGGCAGTGTTCGACGCGAAGAAGGGCGTGGGGCTCACCCTGATCTACAAGGACGCGGGCGGGATCCCGTGGGGCAAGAAGGTGCGCATCGAGCGGTTCATCACGAACAAGGTCTACTCACTCGTCAGGGAAGGGTCGCTCGGCATCGAGTACCTCTCGGACAGGAAAGCGCCGGGAGCGGTGAAGCTCGCCATGGTCCCCTTCAAGCGCCAGAAGGTGAAGTCGGTCACGGTGAACCTGAACTCACTCGGCCCCTGCGGCCTCGCGGCCCGTGGGGCAAAGCTCTCGGCAAAGCCCCTGCAGAGCGTGGAGCAGATCCCCGAGAAGGAAAAACCGGAAAATACGGGCAAGCGGTAGCTCGGCTCACCCGGAGACAAAGGGATCGATCACCTTCACTCCCGCTTTCGCAAAGTCGCGGACATTCCGGGTTGCGACTGTCAGCTCGTGAGTCAGCGCCGTCGCGGCAATCAGGCTGTCCTTGATGGGCATGGACTTTCCAGTGGCTCGAAGATCAGCCAGCAGCCGGGCCCAGCGCAGGCCGGTCGCTGCTTGCCAAGGAAGACAACGAACCCCCTCGACGCCTTCAGCAAGCCAACGTTCCAGCCGTCGACGGCGGTTGCCGGCCGGGAGCAGCTGAATCCCAAAACGAATCTCCCCAAGGATGATCGGGTCCACGACGATATCCCGCTCGTGCCGGCGCAGCCATTCGACCACCTCCGCGTGAGGCTCCGGCCTGGTGGGCTCGCTCAGCACGTTGGCATCGACGAGGTATGTCACAGCGTATCGGTGGATTCCGTTAAAATGGGCACGAAGTACCCCTTTTCAGGGCAGGCGAGCAGCCAATCCGTCAGGCCTTCGTTCGGCGGGGGCTCACGGAGTATCAGACGATACTCGCCCCGGTCGATCCGCTCCACATCGAACTGCTGACCCGGCTTGATGCTATCCAAATGGCGGATGCTGGCCGGCAGGACGATTTGACCCTTGCTGGAAACGACGGTTCTCATATCTAGTAAGATACCGTCTTACCTCGGCGCGTGTCAACCCGTGTCGACGGTCGCCTCTCGCTGATCTACCGCGACGTGAACAAGGTCTACTCGATTGTCAAAGAGGGGGCACTCGGCATCGAATACCTCGCGGACAGGAAAGCTCCGGGAGCGGTGAAGGGTTTTTCCACCGGGCGGCGTCCTATCCTGTGTCCGCAATCACATGAGGAGGCTTTCCATGGACACAGGCAATACCTGGCGCGCCGGCCGCTCGTGGGTCTGGCTGGCGATCAGCGCCGTATGCTTCACCTTCGTCGGCTGGAGGTTCAACGCCCCGATCGCGGCGTGGATCGCGCCGATCTTCCTGATCCGGTTCTTCCGGGACCAGGGGCGATGGCAGACGACCCTCGTCGCCATTCCCCTCCTTGCCGCGGCGTCCTTCATCCAGATGAACGGCGGGTGGGACATGGACCTCTGGATGGTGTACGTGTTCGCCGTGCTGCGGCCGGTTGCCTTCCTCGTCGCGCTGTACGCGGACCGGGCGCTCGTGCGCCGCCTGCCCCGCGCGGCAGCCACACTCGTGTACCCCGCCGTGTACCTGCTCGTCGACTACCTCATCGCCCTCACGCCGCTGGGCAGCGGCATGTCGGCCTCGGCCACGCAGGCAGGCTTCCCGGCAGTCAGCCAGCTCGCCTCGATCACCGGCATGTGGGGCATCGGGTTCCTCATGGGGTGGGTCGCGTCGGTGATCAACACCCTCTGGGAGAGCAGGTGGGACCTCGCGAAGAGCGGACGAGTCGTGGTCGCGGCGGCTGCAGCCGTGGTCCTGGTCGCGGTCTTCGGGAGCTTCAGGTTCGCGCTCGCCCGGCCCTCCTCGCCGACCGTCCGGATCGGCTCGGTCACCATCGAGCACCCGCGGGACTACTGGAACTGGATCGACGAGTCCACTCCGCGCGACCTCGTGGCGGGGTACGCATCCGAGCTCTCAGCGATCGAGGAAGGGCTGTTCGCCCAGAGCCAGCGGGCGGTGGCTGCGGGAGCGAAGATCGTGTTCTGGTCGGAGGCCAACGGGGTGATCACGGAGGACCGGGAGCAGGCGTTCATGGAGCGCGCGGCTGGTTTCGCCAGGACCAACGGCGTGTACTTCGCCCCCGCGGTGGTGGTCCTGCGCTACGGGCAGACCATGAGCGACAACAAGATCGTGCTGTTCGCCCCGGATGGGACCCGGGCATTCACCTACGTGAAG
>Ga0315289_10011712_pt1 | contig 12412 bp, 10 predicted proteins | sample YL17G11_40_MG_FD_203452 | JGI IMG/M metagenome (GOLD analysis project Ga0315289, IMG submission 203452) | Sediment microbial communities from Yellowstone Lake, YNP, Wyoming, USA - YL17G11_40 | ecosystem: Environmental > Aquatic > Freshwater > Lake > Sediment | place: USA: Wyoming | collected...
ATTGGCATAAAAATAGGTCGATTTCTTCCGTTCGTATTGGAACCGGTAGCGGCCGTACTTCTGGGCCGTGAGGCTGAAGGTTTCGAAGGGATCACCGCCGAAATTATAGACGCTCAGGTCCACTCGGTCGAAGAGCTTTTTCAGGCTCTCCGGGGCGACGTACGAAAGCTGGAAGTTGAAGAGCCGGACTCCCTTCTCGAGGTTGAAATCTTCCTTGTATTTATCATAGACACCGCTCGTGTCGACGGCCCGATACCCGAAAAGAAGGTTCAGGGTGAGGTTTTTCTCCGTTTCTTGAGCCCGCAGCGCCGGCGCCGTCAAGCCCGCCAGGACGGAGAGGAGAAGGCTGAAGACGAGAGTTTTTCTCATCGGTTCTCTCCTATTTCAGAAAGATCTTGCTCAGGTTCGAGCCGTGGATCGTGGCATGGCAGGAGGTGCAGTTGGTCGATTTGGCGTCGAACCGGCTGTGCCAGGAGGGAGCCATGACGTGACAGCTGAAGCAGAGGTTGGAAACGCTCTGAGTCGTCAACAGGTGCCGTCCGACCGAACCGTGGGGTTCATGGCAGCTCGTACAGCCCTCGACCCGAGAGGAACCGTGTTCGTATAAAAACGGGCCGCCCTTGTCGATGTGGCATTTGAGGCAAGCTTCCTGTTTGAACCCGCCCAGGACCTGGGCGCCGGCTTGGGGCGCATGGGGGTCGTGGCAGGACGAACAGTCAAGGACACCTTCCTGGAGGCGATGCCGCTCGTTCAACTGGAACTTGGCCATGACATCCTGGTGGCAGGTCGCGCAGGTTTTGCTCCCCTTCTCCCTGAGCAGGGCGGCTTGGGGCTTGCCGCCATGGATGCTGTGGCAGGAGGCGCAATCCATCGAAGCCTTGCCGTGCGGTCCGGCCATAAAGGCCGCCTGGTCCTTGGCATGACAGGTCAGGCACTGTTTATTCTTCTGTCCGGGAAGGTCCGACTTTTTATAAGCGAGGATATTCGCCCCGCCGCCTTCCTCCAAATGCTTGGCCGCACCGGCATGGCAGGACGCGCAGGCGTTCGGGCCGGCCGCGGCGTGCGGATTCCGGGCGAAAGCCTTGGCCGTGTCCTCATGACAAGCGGCGCAGGTATCCGATCCTTGGGCTGTCTGGGAAGCGGGCCGGGCGGCCGCCAGGACGGCAACGCACACGGCGAGTCCCAGGCACCCGGCGAGCCGGAGCGCGAGAGAAATCGCTTTCTTTGGGCTACGAACTTGCACCTTTAAACCTCCTTTGACGGTTCGGGGATTATTCGTGAAGAACGCAAAGCTTCGATGGTAATGGCTCTGATATCTTCGGATGCGAACGGCTTCTCGAGGATCCGGAACGGCCGGCAACCGCCGAGCCGTTCGCCGGCTTTGTCCCGGGGCATGGCCGTAAGAATGACGAGTTGGGCCTCGGGCTGCCCGGCCAGCAGATCGCGAAAAAACGTTTCGGCCTGGTCGCCGCAGACCTCAAGATCCGCGAGGACGAGGTCATATCGGTTCGAGCCGGCGAGCCGCAGCGCCTCCTCGGCGGTGGCGACGACGTCGACCGCGTATCCTTCCTGGGAGAGAATTTGGCCCAGAGACCAGCGGATGAGTTTTTCGTCGTCGAGCACCAATATCCGAGGCATTACGTTATTCCAGGCGACCTATATGAGCCGATTTCGTGCCAACCAGAAAAATCGAATTTTTTTTCATTAAATAATTGATTTAAATATAAATATAAATTTACAATTTTTATCGGAATTGTCAAAATTGGGCTATTACACCCACTGATGGGTTTTTTCGCCCACCCACCTCTCCAACTAGCGACCCGACCGAGATTCAAGCCCGGGCCGCGGAACTGTGCAAAAAACACCGCCCCTAAAACCATATCGACACGGTGGAGGGGCCCATTTAGGCGGCCGGAAACGGCCGGAGCGTGATGAGGATTTGCCTCCCCGCAGACGCTCTTCGAGGTTCCCGGATTCTCGGACGCCGAGGGTTAGAAGACCGGCAACGCCCATCGAGAGACACGGCGAAAGGACGTGGATGCAAAAGGCCAAGGCGCCGAGAAGGAGCGTCGAGGGGAGGTCCTTCAAATCCGATCTGGAGCGAAGGCCGTTTCTGGACGCCGGAAATATCGAAGGGATTGCGCAAGGGCGTAATTTCCTATACAATTACTCGGAAATAATCGGCTCTTCGGGGCCTCGAGGTCGGGACATGAAATCATTTCTTCGCTTTTTTTCAACCGTCAAGCTGGCGATCACCCTGCTCATCATCCTCGCCGTCGCTTCGATTCTGGGGACTCTGATTCCCCAAGGGCGGAGCGCCGAGGAGTATGCCGTCCGCTATGGAGGCTTGTCCGCGATTTTCATCCGCCTCCAGCTCACGACCCTCTATCATTCCTTCTGGTATCTCGCCCTTCTCGGGTTCTTCGCCCTCAACACGATGGTCTGCACTCTGACTCGCCTCTCCCCCAAACTCCGCCGGGCCTCGCGCCCCGTCGTCGAGAGCGATCCCAAGGCCTTGGCCGCCCTCAAGGTCAAGGACCGATGGAAAAGAGCCGGCTCGGTCGCCGACACCCGCGCCGCGGTCGAGCGGGCCCTTCGCGCCGCCCGGTATCGGGTCCGAACGTCCGGCGACGGACCGAGGGGCTTCCTCTTCGCCCGCAAGCGCATCGCCGGCATCTTCGGCTCGGATATCGTCCATGCAGGACTTCTCATTATCATTGCCGGCGGGATCGTGAGCGGGATCGGCGGATTCAAGACCCAGATCCCTCTTAAGGAAGGCGAGATGGCGCCCGTCCCACGGGCGGCCTTCGAGGTCCGCCTGGATAAATTCACGACCGAGTATTATCCGGACGGCGCCGTTAAGGACTGGAAGAGCACGGTCACCGTTCTCGAAAATAAAAATCCGGTCCTTACGAAAACCGTCGAGGTCAATCACCCGCTTTCCTACAAGGGCTTCGCCTTCTACCAGATGAGCTACGGCAACGACTGGGACACCGTGACCGTCGAGGTCTGGGCCAAGAAAAAAAGCGACCCCGCGTTCCTCAGGAAACTCACCCTCAAGCCCGGCGGGCGGACCACCTTGGACGACGCGGAAAACACCGAAATCTTCGTCCGCCGCTTCCTCCCCGACTTCGTCCTGGGCGAAGGCAACCAGCCCGAAACGCGCTCGCTCCAGCCCGACAATCCGGCGGCCCTCATCGAGGGATTCCGGAGCGGGGCCAAGGTCTTTGACGGCTGGATATTCGCCCAATATCCCGATTTCGCCCAGATGCACGGCGCCGAGGGCGCCGACCTCGCCTTCGAGCTGAAAGGTTATACGGCCGGCGCCTATTCGGTCCTCGAGGCGGCCAAAGACCCCGGAGTTCCGCTGATCTGGCTGGGCTGCATCCTCGTCATGGCCGGCCTGGCCCTCGCCTTCTACTGGCCGACCTGGGAGATCCGGGCCGCCATCGAGGAGGCCCAGGGCAAGACCGATATCGCCCTGGGCGGGCATGCGTCTAAAAGCCGGGACCGGTTCGAAAAGGAATTCGCCTCCGTCGCGGAGACACTCAGGAGATCCCGATGACCCGCCTAATCTTCATGGAGCATTTCATGTTCGGCGCGTCCATGGCCCTTTATTTCGTGGCGGCGCTTGCCTACTTCATCTCTCCTTTCGTCAAGAAAGAGAAGATCGCCAAACGAATCGCTGGGGGGGCCTTCATGAATGCCTGGGCCGGCCTCCTCGTCCACACAATCGCCATCGTCCTTCGGACGATCGAAAGCGGCCACGCTCCCTTCACCAACATGTATGAATCGCTGTCGTTCCTGGCCTGGGCTTCGGCCTTGGCGTTCGTCCTGATCAACCTCCGATTCTCGATCCCCCGGGTCGGCCCCTATATCATGTTGATCGTCGTCGGACTGATGGCCTTGGCCTCCTCTCCGCTCATGCCGAAGGAAACGACGCCCCTAGTTCCGGCGCTGCAAAGCTACTGGCTCTGGCTCCATGTTTCCGTGACGTTGATCGGCGAGGCCTTTTTCGCCGTGGCCTTCATCACCAGCATTATGTATATCGCCGCCCGGGATCCCGAGAGACGGGAGAAGATGGACTCGGTGAGCTATCGGGCCGTGGCCGTCGGCTTCCCCCTCTTCACCCTCGGCGGCCTCGTCTTCGGTATGGTCTGGGCCGAGAAAGCTTGGGGAACATACTGGAGCTGGGACCCCAAGGAGGTTTGGAGCCTGATCACCTGGTTGGTCTTCGCCCTTTACCTCCACACTCGGATCCGGAGAGGGTGGTCGGGGAAACGCTCGGCCATCATCGCCATCCTCGGCTTCCTGGCCGCGCTCTTCACCTACTTCGGGGTGAACTATCTCCTCGCCGGGCTGCACAGCTACGCCTAGAAATTTGCCCTCTTTTCAACGCTCCCGAGCCCGGTTATAATCCTCGCGGCCACCGTTCTTCAAAGGAAAGATGCCGCCATGGCCGAGCCTGCACCCGCCGCGCCGTTGACCTCCGCTGCCGCTCCCGCCGTCCCCTCCATCCGCGATCTGAAGCGAAAGAAGCGGAAGCGCCGGCTCCGCATCGCCCTCATCGCCTTCGGCGTTTTATTCGTCGTTTTCATCGCTTCGGTCCAACTCACCTCCACCTCCGGCTTCTGTTCTTCGTGCCATTATATGAAGCCGTTCTACCAGAGCTGGAAAGAGTCGAAACACAGCGGGGTCCAGTGCAAAGTCTGCCATTATCCGCCGGGTCTGCGGTCCAAAATCCGGGCCAAGATGGAAGGCCTGGTCATGGTCGGCCGCTACTGGACGAAGCTCTACCTCAAATCCAAACCCTGGGCCGAAATCCAGGACGAGAGCTGTCTCCAGTCGGGATGTCACGACAAACGGCTCCTGGAAGGAAAGGTCCAGTTTAACAAGGTCGCGTTCGACCACAAGGCCCATTTCGAAGACCTTAAGCGCGGCAAGCGGCTCCGTTGCACAACCTGCCATTCCCAGATCGTCCAAGGCCGGCACATCACCGTCACCGAAAGCTCTTGCTTCATCTGCCATTTCAAGAAAAGCGAGTCCCATCCCCAAAACGCGACGTGCACTTACTGCCACCGCAAGGACGACCTGGTCGGAAAGCCGGAGGTCCGCTTCGATCATGCCCCCGTCTTCCAGAACAATTTCAGCTGCGACAAATGCCACAGCGAAGTCATCCAGGGAGACGGGGCCGTCCCAAGGGAAAACTGCTATAAGTGCCATTTCGAGCGGGAGCGCCTGGATAAATACGGCGAGACCGACGTCATCCACCAACAGCACATCGCCGCCAATAAAATCGAATGCGACCAGTGCCATGTCCCCATCCAGCACAAGATCGTCAAGGACATCGAGACCATCGCCGACTGCAAGACGTGCCATACCGGCTCCCATCAGGCCCAGAAGGTCCTCTTCACGGGCGTGGGAGGGAAAGGGGTGAGCCATCCCGTTCCGAACGTCATGTTCGAAAAAGGCTTGAGCTGTAAAGGCTGCCATATCTTCCATGAGACGAGCGGCGGCCGCCTGGTCAAGAGCGACACCCTGACCTCGGCGGCTCAAGCCTGCGAAAGCTGTCACGGACGCGGTTTCGCCCGCATCCTTCAGAACTGGGAAAAGTCCACCGCCTCCCGCCTGGCCGAGGTCCGGAGCGTTTATGAACGCGCCGCCGGCGAAGTCGCCGCGAGCGCAAAGCGCGCCGCGGCCCAGCCCCTCCTCGAAGAGGCCGCCTTCAACATCGACATCGTCGACCGGGGCAAGAGCGTCCACAATATGACGTATGCCCAGGAACTCCTCGGCGCGGCCGTGGAAAAAATCAAGGCCGCCTTAGCCGCGGCGGGCTCGGCCTTCGTCCCGACCCTTTCGGCGGAGCTGACCCGCGAGACTCCCAATTCCTGCCTGAATTGCCATGCCGGGATCGAGGAGATCACTCCTGAGGCGTTTGGGATGACGTTCCCTCACAAATCCCACATCGTCCGCCAAAAGCTGGACTGCACAAAATGCCATTCCAACGCCCGCAAACACGGCGAGCTCACCGCTACCAAGGCATCTTGCGCCGTTTGCCACCATCAGGACAGCAAGAAGGAGTGCGCGAGTTGTCATGGGCTCCAGAAAACGCTCTATGAAGGGGGAATCCTGGCCGGCCTCAAGGTCCCCAAGGACATGATGGCGGAGGCGGGGACGGACTGCGCGGCCTGCCATCTCGACAAGGACCGGAAGGTCGTCCGGCCCGACGCCGGCGCCTGCGTCGCCTGCCACGACGAGAACTACCGCAAGACGTTCCAGGAATGGCGGGACGCGATCGCCAAACTCGCCGCCGACCTGCGGGCCGCGGTCCATGAGGTCTACAAACAGCCCTTGGACGAGGCCGCCAAGGCTCAGCTGAAGCCGATCGAGGAGATCCTGCGCGCGGTCGAGACCGACGGCAGCACCGGCATCCACAACTACCCGTTCCTGGAAGAATACCTCACCGCGGCGGCTAAGACGGTGAAAGCCCTGACCGCGGCGAAGAAAGGGTGAAGTCCATGCGCCGAAGGAGTTTCATCGATGTCTTTTTCGGAGGGAGCCTGCTGGCCACGGTCGCGGCCTTCCTCTATCCCGTCATCCGCTACGTCCTTCCGACCAAACAAACGGCGGCGACGCAGAAGAGCGTCACGGCGGCCAAAGTCGGAGAGATCGCGCCCAATGCGGCCAAGGTGTTCAAGTTCGGCTCCTCCCCGGCCGTGCTCGTCAACACCGCCGAAGGAAAGCTCCTCGCCTTGTCCGCGACCTGCACCCATCTGACCTGCACGGTCCGTTACGAGGCCGACTCGTCGACGCTGTTCTGTCCCTGCCACAACGGCCGGTTCGACCTGAGCGGCGCGGTCATCTCCGGCCCCCCGCCCTCTCCCCTCGAAACGTACAACGTCGAGGTCGCGGGCGAGGACATCATCGTCTCCAGGAAGGGCTGACATGGCCAAGAACATCGGACGCGCGATTTACCGATTCCTGGACGAACGGTTTCTGTTCTCCGGCCTGTCCGCCTTCGCCAAGAAGAAGACCGTGCCGGAGCATAAACACTCATTCTGGTATTTTTTCGGAGGGATCAGCCTCTTCTTGGTCGGAATCCAGATTGCCACCGGGATTCTTCTTCTTCTCTACTACACGCCCTCGATCGACGGCGCCCATGAGAGCATCCAAATGATCATGAGCCAGGTCAAGTTCGGCTGGCTCATTCGCTCGGTCCACAGCTGGACGGCGAACATCCTCATCGGCATCCTTTTCATCCACATGTTCTCCACGTTCTTCCTCAAGGCCTACCGAAAGCCCCGGGAGCTGACCTGGATCACCGGCTTCCTCCTCCTCGTCCTTTTCATGGCCTTCGGATTCAGCGGGTATCTCCTGCCCTGGAACGAGCTCTCTTACTTCGCTACGCGGGTCGGCGCGGACATCGCCGGAAGCGTACCGATCATCGGTTCATGGCTCAAGACGTTGATCTTGGGAGGCCCCGACGTAACCCAGGCGACGCTGTCCCGGTTTTTCTGGTTCCACGTCGCCGTCCTCCCGATCGCCGCCCTGGCCGTCATCGGGATCCACATCCTCCTTGTCCAGACGCTGGGGATGAGCAAGCCGATCGGGGTCAAGGAAAGCAAGGAAATCCCCTTTTTCCCCGACTTCCTGTACAAGGACGCTTTGGGCTGGACGCTCATCCTCGTGCTCATCGGCGTCGTCTGCGTCTTCCTCCCCTGGGAGGTGGGGAAAAAGGCCGATCCCTTCGCCCCCACCCCTATGGGAATAAAGCCGGAGTGGTATTTCACCTTCATGTTCACGACCCTGAAGCTCGTCCCCGCTCACATCCTTTTCATCGAAGGGGAGTTGCTCGTCATTCTGGGAATCATGGCCGGGGGCCTGTTCTGGCTCCTGGTCCCGTTCCTGGACCGGCGGGCGGCCCGGGAGAAGCGAAGCCCGGCCTTCACCTGGATCGGCCTCTTCGTGGCGGCGTATATCGTCGTCCTGACCGTTATCACCTATACGGTTAAGAAACTCTAATGAACAAACAAAATCTCGCCCTCCTTGTCGTTTTAGGATGCCTTGGTCTTCCGTTCGCGGCCTTCGGCCAGACGAATTCCTGCGTCGCCTGTCACGGCCGGCTTGACGCGGAGCTGAAAGCGCCCGTCGACGCTTTCGCCCAAGACGTTCACGGCCAGTTCGGGCTGAGCTGCCGGGACTGCCACGGCGGCAATCCCGCGGCTGACGACGCCGATAAGGCCAAGGACAAGACTTTCAAGGGAGCCCCCAAGCGCGCTCGGATCCCGGAGTTCTGCGGCGGATGCCACGCCGATGCCGCCAAAATGCGGAGCTTCAATCCCTCGCTTCGGGTCGACCAGCTCGACCAGTACTGGACGAGCCGCCACGGCCGGCGTCTCAAAGCCGGCGACACGAAAGTCGCGGTCTGCACCGACTGCCACGGCGTCCACGGGATCCAGACGGCTAAATTCCCCAAATCGAGCACGTTCCCTTGGAACATCCCCCAGACCTGCGGCCGCTGCCATGCCGACAAGGACCTCATGGCCGCGTCCAAGATTCCGGCCGGCCAGCTCGACGACTACAAAGCCGGTGTCCATGCGGCCGCCCTCTTCGAGAAAAAGGACCTCTCGGCTCCGGCCTGCAACGACTGCCACGGGAACCACGGCGCCTATCCCCCCGAAGCGGGCTCGGTCGGCGGGGTCTGCCGGCAGTGCCATCCCTCGGCCGGCGAGCTGTTCGCCAAGAGCCCTCATAAAAAAGCCTTCGACGAGATCGAGGCCGGCGAATGCGAGGCCTGCCACGGCAACCATAAGATCACCCCGCCGACCAACGCCTTGATCGGGACGTCGGAAGGCGCGGCCTGCGTCCTCTGTCACGAGGCGGGTTCCAAAGGCTACGCCGCGGCGGCCGACTTGAGGAAACTCTTAGATGAATTCGAGACCCGCACTGCCGCCGCCGGAGCGCTCTTGGACACGGCGGAGCGGAAGGGTGTCGAGGTGAGCGAAGTGAAATTCAAGCTCCAGGACGTCCACACGACCCTCATCTCGGCCAAGAACCTCACCCACGGCCTGGCCGTGGACGACATCCGCAAGACCATCGCCGAAGGCGAAAAAGCCCTGGATGAGGTCAACGCGGCCGGCGAAAAAGCGTTGGCGGAAGCGAAGTTCCGGCGCCGCGGCCTGATCGTAGCGACGATTTGCCTCGCCCTCGTCGCCCTCGCCCTGGCCTTGAAAGTCCGGAGGATGGGGGCGAAGAAGGCCTGAAGACGTCTTAGCGATAGGCGAAGAGCATCGCGTAGACGATCCAGATGACCATGAACGATCCGATCGCCAGGGCGCTCCAGGCGAAAATGCGGATCGTCCGGACGACGATCGGCTGATACGGCTCGACCAGATAATTCTCCAATTCCCCGGAGGCGACGAGTTTCTCGTACTCCGCCGGTTTGTCCTCCCGGAATTCGTCGACGGGCATGGAGCCGGTGAAGATGACCAGGTCCATCGGGAACTTCTCGGGCCGGAGGTGGGTGTTGAAAAAGTGGACGGTGAAGATGAAGCCCGTGGCCAGGAGGGCTTCATCGCTGTGGATGATCGTCGCCACGTTGATGAGCGAGCCGGGTAGAAAGCGGGTGAAAAACTCGGGGAACCAGAGCATCAGTCCGGTCGAGCCGATGACGAACATCCCCCAGAAGACGGCGAAATAATCGAATTTCTCCCAGTACGTCCAGCGGCCGAATTGCGGCCGAGGGCCTTTCCCCAGGAACCATTTGAAGGATGCCTTGATGTCCTGAAGGTCCTTCTTGCGGGGAAGCATCGTGTCGGGCCCGAAGAGAAGGGCCTTGATTCCCCCCAGTTCGCGCCGTTTGTGGAAAGCGAGGTCGAAAAGGTGGGCGAAGAAGATGCCGAACATGACCGTGGCCGCGAAGCGGTGGATGTTCCCGGCCGACTCGAATCCGCCGAAGGCGCGCGAAAGGCCGTGGGCCCAGCTTGTGTACGAGAATTTCAAGGTCATGCCCGTGGAGGCGAGGCTGATGAAGCTCAGAATCATCAGGACGTGCAGGATCCGATTGAGTCGGGAAAACCGTTGAAAATGCCGTTCGGCCGGGCCGTTATTCATGGTCTGTTTTCCCCTCCTCTCCCGTCTCCGGTCCGGCGGCGGATTCCTCCCGGCGATCGCCCGCGGACGCGGCCTTCGTCTTTTTCCGCTCCCGCCTCATCTTCAGCGCCCGGGGGAGCCAGAGCGCGGTATGAACGCCGCTGATGAAAAACGTCCCGATGATGAGGCCGGTCATGCCCCAGAAAGTCCAAAACAAAAAGGGATATTTTTTGGCGTCGTGATGGGTGGCGTGAGTCAAATATCCGGCAAAGCGGCGAGTCGCACCGGCATGGCACTTCCGGCAGGTGGCCACGACATTGCCCCGGCTGAGGTGGGACCGGGCGTCCGAGACGGGCAGGATGTCGTGGGCCCCGTGGCAGTCATAGCATTTGGCCGTTTTAGTATAGCCCAACTGCGAAACTTTGCCGTGGTACGTATCGAAATAGGTCTTGGCGATATCGGTGTGGCAACGGCCGCACTGGTCCATGATCGTCAGCTTGAACCCGTCGGCATCGGTCCGGCGGATGGTATGGGCGCTGTGACAGTCGTTGCACACCGGCAGAGGCTTGTCCGTGGCCCCGGCCTTCTTGGCGTGGACGCTTCTTGCGAACTGCTCTTCGATCCCATGGTGGCAGCGCCCGCAGGTCGTGCCGATGTTTTGGGGGTTGACCGTCGAGGAAAGGTCGTTCCCCGGCAGCTCTCTATGGGCGGAGTGGCAATCCGTGCATTGGGCCGTCACGACGAGGCCGCTCTGAAGAAGCCCCTTGCCGTGGATGCTCTCGGTATATTTTGTCGTGATGTCGTGCTGGTTCCCGATATAGGCGACGGCGGCTTTCTCTCCCTCGCGATGACAGCGGGCGCAGAGCGTCGGGATATTGATTGGGAACGTCGGAGACTGAGAATTCAATTTGCCGAGGGTCCCATGGGTCCCGTGACAGATTCGGCAGGTCGGAGCGTTGGCGTCTTGGCGGGCGGCCAGGACGCCGTGGGTGCTGCCCTGATACTCCTCAACGACGCCGGCATGGCAGGCCGCGCAGTCGACTTTCGTCGTGATCGTGGCGCACGGCCGGGCCGGCGAAGGCCGGACGCCGGAGTGGCATTGGCTGCAAGCGGTCTTGGCATGGCGGGACTGAGCGAGCTCGGCGGGGTTGACCGTCAAGGACCGTCCGTCCTTGGAGGCGACGACGTTCGGCTTCTCATGGCAGCCCAGGCAATCCGCGTCGGCCATGCCCTGGTCGTAAAACACCTTCCGGATCTTGTGCGGCTGATGGCAGTCGACGCAGGCCGGAAGGACGGAGGCCTCTTTCTCCCACAGCTCGCCCTTGATCACTTTCCGGTGGACTTCTTCGATCTGGGCATGGCACCTTGCGCAGGTCGCGGCGATGTTCCGCCGGGCGATCGTGGACCGGGGATCGGTATGGGGCAGGATCCGATGGGGCGTGTGGCAAGAGGCGCAGGTCGCGCTGACGATCAGTCCCTTCTGGAGCAGGCCGAGGCCGTGAATACTCTCGGAGTAGTTTTCCAGAATGCGGTCCTGATGAATTTCGCGCTGGAGCTGGACGGGCGCGCCTTCCTTATGGCACCGCCCGCAGACGAAGGGAACGCGCAGCGGCGCCACGGCCGACCGGGGATTCTTGACCGGGAGGATGTCATGAGCGCCATGGCAGTCCTGACAGAGCGGCGCCAGGCCGTCGCCCCTGGCGACGGCCTTCCCGTGAAGGCATTCGGCATAGAGCTTCTGCTCGGCGTCATGGCAGGAGCCGCATTGGGCCTTCGCGAGGGGGGCGTCGTGGGGAAGATCCTTACCCGCGAGGTCGGCGTGGCAGGCGATGCAGTCGGCCGCTCCGTGGACGGATTTTTCGAAGACCGCCTTATCGACGAAGAGCGAGACCGTCCGCCCGCCCCGCTTGGTCGACAGGCTTTTGTCGCTGTGGCAATCCAGACAGTCGCTGTTGGACCGGGCGAACGCGCCCCCGGCGAACAAGCCCAGGACGACGGTCGCGGCCCACCCCGCCCGGCGGTTTCGGCGGCCGGCCGTCGCGTCCCGGTCCATCAAGGATAACATAATCATGATCGCACCTAATCCTCATCCTCTATAGCCTAGAATTCCTATCAAGTCAAGAAACAAGAGCGGACCGATCGGGATTGACAAGACCGGGCCGCTTCCCTACAATGAGCCTCTTCGTATTTCTTTGGAAGGATGCATCTGGAGGACAGCATGAAGAAAATCATCATCCCCGCCGCGGCGATCGCCCTCGTCGCCTTCGCCGCGACGGCCGCCGCCCAAACGTTCACCTACGTCGGCGCTTCAAAATGCGCT
>Ga0315289_10011713_pt1 | contig 12410 bp, 11 predicted proteins | sample YL17G11_40_MG_FD_203452 | JGI IMG/M metagenome (GOLD analysis project Ga0315289, IMG submission 203452) | Sediment microbial communities from Yellowstone Lake, YNP, Wyoming, USA - YL17G11_40 | ecosystem: Environmental > Aquatic > Freshwater > Lake > Sediment | place: USA: Wyoming | collected...
CCGAGCGGAACAAGATCATGGACAGCTATTGGCGCACGTGGACGTACGAGCGCGTGGTCTACCACGTGTTGAGCGACGCCGGCGAGCCGGGTGCTGCGCCCGTGTATCGGTTCTGGTCGGCGGCGCTGAACACGCACTTCTACACGATCGATGTTGGCGAGCGGGACTACCTGCGGACCAACTACCCCCGGGTGTGGACCTACGAAGGCCCCGTTTTCTACGCCTATCCCGCCGGTTCCCAGCCGGCCGAGACTCTTCCGGTCTACCGCTTCTGGTCCGGCACGCTGAGATGCCATTTCTACACGATCAGCGAGACGGAGAAGAACAAGCTGATCAGCCAGTACTCCCGCACCTGGACCTACGAAGGCATTGCCTGGTATGCCTACCGGTAGGCGGGCCGACACGTCCCAGGGACAGCCCGGGCGTGGCCTACCGTGCTCCCCGCGCGCGCCGGCCTGGCCCCGGCCGAAGCCGCCGGAGCGCCGGCGGTGTGACCTCATCACTATTGTGGATTTACATGGTTTAGAAATGTGGTAGAGTCTCCTGCCGGTCGTGAATTCATGCGGTCAAACGTTTTCTCAATTTGGAGGGCCACCAGATGAAACGAAAAGCAGTCATTGTGTGTCTGTTCGGTGGGCTGAGTCTCGCCGCAGTCCCGGTGCACGCAGACCTTCAGTTTCTCAGTCAAGCGCGTTCCGTCTCGGCCCAGAACAGCGAGGGAGCGGATGATAGTATCGCAGCACCCGATGGGGCGCCGTTTGCGGCCGCGGCGGGCGTGTCCTGGCAATACACGGGGCCTCGTGTCCCCCAGGATACAGGAACCAGGTGGTATTCCGCTAACGCCCTGCAGGACTCGGTTCTTTCTCTTCATGAGATCACGGCGCAAGGGCATGCGGACGATCTCGAACCCTTCTATCACTATGTCAATTTCAGGCAGGAGTCCCGGTCTGATTCTCACGTGGTGTTTGCGACGGATGTGCCCGGGGAGTTTCTGCTGACCGGCGAACTCCGGGCTGGGGGCGATTACGGTGGGACCGACTACGGCGCGTACCGTGCGGAGGTCGAGCTCTCGAATGGGGCGGGGACCGTTTTCTCCGCATCGGCGCTGGCGGGCACGACGCCCACGTACGAATGCGTGGTCGAGCTCGAGAAGACTCTCACCCTGGAGGCCGGGGTCTACACGCTCGATCTCCGTGCTTGGGCCGAAGGGTGGGGCGGGCCGCACACTTCGTGGAGAGGTGAGGAAACCATGCCAGGCTATGGGGGAAGCGGCAGGGCCGACTATGACATCCGACTGGCGGTCGTTCCCGTCCCCGCTGTCCTACCGCTGGCTCTCTGTGGTCTCGGAGCCGTCGCTTTCCTGAAGAAACGGAAGATTTTACAGTGAGTTGGGCGTGATGGGTGCACCTTGCCGGGCCAAGCTGAGCCGGTCATCGCGAGGCCGATGAGTTGTACGGGTCGCGGATTTCCTGGGCGGTAAGGGGACGCTGGTAGAGGTACAGCTCGTCGATCAGGCCGTTGAGAAAGGTTACCGGGCCGAGCGCGCCTCGGGCGCCGATGGTGAAGGGGTAATCGGTGTCGTCTTGTGGGGCGCCGGAGCCGAAGTCCTGGGAGGTGTAATTGACTTCCGTGCCGTTGTGGTAGAGCCGCAGCGTGTTGGTAGTCCGGCTCCAGGTCAGGGCGATGTGCTGCCATTCGTTCAGGAGGATCGTGTTGTACGAGCTTTTGGCGTAAGCGTGCGCCCCGGCGCAGCGAATCCGGCCGTCGAGCGTCCGGTGGGGGAATAACGGGGACAGCCACCACTTATTGCCTTCTTCTGTCTTTTAGCAATTTGGGGATCTGGGGCGGCGGTAGAAAACCGCCACCGCATTCCGGCCAGACCCCCGTTCCGGAATATCCGCTTGCGCATTGACAGAGCCGTTACGCCGTGGGATAATGGATTTTGCGCAGGGAGGCCCAAGGATTCAACACTCTGCTCCAAGCCGCACCGCATGTGCAGCGGACCGGAGGGGCGGGTTTGGGATCCGCCGTACGACCCGCGGTGATGGAGACCCGATTGTGACTGTTGAAGTGCAGCCGGACCAAGCATGCAGAGCACAGATAGGAGGGCACCAATGGAGATTCGCCGGAGTGGAGCGAAGGTTTTACGAACCGTACTTGCGGGCGCAGTCCTGCTGATTGTCCTGGCCCCGGCACAGGGGACAACGTCGGAGGACGGTGGCGCCGTCAAGCCTGCTACAACCCGCCGGGCGGGCTCTGCCAACCCCGCCATATTCCGTTCCGCTGCGGCCTGCGTGTCCCCGTGCGAGCCGAATGGGCCGGGCCCGGTGGACGGCGCCACGGACGTGTCTGTCGATGCGCTCCTCTCTTGGACCGTGCCGGTGCCGATAGGCTGCGAGGGGTTTCGCCTGCTGGCGAGCACCGGGATAGACCCGGCCCTGAATCCGTTCAGCCTGGTCGAGCTGGCAACCGACCCCGAGAGCGAAATTGCGATCGACCCCACGCGTTCGATCGGTTTTGTCTCCAGTCTGGATTTCTCCCCGGACGGTCTGCTCTATGGGGCGGATGGAGAGATCTGCTTGATCGACCCGAGCAATGGATCGGCTCAGACGATCTGCCAGACGCTCTCGACTCCGGGTGGAACACCGGTGTCGCTTAATGGGATTGCCTTTCATCCCAACGGCACGCTGTACGGAATCGACTGGGATATGGAGACCGACCAGAACGTGTTCTACGTCATTGACATGGCCCAGTGCCTCGCCACCGAAGTTTGCCGCATCGCGTCCATTCGAGGGAGCGCCTGGGGTATCGATTTCTCGCCGAAGGGAGTGCTCTATGGAGCGTTCTCCGAGTTGGTAAGGTTCGACCTTACGAAGCGTACGGCCACGATTGTCGGAGGGCGGTTCTCTCTGCCTTTCGTCGCCGACATCGACTACGCGCCGGACGGCTTCATCTACGCCGTCGACAACATGGAATGCAGACTCTACAAGATCAACCCCTCGACCGGGTCGGTGGTCGACGAATACGGACCATACGATTCCGAGTTGTGGGGTGTCGTCTCCGAGTGCACTGCGCCGTTCTGTGCCGGCCAACCCGGCGAGGCTCTCCTTCTGTACCGGACTGCGGCGGCGAGGGCCGGATGGAGCACGCCGCGGGAACCTGGCTGGCTGTGGTATGACGCCGACGAGGAACGGACGGCTGTGGGCAAACGAGGACTTATGCTGGAGCGTCTGGCCTCACGTGGCACGAAGATCGCGGTGGAGGATGGAGCAGATGTCGCCCCCGCGGGCGAGACCTCGGCCTCTCTCCAGGCGGCCGCGGCGGGGACCGGCACCGATATCACCTGCGATGTGTATATGGACACGGTCCGTCCGCCGGACCGCCTGATTGGCCAGGATACGCCGCCGGTCGCGGGGCGCGCGTGGACCTGTGAGCACCGTGTTCTCCGGCCCGGCACGACCTACTATTGGAGGGTGGTGGCCAAACGGCCCTGCGGCGCGATCACCGTCGGCCCGGTCTGGTCCTTCACAACAAAAAGACCGCTCGCCGAGGACCTGCCATAGTCATTGTTGTGGACTGGCATCATGAGGCGGCGCCGGTCGGCGCGAGGCGGAGGAGTCGTACAGAGCGCGTGATTTCCTGGGCGGTGAGAGGGCGGTTGTAGAGACGAAGGTCGTCCAGCAGGCCGTTGAGGAAGGTCACCGGGCCGAGAGCGCCTCGGGCGCCGATGGTAAAGGGGTAATCCGCGTCGTCTTGGGGGGTGCCGGCGCCGAGGTCCTGGGAGGTGTAATTGACTTCCTTGCCGTTGTGGTAGAGCCGCAGCGTGTTGGTGGCGCGGCTCCAGGTCAGGGCGACCTGCTGCCATTCGCCCAAGAGGATCGTGTTGTAGGAGCTTTTGGCGTAGGCGTGCGCGCCGGCTTGCCGTACACCGTCAGAACGCCGGCTTGCGGCAGGGCGGCGGTGACGGCCTGGCCCGCGTAGATCGTCTGGTCCGGCCAGTCCACGTCGTGGGCTTCGGACGACGCACGACGGCGCCGTCTTCGGTCCTCTTTCTGCGGTCCTCTGTCTTCTGACCTGTTCCTTCCAAACTGTGCGCGACCGGTGGCTCGTGTTCCGGGGGATCGACGATACCGGCTCGACGACATCGTCTCTGAAACGAGCCGCGGGACAAGGGACGGCGGTCTCTCTTCCTTCGTCTGATAAAAAACGTCACTCTGGGCAATTTCCTTATTGACACGGTCTGTGAAATGGATACAGTCGCGTTCGTTTCAGGATCACCGATGAGCCGGAGGCATTGCTTGGGGTCCCTATCGCCCCTGTTTCGGCGGTGGGTGCTCGTGCCAGGATCGGCACCTGAAGCCCGGGCGGGGGCTCGGGCGAGTATGTTGCCTTCCGTCTCACGGAGGAGAGAAGTTCCGCGTAGTTGTTCGAGGGGCGGTGTGCGCCTGTGGGCGTGATCCGCTCGAGAGAGAAGCTATCGGTGTGTCTTTCACCGGTCATCTCGGGATGGCCGGCTGGGGCTTCCAATGCGTTCCATCGCGTTTGGGAACTCCTTCAGAAGGCGTTCAAACGGAGAAGCAGGGAGGTGCAGGGATGAAGAGGCAGCGTCTTCAACGACATGGGGGTAGAAGGTCTCAGCAGCTCGTTTGGGTAGTTCCAGTCTTGGTGGGTCTGTTGCTTTGGCCGGCCGCAACACAGGGTGATAGCGGTTGGCAAGACTGGAGCGGTGGTGGAGGGGCGAACCAGAACTGGTCCTTTGGACCCAATTGGGGTGACGAGGGTGGTAATCCCTTCGCGCCGACCGCCGGGGATATGGTCCGGTTTGGCCAGAAGGCCACGAATAGCGCGAGCATCGTTGACGAGGACTTTGCGATCAGCTTGCTGCGCTATCTGGGCGGCGGGGTCCATTCCATGGATGTTCTTGTCGGCCGCGAGCTTCAAATCGTCCCCAACCCGGTCCAAGTGGGATATGAGGCGAACGGCGGCGCCGCCGTGACGTGGACTGGTGCCGGTCTGGTGACCGTCTCGCAGGCCCTGAACGTTGGGTCCAACCACACCGCGAGTGCGGCCAGCGCCAGCTCGCTGATCCTCACCGGGCTCACCGTCGACGTGGGCATCAACAATGCCACCAGCGCGATGGCCCTCGGAGCGAACTATGGCACCGGCGGCGCGGACGGCACGTTGATCCTGGGTCCCGGCGTGCATCTTAACGGGGGTAGCCCCGCCGTGCCCATGGGATCCAGCGCGCAGGCCGGCTTGACGATCGGATACAATGACGGTCAGGCGGGCTCGGGTGCCGGCGTGATGGACACTTCGGCCGGAACTGCCAACCTGCACGTCGAGAACTTCTACGCGGGTAACAATAAGAATGGCGAGGCGGCGGCGGCTGGGAGCGCGTCAGGAACATTCACCATGGGCCAGAACACGACCCTCACGGCCAATAGAGGCTATGTCGCCAGAGGCAACAACACTACCGGCACGATGAACATGAACGGGGGTCTGTTTGCGGCCAATACCATGAGCCTGGGGTCCGGCGCGACCTTCAGCTTCAACAGCGGCCGGCTGGCCGTGAACGACTTCACGACCTTTGGCAGCGTGGGGACCTTGGAACAGAAGGGCGGGACGTTGGCGCCGGGCTTTGACTTGATGGACCGGGCGCAGACCTCCCTGGCGGGCACGTCGATCCTGCGCGGCAATTATCAGCTTGATACGCCGGGAACGTTGGAGATCGAGTTGTTCGGCACCACCCCCGGCACCGGCTACGACCAGCTCCGCGTCCTGGGCTCGGTCGATCTGGCCGGCAGCCTGGATGTCAAGCTGGGCTTCGAGTCGCAGATCGGCGAGCTGTTCACAGTCCTCGACAATGACCTGACGGACGCGGTCGGCGGGCAGTTCGCCGGCCTGACAGAGATGGGAACGTTCGACGAGTCGTATCTGGACTACACGTACGAATTTCGGATCAGCTACCTGGGTGGCACCGGCAACGATGTCACGCTCACGGTCGTGAACAAGACCGGCTCCGGCACTCCGGTCGTGATTCCCGCGCCCGGCGCCCTGTTGCTCGGCGCCTTCGGCGTGGGCCTGCTGCCTTGGCTGCGCCGGCGCCGCCTGCTTTAGGAGTCCGGCTCGCATGCGAAAGAACAGGCCGTAGACAGAGGGCGTCTACGGCCTTTTTCTATGCGCTCCGCCGTGAATCGTGCCGGAGCATCGGAAAAGCTGTTCCCCCTTCGCTCACCCCCTCGCGGCGCCCCGACGCCCGTGCGGTACGCGTCCCATAACCCCCTGTGCGCGCGGGTAAGTACCCCCGTTCTCAGAGCGTCAGCCCCAAGATTGGACAAAGCTCTTAACCGAGGTACGGCGAGTGTCGATAAGATGCCCAGACGCCGCCGGCCGGAGCGCAGATCCTGGCGCGGTGGCGATGCTCGTTACGTGGGTCGTCAGACGTCGGACGAAACGAGGCCCGCAGCCGACCGATGCGACGAGCAAAGGAGGAAGACGGCATGAAAGTGGTGATTCTGGCAGGCGGTTTCGGTACGCGGCTGGGCGCGGAGGGTCAACTCACCCCCAAGCCGCTGGTGCCGATCGGCGGCCGGCCGATCCTGTGGCACATTATGAAGACCTACGCCCATTTCGGGTTCACGGATTTCGTTCTGTGCCTGGGCTACAAGGGCGAGATGATCAAACGGTACTTCCGGGAGTACGAGCTGCTCCACAGCGATTTTACGATCGAGCTCGGCAGCGGCCGGACCATCACTCACTCCCGTCACGACGAAGACGACTGGCGGGTGACGCTGGTGGACACCGGTTTGCGGACTCTGAAAGGCGCCCGGCTCAAGCGCGTCGAAGACTACCTCGACGGCGATTCGTTCCTGCTGACGTACGGCGACGGCGTTGCCGATATCGATCTGCCGGCGCTGCTGTCGTTTCACCGGGCGCAGGGCAAGATCGGGACGCTGACGGCGGTGCGGCCTCCCTCCCGCTTCGGCGAACTGGTGGTGCAGACCAACCACGTGCAGCTCTTCACGGAGAAACCGCAGGCCTCCGCGGGCTTCATCAATGGGGGCTTTGCCGTCTTCGAGCGCCGGTTCCTCGACTACCTCTCTTGCGCGGAAGACTGCGATCTGGAGCGGGGCGCCCTGGAGCGGCTGGCGGCCGAGGGTGGCTTGGCGGCCTACGAGCATCCGGGCCAGTGGGCCTGCATGGACACGCTCCGCGACGTCGACTACCTCAACGCCTTGTGGGACCAGGGAAAAGCCTTCTGGAAGTTGTGGGAGGAAGAGGACTCTCCGACGCAGAATTCCGCGTCGAGGATCCTGGATCGCCCAGTGATGCCGGCCCTCATTAGGTGAGCCGTCGGAGGCGGGGCGGAAATCCGAGTTTCGAATCGTGAATTGATGATCAAAGCACCGATCGAGAACGTTGTGGTCCAGCCGCTGCGGAAGATTCCGGATGAACGCGGGTGCATCTTCCACATGCTGCGGTGCGACGATCCCCTGTTCGAGCGCTTCGGCGAGATCTACTTCTCGCAGGTCTACCCGGGGGTCATCAAGGGCTGGCATTTTCATAAAGAAATGACCCTGCACTACGCGGTGGTTCAGGGAATGATCAAGCTGGTGCTCTATGACGATCGGGCGGATTCCCCCACCCGGGGCCACCTGATGGAGCTGTTCTTGGGGGAGCAGAACTACTGTCTCGTCAAGATTCCGCCGCGGGTGTGGAACGGGTTCAAGGGCATGGGCACCGGGGCGGCCCTGGTCGCCAACTGCGCGACCCTGCCGCATCATCCGGAGGAGATTCTCCGGCTGGACCCGTTCAGTGACACGATTCCTTACGACTGGGGCCTCCAGCACGGATAACCTTTACTGGTGGGAGGGTCAACATGAGCCGAGTGCTGATCACCGGCAACCTGGGCTACAACGGCGTGTGGGTCACCAGTCTCCTCAAACGCACGGGGCACTGGACCATCGGCCTCGACTGCGACTACTACGAGCACCGTCTGTTTGACAACGACGATTTCGCACCGGACGATCAGATTCTCAAGGACCTGCGTCAGATCGAGGCGACCGATCTGGAGGAGATCGACGCCGTCGTGCATCTGGCGGCGCTGTCCAATGACGCCACGGGCGAGCTGAATCCCGACCTGACTATCCAGATCAACCACCAGGCCGGTGTCCGGCTGGCCCGGCTGGCGAAAAGGGCGGGTGTCCGCAAATTTGTGTACGCCTCCTCGTGCAGCATCTATGGCATTTCCGATTTCGATCGCCCCGTGACGGAAGAATCCCCGCTCGCGCCCCTGACCGCCTACGCGCGGGCGAAGGTGGAGGCGGAGGCCGAGCTGCTCCAGTTGCACGACGAGGCCTTCCAGGTGGTCGTCATGCGGAATGCCACGATGCACGGCGTGTCTCCGAAGCTGCGGCTGGACCTGGTGCTGAACAATCTCGCGGCGTGTGCCTACCTGGACCACCGGGTGAAGATCCTCAGTGACGGCAGCCCCTGGCGGCCGCTGCTGAGCGTCCTGGATTTCGCCCGGGCCGTGCTGCTTTTCCTCGACTACCGGGTGGCCCATACCGTCTACAACGTCGGGTTCGGCGAAGAGAACTATCAGGTCAAGTCCCTGGGCGAGATGATCGGCCGCCTGACCGGCGCCGCGCTGGAAATCAATCCGGCCAAGACGCCGGACGAGCGCAGCTATCGCGTCGATTTCGCACGGTTCCAGAACGAGTTCCCTGAGTTCCGGATTCGGATGCCGGCTGAGGAGAGCGTGCTGAATCTCCTGGCCGCGTATGAGAAATATGGCTTGACACGCGAGGACTTCCGCGGGCCGAAATACTTCCGCATCCGGGCCTTGAAGGACCTGATGGCACGCGGGATGCTAGACGACAATCTGGAGAAGGTGAGGTGCTATAGTGAACTACGCGGCTGAGCAGATCGAACGGGAAATTCTCGCGCTGGTCGAGCGCTACTATCACTGCACGCGGCAGGACCTGCCGGCCCACAAGGTCCCCATCACGGGCAAGATCTACGACCAGAACGAGCTGATCAATCTCGTCAAAGCGTCCCTGGAAGGCTGGTGGACGGACGGCAAGTGGGGCAGCCTGTTCGAGAGCAAGCTCAAGAGCTATGTCGGCGTCCCCTTCGTCACGACGGTGAACTCGGGTTCCTCGGCCAATCTCATTGCCCTGAAGACGCTGGCCTCGCCCAAGCTGGGCGAGCGCCGGATCGTGCCCGGGGATGAGGTCATCACCGCCGCCGCGGGGTTTCCGACCACGATCAACCCGATCCTGGACGTGGGTGCGGTGCCGGTTTTCGTCGACGTGGAACTGGCGACCTACAACGTCCCCGTCGGCGCGCTGGCGGCGGCCATCACGCCGAAGACCAAGGCGATTTTCCTGGCCCACACGCTGGGGAATCCGTTCGACCTGCAAGGGGTCCAGCGCTTGTGCGAGAAATACGGCCTGTGGCTCATCGAGGACAACTGCGACGGTCTGGGCAGCCGGTACGAGGGGCGGATGACCGGCACCTTTGGCGACTTGGCGACGTTGAGCTTCTATCCGGCGCATCACATTACGACGGCCGAAGGCGGCGCCGTTCTGACCGGCAACCCCCAGTTGCACCGGATCGCACGCTCGCTGCGCGACTGGGGCCGGGACTGCTGGTGCGCCACCGGGAGAGACGACACGTGCGACCGGCGGTTTACGCAGCAATTCGGCGGCCTGCCCGCCGGGTATGACCACAAGTACGTCTTCTCGGAAATCGGCTACAACCTCAAGATGACGGACCTGCAGGCGGCCATCGGCGTCGCCCAGATGGACAAGCTCCCCGGCTTCGTGGAGAAACGGAAAGAGAACTTCGCCCGTCTGTTCGAGGGCTTGCAGCCCTGGGAGGACCGCCTGGTGCTGCCCCGCGCCACGGAGAAGTCCGACCCGGCCTGGTTCGGCTTCCCGCTCACCTTGCGCGATACGCGGCTCGGCCGGACGCGCTTCATGCAGTACCTGAACGACCGGGGAATCGCCACGCGGCTGCTCTTCTGCGGCAACGTCACAAAGCAGCCGTATTTCATCGACAATGCCGTGAAGTTCCGGGCCATCGGCGGCCTGCCGGATACGGATACCGTGATGAACGACACCTTCTGGATCGGCGTCTATCCGGGTTTGGGTCCCGCCCAGATCGAGTACCTGATCGAGCAGTGCGGCGCGTTCCTGCACGCCGCCGCCACGGGCAGCGAGCCCAACCACGATCCCGGCCGCCAACCCGTGATCCGGCAAGGGGGGGCGAACTGATGGGCATGTCTGCCCCCATGAAGTCTCTCGTCGTATGTCCGGTCGGAAAGGCCGGCAAGGAGTTCGTGCGCAAGATTGTCGAGCGGTTCGGCCACGACTCGTTCGACTTCCTGCTGCTCGTCTACGACGACACCCGCTTCGACGAGGATTGCTTCGCCGGGTGCAGGGTCGTGCACGATGAGCGGCCTCTCTTCTGGCGGTTGCGGGAGTATGTCACGCCGGAGCTGTGCCGACCTTACGAGTACGTTTTCATCTGGATGGACGATCTCGATGTCCTCGCTTTCGATCCCCAGAACTTCCTGCGTATCCTGCGCACCCACCGCATCGAGGTGGGGCACCCCGCGCTGTCCCCGGACTCCGTCATCTCCCATGCGGTGATGGAGCGTCAAGACACGCCGATCGGCCGGTACACGGATTTCGCGGAGATCCTTGGTTTCGTGTTCCGGGGTGACCTGTGGGAGCGCTTCTGGCGGCTGATCGAGCCCGACCGCAATCCGTGGGGCTGGGGCTACGATGAGGTGGCCTACGCCGTTTGCGGGTTCCGCAAAATGGCGATCATCGATTGCGAGGTCGTCAAGCACACCCGCAAAGGGTCGTATCATGCCGCCGTTGCAGCCGACCACCAGGAGACGCACCGGCGCTACCGCCGCCACTATCTCGCGCGGAAGAAGACGCTGTGCGAGATCTCGGACCAGCCTTGGCGAAAATATATCCTGACCCCCCTCTGGCTGCACCTGCACTCGGCTTTTGCCCGAGCTTTTGTTTTGCCTGGGGTTGTCGCCCTGCGACGGCTCATCAGGACATGCCGCGAACGCCTGTGGGCGGCGTTCGGAGCCCCGCGTTTACACGGTCTTGAGCCGCCGGAAGGCGGTACTGGGACCCCAAACGCGATACATCGCGTTTGGGAACCCACTCCCAACGGTCAGCCGGCGCTCGGTATATCCGGCAGAGGTGAAGCGCCTGTTCCGACGAGGGAGAAAACGGTTTGTCTCTCGGACCGGCCACCGGCAACGTCAGAAGAGGAGCCGACCCAAAAGCCCAAGCGCAAACGGCGGACGCCGATCCTCAGGCGAACCAAGGTAAAAGCGACGAAGTAGACGGCCCCAATCCCCTTGCTCCGAATCTCCCGTTGGCGATGGGCACGACCACGTCGGCCGCCGAGCAGATCGCCATCTGGGCAATGAAGATGTCGGCACAGCTTTCGGCGTGCTCGATACAGGATTCGGGTTCGCGTGGTTCTGCCTCATTGGACATCCGGCTCGTCGGCGGGGTCACAGCGTGCCTTGCGCGAGGGAAACAGGATCGACTTGGCGCAGGTCTTGATCCAGGTCCAGTGCAGCACAATGTGCACCAGGATCAGAGAAAGGAAGAGCAGGGCCAGAATGAAGTGAACGTAGCCCCAATCATGCCGGCCCAAGCCGAGCAGTTGTCTCACCTCCCCGACGCCTGAACCAGGGCCGCGTCCGCCGCGAAAACCATACCCATGCCCTCCACCCCCGCCACCCGAGCCCGGCGGCAGGACCCATTTCATGACGGCACCCGTTGCCGCCAACAAGAGCAGGTTCACAAAGCCAATCAAGTCCACAATGAAATTGAGGGTCGTACGTCTCATGGTCGTCATCCAAGGAACAGATTGACACTTGCCGATCCGGCTCGATCCAGACACATGGCCACGTCCCCTTCTTCCCCACCGTCAAGGAGTCCGTCTCGTTCGTCTATTGGGGCTGGTCGTCCATCTGCAATGCCCCCGTAGGGCATGCTTGGGCGCACTTGCCGCACTCGATACACTTCTCGGCATCCACCGTGGGCGCCTCGGTTCCTTTCTGCGCGAGCGCTTCCACCGGACAGACTCTGACCGCAGGGCACTTGTGGTTCTGCGGACAACGTTCTTTGTGGATCAGGACAGACACGGTCTACTCCTCTTTCCTCGCAAAGCGGTCTCAAGGGCAGGCATGCCCACCTGCATGACCAGGGCAAACGCTGTTCTCATTCATCTCCGGCAGTTCACCTGCCTTCAGTTGCTCCAGGGCCTGAGCGATTGTGCCGCCGCCGCAACGGTACACCTTGATCCCCACTCCGCGGAGTCCCAGCAAGGCCCCGGCCCCGATCCCGCCCACCAAGACCGCATCC
>Ga0315289_10011714_pt1 | contig 12410 bp, 11 predicted proteins | sample YL17G11_40_MG_FD_203452 | JGI IMG/M metagenome (GOLD analysis project Ga0315289, IMG submission 203452) | Sediment microbial communities from Yellowstone Lake, YNP, Wyoming, USA - YL17G11_40 | ecosystem: Environmental > Aquatic > Freshwater > Lake > Sediment | place: USA: Wyoming | collected...
GGCCGCCTCCATCCTGCGCCGCAATGACTGCGCATATGCGGGATCGCCTTTTCCTACGATGACAAGGCCAAGACCGGCATGCCGCTTTTTGATCAGCGCGGCCGCGTCGATCACCGTTTCCATGCCTTTGATGGGCTCCAGGCGTCCGATGCTGCCGATGATGGGGCTGCAATCGGCGTCCACCCCCGCGGGCAGGGACCGCCGCACGCCGGGCGAGAACAGCGATGCGTCGACCCCGTTGGGAATGACGACGGTCCTGCTTTTCGCATAAGGAAAGCGCGCCGCCGTGGACCGGGAAACCGCGATAAGCCGTGTGCATAAAAACGGCATGATCCGGTCCCATAATCCATCGGAAAGCGATACGCGGTAATGGAAAAATGCGGGCACGCCGATGAGCAGCGAAACGATGCCGGCATAGGCATGCGCGCGGGAATCATTCGCATGCAGCAAAGCGATATGCCGCTGTTTACAGCAATCAACAAGCACGCGAATGGAGCGCAGCGCTTGTCCCAGCCGCCACGAGCGAAGCGGCGGTAATGGGACCTGGAGCGTTTCGCATCCGGCAATGCGCAACGCATCGATAAAATCGCCGGAGGATCCCACCGCCGCAACCGGCTGGAACCGGGAGCGGTCCAGCCGCCGCACCAGTTCGCGCAGGCTGATCTGACCGCCGCCAACGATGGTCCCGCTGCCGCAGAGATACAGAATGGTTCGTTTCCGTTTGGCCATCGGCTATCCCGTTCCGGACGGGCGCTTGCGGGCGACCGCCCAGATCGTATCGTACAGGTTGATTCCCGAAATCGCATGGATGGCCCGACACGCGGAATACATGGCGGACTCGAATACCAGCGATATTCCCCCGGCGGCGAAAAACGGGTCCAATCCCAGGTGCAGGACTTCAAAACCGTTCCGTTCGAGAAGCACGTTAAGCACCGCAGGCCGGAAATAGGAGAGATGAATTTCGTCCTGCGAGGCGTCAAGCGCCAGTCGCGGCACGCCCAGAGGGCCGTAATGCCGGAACCGTCGTACACCCAGAAGACGAAGGCAGTATTTGATGAATCCCGATAGCCGTCTGCGGACCGAGGCAATTTCATTGGGCACGGCAATCATGATGATTCCGCCGTCCGTCAACAAGGACGCGCATTTCATGACCGTTGCGCGCGGGTCGGGCACGTGTTCGAGGACATGGAACAGCGTCACGTTGTCAAATGTACCGTTCCGGTCCCGGACATCTTCGACGAACGTCCGCATGATCGACAGACCGTATTTCTCCCGCGCGATGCGCACGGCGCTTTCGGACACCTCGGTGCCCTCAACGCGCGAGAAATGCGGCCGCGCCTGTGCGAGGAACTGTCCCGTGCCCGCGCCAACGTCAAGCAGCGCGCCCGGCTTTATCCAGGGGAGCACCATGCGCAGACGCCGTCTCCACAGCCGCTCGCGCGCGTCGCCGCGCTCAAGCCAGGAATCGTATTTACCGGATTGCGAATAAAAATCCGCGATATCGTCCGTTGACGGACGCGGATTATGAAAGATATGGCCGCATTCCCGGCACATACACAGCGCGGCGCGCGCATCGATGGTGCGCATTGCCGCGCTGCCGCAGGCCGGACAGCCGCTGATCGTCAGTTCATTCATGCAATTCCCCGGACCCCTTCTCCGCCGTCACCAGGAGCGAAGGCCCCAGACACGCACTTCCGAATGTGATATAATACGCCGCGGAGAGACAGCATTGGATTATGCCGAGTATGGACTTGCCCAATTGCCTGCCTTTGACGTCCGCTGCCAGCGAAGAATTCCGCACCACGATGTTCCGGTATCCGCTTCGGCGCAGAATACGCCGGATGGTGGCAGCGGTAAAACAACAGTCCAGGAACAGCGCAAAGTTGTTTTGCAAAAACGGAATCCGCAACGACCTGCCCAGCCGGAACACAATTTTTCTGATGCCGAAGTTATGAATGCGCAATACGATCCGGCCGCGGTCCGCAAGAACGCCGCGCAATTCGCGCAGGATCGCGGCAGGATCGCGGAGATGGTCAAGGACATTCCAGAGGGTCACCATTTCGAACCGGATGCCCCAGGCGCCGATCGCCTCAACGCCGCCCTGACGTACATCCAGATGCAGTTCTTCGCGCGCTATCCGTACGACCTGTCCCGCCACATCAACGCCTTTGGCGTCCCACCCCCGGTCCACAGCAAGCCGGATGAAATGGCCGAACCCGCAGCCGAAATCCAGGAGCGCGCCTTTTGTCAATCCCCGGGAGACCCGGCGGAAATCGGCCGCAAACACATGCACGCGGTCGGCGTCAAAGTGCATCATATGGCTGTTATAGAATGTGTTTGCATAATAGTTGATGAGTTCGGTCTCCTGCCTGGGCGGGCAGGTATACCCGATATCGCATGAGGGGCAGAAAGCAATAAAGCGGCCGTTGTCCAGCATGAGCGAAGGCCGCGCGCCGGCGTACGCGCAGGAAGGGCATTGGGAACGCGGCATGTCCGGCATGGCGCTTCTCTCCGCTATACAGCGTGCAATTTCCGCAGAATCCGCGAAAGGCCGGCGCCGATTTTCCGCTGCGTGAATTTTTTCCAGTAATAACGCGCGTCGGCCATGCAGGTAATATAGGTGGCGATCCGCAGTATCCTCCAGATCGAAAAGAATTCCCGGATCGCCTTCCTTTTTACTTCCGGCAATTCTTCCGCCGGCACCTGCGACAGGGTGATTTTGGGCATCCAGAAGCTCAAGTCCCTGCAGTAATCGTCCATGGCGATGCCGCCGGTATCGATGCTGTCCCAGAGCGGCGTGCCCGGAAAGGGAATGGTGATGGAAAAGCTGGCAAAATGGCATTTCAGGCTTTTCGCAAAGCGGACGGTCTGCCGCATTTCTTCCCGGGTTTCGGTGGGAAAACCCAGCATGAAGTAGCCCCAGGTAAGGATCCGGTTGCGCACCAGGGCGTCAATGGTCCCTTTTACTTTGGAAAGGTCCAGCTTTTTTTTAATCAATCCCATGATGCGCGGCGATCCGGTTTCCACGGCGACGCATGCCATGAATGCGCCTGCCTTTTTCATTTTTGCGGCCAGCTCGTTGTCCATTTTATCGGCGCGGAGCCCGCTGGGAAATTGCAGGTATATTTTCCGGTTCAGGGCAATCAGCCGGTCCATGACCTGTTTTGCGCGCGCAACGTCGAAATTAAAAGTATCGTCTTCGATATGAAATTCGCGCACGCCGAATTTTTCAATGAGAAGCGAGACCTCTTCGGCAATGCGCGCCGGGGATTTGGTGCGCACTTTGTATCCTTGCTGGTGGTGGCAGTAAATGCAGTGATACGGGCAGCCGCGGGAGGTAAAGATCGGCATAAAGCGCGGGTAGCGGATGCGCATGCCGTGCATGGCTGAAAAATGGAAATACCGGTCGATATCGATCAGGTCGTAGGCGGGCAGCGGCAGATCGTCCAGGTTTTGGATAAAAGGGCGGTCTTCGTTCATTACCAGCCGTCCGTCAACCTTGAATCCGATCCCCCGGATTCCGTCCAGCGGCAGTTTTTTTTCCAGGGCATCGACTAATTCCGCAATCGTATATTCGCCTTCGCCGCGCACAATAATATCCACCCACCGGTTCTGAAGCGTTTCTTTCGGCAATGCGGTCACATGGTGGCCGCCGAAGATGACAATGCAGCCCGGCAGGACTTCCTTGACAATCCTTGCCGTGTCGAATGAAAGATTGGCGGCAAAGGAAAGACATTTTATGCCCACGTACCGCGGTTTTGCCTCCAGAAGGATCCGGCGCAATTCCGCTTCATTGATTTCGCCGACTATTCTGTCGATGATGGAAACGGACAGTCCGAGTTTCGTCACATGCGGCGCCAGGTACGCGTACTCGATGGGCGGATAGATGGTTGCCGTTTTAATGAAAAGGAAGTCGGTTGGAGCGTGCATAACGTTTCATCGTATCATTACGCCGAACAATGGGCAAGGAAAAGATACGCCGGCTGCCTAACTGGCGGTAATACCGGAAGATCGACCGCCTTTTTTATTGACTTGCTTGAGCCGGCATGGTTTAATTAAAGTAATAAACGGCTGTTACCAATGCCCCGGGCACTATCTTGGCATATGAATAATGCAGGCTCAATGAATATCCTGGCGATCGGCTCCCATCCCGACGATATTGAATTCGGGTGCGGCGGAACGCTGTATAAATACATCCGGAAGGGTCATTCCGTTTACATGCTGATATTGACGCATGGTGAACAGGGAGGTGTGCCCGCCCGGCGCATGCGGGAACAGCGCGCGTCCGCGAAAAAGCTTGGTGCAGCTGGCTTGTTCTGGGCCGAATATATCGACACCCGCCTTCCGTTTTATGAAGACATCATCCCGTCCATTGAAAAAGTAGTGCGGAAGGTGCGGCCCCAATTCGCGTTTGTGCATTTCGGCAAGGACACGCACCAGGACCACCGGCAGGCCAGCCAGAGCGCCATTGTGGCAACACGCAATGTGCCGAACGTGCTTTTTTATGAGGGGCCGACCAGTTTTGAATTCGCCCCGAATGTGTACGTGGACATCGGCGCATCCATGAAAACTAAAATCAAATGTCTTGCCTGCCATGCGTCGCAGGTCATGAAAACGAACGTGGAAAGCCAGTCGATTCTGGATATCGCGCGCGCGACCGCGGTATTTCGCGGCACGCAATGCCGCCGCCGGTTCGCCGAGGCGTTCGCATCATTGCGCATGTTCATTCTTCCGTAAGAGGGGAAATCCATGGCGTCGTTGATCAAACGCGTTTTTCCTTTGCCGGTATTGCTGCTGTATCCGGTCGCCGCTGTCCTCTGTCTGCCGCAGGCAAAGGCATGGGCCGAATCCAGACATGCCCTTCATGCCGGATATCTGATGCTCGTGGCTTTCGTATTCACCTGCATCATCATGCCGATCGCTATGGAAGCGGGACTGCGGTTCGGGATCGTGGATGCGCCCGATGAAGCGCGCAAACAGCATACAGGGGTCACACCGTTGACCGGCGGATTGGCGATCTTCATCGGCTTTTGCGCCACCATCCTGCTTAATTTCCATTTCTCTTTGCAGATGAAAGCGATTCTGTCATCGGGCGCGCTGATATTCGTGACCGGATTAATCGACGACCGGTATGGATTGTCGGCAAAAGTGCGTCTGGCCATCCAGCTCGTTGCCACGGCGATCCTTATTTATTTCGGCGTCCGGGTGACTTTCGTGCCGCCTGAACTGGGCGGCGTGTATGTCGAATGCGTCATTACCGCTCTCTGGATCGTGGGTATCACTAATTCCATGAATTTTATTGATGGCATGGATGGTCTGGCCGGCGGGACCGGCATTATTTACGCGTTCTTTTTCGCCGCGGTAGCCGGACTTACGGGCCAGTGGTATATGCTTTTTCTGGCCGCCGCCATTGCCGGCGCCTGCGCCGGATTTTTTCCCTATAATTTCCGGCGCACAAAACCGGCCCTGGTATTTCTGGGCGACAGCGGCGCCACGTTTGTAGGATTCATGTTCGCCAGTTTTGCCATTCTCGGGGAATGGGGAGACAGCATTATCGATATTCTCGTGCCGGTGTTGATCATGAGCGTACTGATTTTCGATATGACCCTTACGACCTTCGTGCGGATCACGACCGGCGAAGTGCGCACATTCGGTCAATGGATACATTATACCGGCCGCGACCATTTCCATCACCGGCTTATGTCGCTGGGAGTGACCGAAAAGCAGGCGGCGATGATCTTTTTTGCGGTGTCCATCTGCTTCGGTATCGAATCCCTGACGCTCTTGTTTTCAAATCTGTCGAATTCAATCCTGATTCTGATACATTCCGTGCTCCTTTTCATTCTGCTCGGGTTCATCCTGGTCCGGCGCAGCGCCGGTAAAACGGAGAAAGCGGTACGATCATGCCCATGACCGAAAAGCAGCTCAAGGACGGGCGCCAGCTTCACGGCATGAATGGTATTTCCGATCTGGTAAAATCGATCGAAATACTGCCGGAATTCATCGTGCTCGATACCATGTACGCCAACAGCGAAGATTCACCGGTCGCCGGCAACAATCCCGCAGCGCTGCAATACGAAAAGCTCGCGCAGCGTTTTGAGCATGTTCTGGTCCGTGAGATGCAGATCGAACACGCCAACGACGTGCGCAGCCTGCCGTTTACGTCGCTTTTTTCACTGGCCGAGATGATACTGTACAGCATGGCAAAAACCGAAGCGATCCTTCTGCAGGTGATGCATCCGGTGTATCGCGGCAATTTTATTCCCTGCCATTCACTGAACGTGGCGTTCATCAGCGGCATGGTGGGCATGGGCATGGGCTTGTCGTACCGCGAACTCAACGAGTTGTGCGTCGCCGGCCTGCTTCATGATTTCGGCATGACACGCATCGCGCCGCAGCACTATTTCCATGACGGCATTCTGTCCGTTGAAGAACGCGCGATCGTTGAAACGCACCCCATGGTGGGTTATCAGTTTTTTGAGCAGTTGCGCCGCGATTTTCCCTGGCTGCTGCGCGTGATTCTGGAGGAACATCGCCGCGAAAACAATATCGGCTATCCCGCGAATGACGGGGAAGAGCTGCATCTCTACTCGAAAATCGTGGGTCTGTGCGACACCTTTGAAGCACTTACGCATGCGCGCCAGTTCCGCAAGGCGTTCCATCCTGCGGATGCGATCAAGAAAATCATCGCGGAGCGCAATGTCAAGTTCGCGCGCGGCGTGCTGCGCGCCATGGTCGATACCGTTTCCATTTATCCCATGGGCGGGCTGGTCCAGTTGAACAACAAAAAGATCGCCCTGGTCATCGAACCGGTCAAAGGTTCGCCGCTGCGCCCGATCATCCGGCTGGTGCACGGCGCCGGGTCCAACGAAAAGGAAAACGGCAACGGCAGCGGGTATCTGGACCGCATCAACCTGACAAAAGAGACGACCCTGTATATCACCGGTCTCGTCTACGACGACCTGCACCAGCTCCCGCCCAAAGAGGAAACGCCGAATGAGCAGAAATAGCGGTGGCATGCAGGGGCGTTTGATCGATCTGCTGAAAAGCGCCATTCTCGGTGATGCCGCAGGCGCTGCTCCCGAATGCGCCGATTCCGTTTTCCGGGCGGCGGAGGAGCACGGCGTTTCGGCCCTTATCTATTCCGCGTTCGCGGCCAAAAAAAAAACTCCGCCCCTGAGCATTTTCGTTCCGCCTGCGAAACGGCCTTGATTTTCAGGGAACTTGCGCAACTGCGTCTTTCAGAATTGTTCTCGGCGTGGAACAATGCCTGGCCGGTGGTTTTTATCCAGGGCCTGGCCCTGACGGAATGGTACGGCGATGCTCTCCTGCGTCCCATGACCGACGTGGACCTGCTTCTGCCCCATGGCGGGGCTGAAGAATTCCGCCGTCTTCTGGAATCCAAAGGCGCAATACCCTTTGGAGACTACCGCAACACCTGGGACCTGGGCGGTCTTCAGATCGATCTGCATGAGGACCTGTGGGCCGCCGACCGTCTGCCCGGCAGGGCATGGTGCGCGCCTTCGATTTCAGCGGAGTTTCTGCCCAGCCGGCGCATCCTGCAGGCGCTGGTACCGGCGCCCCGATTGCTCTTCCTTCACGCCGTGTTTCATGGCGTCAAGCACGGATTTTCGCGTCTGGTATGGGACGCGGATTTGCTTCTGCTGCATACCCGGGGGTTTTCGGCGGTGCCGCCGGGTGACAAGGCAACGGTATATGATGCGATAGCCCGTGCGCGCCTTCGCCGGATCTGGGGAATTGATATGGGGGAATCCGGGGTCCCGCGCGATGTGGTGCGGCGCGGCCGCTTCATCGAATCCCTGGTATCGCGCTATACCGTTGAGGGAACCGGCGAGATGGCCCTGGCGCTATGTTGTCCGCGTCTTCATCAGCGATTCGCGTACCTGTGGGCGTCCGCACTGCCGCCGCGTCGGGTTCTCGCGCAAATGTACGGCGACGCGCCGTATGCGGTATTGCTGCTGAAACGCGCGTATGCAATGATCATGCTCCTTCTTCGCGCAATGGTGCGGCGATGAACAGCGCGATGATTTCCATCGGCGGCATTCGCCTTTTGTTGCGCGGCGATGCGCCGGACCAGTTGCTGGATCGATATGCCGGTTTTCGGGTGCATTCCGGAAAGCCGGACATCACCTTCGCCTGCGCGTTCACGGATTCCCGGCTGACGGCCGGGCGATCTTTGGCGGACGTATGCTGCGACGATCGCGGCGGCTTTCGTGCTGCGCGCGGGGATTTTGCCTGCGCATGGCGCGGGGCACGCGGAAAATTGACATGCCGGAATTCTCCCTACAGCCTGGACGCCTGCCTGCGCGTGGTCCTGTCCGCCGCGCTGCTGTGCCGCGGCGGCATGCTGGTGCATGCGGCCGCCGTGCGGATCAACGGCGCGGCGCGGCTTTTTATCGGCCCGTCGGGCGCGGGCAAAACAACCATTGCACGGCGCGTCGGCCGCTGCCCCGTGTTGAGCGACGAGATCGTGGCAATCGGCCGCAACGCAAGCGGCCGGGCCATTGCATGGGGAACGCCGTTCTGGGGCGAAATGGGGACCGGTCCGGCGTTTGTAAAGCCGGCGCCCGCGGGTACGCTCTGTTTTTTGCGGAAAAGCGATCGCCTGCGTCGTTTGCCGCTATCGGCCGGACCGGCGGCCCCCCGGCTGCTCCGGTGCTGCTGTCTTTTTGGCAATGACGCCCGCCTGGCCGCCGATGCTTTGCGCAATGCGATCTGGTTCGCGCAAAACGTACCGTGCTGCGAATTGCGGTTTGCAAAAGGCAGCCGGATCGAACCGGCGTTTGCCGGTTCCACGGAGGATCAATGTGTGCAGGAAACGGCAACTATTTCCGCGCGGAGTCTCCGGGATCCGGAAGGCCGCGCATAAGCGCTTGATTTCGCTGCGGCTTATCGCATAACAATACTGGCGCGGATTTTGCGGGAATTATATACTGTAATAAAGCGCGAAAGGACACCCATGCACCGTCCGTTTCCGATTTCCCTTGCAATCGCAACCGTTGTACTTCCCCTCTGCCTCTTCTCCTGCGTCCGGCGCGTGACCGGCGTGCCGTCGGCCATGCAGGAGACGGTAATTGATAAGAAGGAATTCGAAACGGCCGTGCGGCAGCAGGCGCCGGGACAGTCGCCGGAGCGGACTGCGTCCGCTCCCGCCGAAAGCGGAACCGCGGCCGCTCCTTCCGCCTCCACGACAAGCAGTCCCGATGAAACCATCAGCCCCGGCGACGTTGTTTCTATTTCCATCTTCGAAAAGCTTCCCGCCAGCCAGGAAAAAAGAACGGAAATGCGGCGCATAGAAGAAAGCGGCGTGCTGTTCATCATGCCCATCGGCGCCGTGCAGGTGGGCGGCCTTTCCCTTGCGCGGGCGCGCAGCACCATCGAAGACCGCCTCAGGGAATTCGTCGTATCGCCGTATGTTGAGATCGAGCTGTATAAAAAGCACGTGGAACCCCAGGTATATGTGTTTGGCGAGGTCCAAAAATCCGGGACAATACCGCTCCAGACGGGCAGGACGCTGCTGGATGCGATCTCGGCCGCCGGCGGCTGCAAAGACGAAGCCTATCGCCGCACCATCACTGTTGTCCGGGAAGACGGGCCGCAGGTCCGCATCTTTACCATTAATCTGTACGATATCCTGAAAAACGGGAAGATCCAGGAGAATATTTCTCTCAGGGACCGTGATATCGTATTTGTGCCAAAGCGGATCATCCGCAATGTGCGCGATGTTCTGCAGGACCTGGCGACGGTGTTGCCGTGGTATTATTTATTCCGGGGATTATAGCGCAGGGGAGATTCAACGCCTCCTGAAAGGAAACCATCGTGCCTCAATATGAGTTCCAGATAAGCGATTACGAACGGATATTCCGTAAACGCTATAAGATTGTTCTGCTCAGCGTGATCTGCGCGCTGGGATTCTCCATGTTCATCGCCCGCATGAAGGCCCCGCTTTTCAGCGCCACGGCCACGGTCAAGGTGGACCGCAATTCAAACATGATGGGCATGGAGATGGAATCCATGATGTACGGAACATGGGACAATATCGAGACCCAGACCAAGGTCATCACCAGCTTCCCGGTGCTTCTGCTTGCGGCCAAGCGCCTGCACCGGGTGCCGGATTCATTGACAGAAGAAAATTATGCCACGGATGACCGGAACATCGGCGTGCTTGAGCAGCTGCGCGGGCAGGTGAATCCGGCGCTCACCGGCGGCACCAATATGATCCAGATCACCTCCACCTGCGGCGCCGCGACCGAAGCGCGCGATCTGGCCAACGCCATCGCTTTCGCCTACAAGGATTTTTCCGTGGGCGGAAAAAAGATGCATGCCATCAAAACGAAGCAGTTCGTGCAGGAACAGCTTGACCTGTGCAAAAACGACCTGCAGAGCGCCGAGCAGGAGGTCAAATCGTTCGAGGAGGGGCAGAGCATACCTTCGATCGATGAATCGGTGCGAAGCACCATTGACAAGTCGGGCAAGGTGGAAAACGATCTGGATATGGTGGACAACGCGCTTTCGGTGATCAGTATGCAGCAGGCCAAGCTCATGGACCGGTTCAACAATCCCACCGACTCCCGTTTTTCGATTTCCGCGGCGGATTCGGCGCGCGCGCGTTCCGACACGAGCGCCGCGCGCATCGCGGGCATGCGGTGGGTGTCCGACTTTACCGATGATGATCCGGGCATCCGGCGCCTTAACGACCGTCTGTTGCAGCTGCAGATCCAGCTCGACGACCAGTTCGCCTATTATAAAACGAACCATCCGGCCAACAAAGAAATCGAAAACCGGATCAAGGAAACCATCGAACAGATCATGGCCGAATATGAAAAGAAGGTCAAGCAGCTTGCCGCCAAACGCGAAAAGCTGTCGGCGGACCGCACGACCATCGAAGGCGAAATGCAGAAGCTGCCCGGCAACCAGATGGAGTATGCGCGCCTTCTGCGCAAACTCAAGGTGAACGAAGAGCTGTTTACCATGCTTTCCAAACGATTGCAGGAAGCCATGATCGCCGAAGCGGGGGTTGTTGACGACGTGACCATCATGTCCGTGGCCACGCTGCCGCGCGGGGCTATCAATAAAGGCGTGTCTCGCATCGCGGTCATGGGATTTTTCCTGGGTCTTCTTCTGGGCGTGATCCTGGCCGTGATCCGCGAAATGTTCGATACGTCGATCGGCACCATCGAAGAGGTCGAGCGCACGCTTAAAATGACCGTTCTTGCGGTGATACCGCACATCCAGATGGACGATCAGCCTAAGCAGCCGGCCAAGCAACCCGCTGATAAAGACACAAAAGATCTGCCGAAAATAAATGTACGGTTCAGGCCGGGATTGATAACGCAGTTCAATCCCAAAGACCCCTGCGCCGAAGCCTACCGTATTTTGCGCACCAACCTGGAATATCTTTCGTTCCAGCACCCGCTGCGCGTGATCCTGATGACCTCGGCCACCATGCAGGAGGGCAAAAGCACGACCCTTGCCAACCTGGCAATCACCTTTGCCCAGCAGGGAAAGCGGATCCTGATACTGGAATGCAACCTGCGCCGGCCGTCGCTATATCGTTTGCTGGGCCTGGAAAAAGGCCCCGGCATATCCGATATCCTCATCGAAAAAGCCGAATGGCAGAACTGCGTCAAGAACGTGACCGATCTTGCTTTGGGAGAATTCCAGCTCGAAGAGATCCTTTCCATGCCCGGCCTGGAAAATTTTCATATCATCACGTACGGCCAGACCCCTCCCAATCCGGCGGAGCTTCTTTCGTCCGCGCGCATGGACGAGCTGATCTCTGATGTGCGCGACCAGTTTGATTTCGTGCTGGTGGACGCGCCGCCGCTTCTGCCTGTTGCCGATTCCATGGTGCTTTCCACCAAAGTCGACGGCGTTGCGCTGGTGTATCGCGCCGGCAGCGTGCCGCGCAGCTCCATCAAACTTGCCAAGGAACGGCTTGAGACCGTGCAGGCCAATATCCTGGGCGTGGTGCTGAACGACATCCGTCCCGAAACCAGCGGCGCGCATTATGCCTCCGTCTACTCGAAGTACTACGGCAAGGACGATCCGCGCCATGCGAAAAAGAAACAGCCGTTCTGGAAACGGCTCCTGTCCAAGAAAGCGATCACCATGACGCGATAATTCCGATTCGTTCGCAGGGACCGACCCGCCATGCTGCTTGAAAATGTAAATCAGAACGCGCTGATCATGATGGTGATCGTTCTCGCCTCCGCGGGCGCGGCGCTGCTTGCCTATTTTATAATCGGCCAGGACATGGCCCCGGTTTTGTGGGGCGTCATACTCATCGGCGTTTTTCTGCTCTGTTTTTTCAGCGTAAAAATGTCGCTGGTCATCCTTATTTTTTCCATGCTCCTGTCGCCCGAGGTGGTCGTGGGCTCCACGGTACG
>Ga0315289_10011715_pt1 | contig 12410 bp, 11 predicted proteins | sample YL17G11_40_MG_FD_203452 | JGI IMG/M metagenome (GOLD analysis project Ga0315289, IMG submission 203452) | Sediment microbial communities from Yellowstone Lake, YNP, Wyoming, USA - YL17G11_40 | ecosystem: Environmental > Aquatic > Freshwater > Lake > Sediment | place: USA: Wyoming | collected...
GGTTAAAACAAAAGGTTTCAATCCACGCCCCCGTACAGGGGGCGAATCAGGCTATTCGGCGCATAGTGGAGGAAGGAAAAGTTTCAATCCACGCCCCCGTACAGGGGGCGAACTCGGCCTCGAGATCGATCCCCTCCGCCCCCGGAAGTTTCAATCCACGCCCCCGTACAGGGGGCGAAACGGTGGATTTGATGAGGTCTACATCCTCTTTTTGTTTCAATCCACGCCCCCGTACAGGGGGCGAACCTTTCCGTCGGGGGATATTCCCTGGGCGGGAAGTTTCAATCCACGCCCCCGTACAGGGGGCGAATTGATACTGCCTCTAATCGTATTGGACCATCGCCGGTTTCAATCCACGCCCCCGTACAGGGGGCGAAGTCCCGATTTGGTTCCGCCGCCGCTGGCGAAATTGTTTCAATCCACGCCCCCGTACAGGGGGCGAACAATCCCGGATCGACATGGATCTCCTGGTCTCTGTTTCAATCCACGCCCCCGTACAGGGGGCGAAGGTACATTACCTAACTAAAAAGAATTCAAAGAATAAAAAAGGCTTTCCCGCGAAACTATTTAATTTTCAAAGACCAGCAAATCTTACTTTCAATCCAATGCCAGAATTCTTCTTTTAAATCAACTAGTTGCCATCCCCGCGAACCATCCCTCGAAACCTTTGTTTGCTGTAGGTTCGCGGAACAGATTGGCGCTGGATTCCTGCTTGCGCAGGAATGACAATCCCATACAACAATCCATCCTAAAACCCCTTAAACAATAAGAGGTCCCTCCGGGTCATAAGATGTTTCCGCCCCAACCTGCTCAACCCTCCGCTTCCAATTTGCCCCTAAAAAATAGAATCGCAGGCTATCCTTCTCGCAGTTGATAATATCCGCCAATTGGTTGTGTAGGATTGCCCATTGGGTAGGATCAACCAGGCACTCGAAAACCGATTTTTGCACCCGTTGACCGTAATTCTTACAAGCCCTGGCTATATGCCTTAACCGCTTGCGGCCTTCGGGCGTTTCGGTATTTACATCGTAAGTTACGAGAACCATCATATAAACCTCACTTCCAAATAAACGGTGGATAACCGTCCAGATCCCCGCGCAGATAACGCGCCAATAGCAAGGACTGGATATAGGGGATCAGCCCGACGGCGATCTTTTCGCCCAGAAATGGATGCTGAATTTCTTCCTGTTTCCGCTTTTGGTAAGCCACCAGCAATTCTTTCCTCGTCGTGTCATCCATCATCACCGCCCCGGTTTCGGTTTTTATAAACCCACTGCCTTTGATTTGTTTAAGGTTCACGAGCGAAAGTGCCAGCCGGTCGGCCAGAAACGGCCTTAACTCTTCCATCAAGTCAAGGGCCAAACCCGGCCGCCCCGGACGATCTCGATGCAAGTACCCCACCGCGGGATCTAGTCCGACGGTTTCGAGCGCGGAACGCACATCATGAACCAGCAGGGTGTAGAGGAACGACAGAAGCGCGTTCATATTGTCCAAGGGTGGGCGGCGGCTTCTTTGGCGGAAAAAGAAATCCTCCTTCTGCGCGGTGATTAAATGATCGAAAACCGCGAAATATCGCCAGGCTGCCTCCCCTTCCTGCCCTCTCACGCTATCCAACGGAATCGGCCCCTTCAAATCATCAAGAACCCTGGCCAAGCGCAAGACCGCGTCTTCCATCTGGGGTTCCCCGGGGTTGTCGGGATGATCCCGCAGGGCGCGAAGGAGCACCGTCCGGCCGTTCGCAACCTTGGCGGTGACTATCACCCGGGCAATATCCGCCGAACTCGTTTCTGAATCGGCCCGGCGATATTGTTCCCGCCGGAGCAGAACATTCCCCGAAACCGGCCCTTCCACCCGCGCCCAGAATCTCCCATACTCGCTTAAAAAAGAAATCGTCACGTTCCGCTCGCCGCAAAGCTCCATCAGCGGCGGACTGCAGGACACCTGACCAAAGCAGACAATGCCGCCCAGGGTATGGATGGGGACCTGCAACTTTGTCTCCTTTTCAACCCGGACCAAAACCGTTTCCCCATCCCGCGACAGATAGGCCCCTTGGGTTGTGACGTATAAGGTATTCAGGAGATGCTTCATTTTCCATCTGCTCCGACCTCGGCCATGCTCTCCGAAAGATACTTGCGGGCGCTATGCTTACCGTCGGCGGTTTTCGGAAGACAAATCTGTTTGAGCGAACAGCTCTCACATTTCTTCTCATAGGTTGCCGATGGCGTCTTGCCCAACCGGATAAGCTCATGCAAGCGAGCGGCGGCTTGTTGGGTCGCCGTGCGAAGATCAGCCGAAAACTTCACATCATGACGCCGCCGGGGTTTGCCGTAAAATATCTGCCCCTCCACCACCTGAGCCCCAAGCATCTCTTCAAGGCACATTGCCTGGGCGCAGAGTTGGACTTCATCGCAAATATCCGGTTTGGGACGGCCCCGTTTATATTCAACGGGCAATGGGCACCAAAACCCCGAAGCATCTTTTAAAACGATCCCATTTTTGTCTTCGCCGACTAGCTGATGAAACTCGATCAAATCCGCTTTTCCGATCAGGCCGAGTTCCAACGAGCGAATCCGCAAGCTACGGACTACGCGCAATTCACCCCTGACCTCAACCTCATATTCATCAACCCGGTCATGAAGATGACGCCCCTCTACCGTTAAGCGGTTCTCTACCCAGGCCTGTTCGATGTGAATCAACCCGCATTGCCGCTCGCAAAAAATCAGGTGCTGAAGCGAGGAGATGGGAAGAAGATCGTCTTCGGTGAACATGTTTTTTTCCTCGGGCCGACGTTTCGAAACGACAGAGAAGAAAGTCGGTTTTTTCCCCTGCTTGACTCTACTTCGTACCGCCCTCGCCGGCTAACCGCACGTACTTGCCCAGCTTCTGACCCAATACTTCAAGCAGACGGTCCTTTTCCTTGAACGATAATGAGATCAACCGCTTTCCTTCCTGCTGATAAAGTTTCTTTTTCTTGAGCATCCCTATCTGGTAGTCGATCGTATCCATCCCCCAATATTCGATATAGACGTCAAACTCAGGCAGATAGAAATCGGGGCGGATAGCGTACCCCTCGACAATACGGATGCGCTCGTCATACCGGTAGGCGATCTTGCGTGCGTGCAGCCAGTCCGCGATCAGCCGCTCGCCTTCCGATTGAACCAAGCTGCCGTCCCGCGCGCGGATCGTCTTGTTGAGATCAACCTTGGTATCAAAGTTGCGCCGCTTCAAGTAGACCTCGTCGAAGCACCGATCGCAAAAGACGCGGTCGAAGGCGCGGCGCGAGCGTGTGTACTCGTCGGCGTCCACCCGCGCCCCGCACCGCTGGCAGACCTTCACCTCTTGAGCGGCCGCTAACCGGCACGCTTCGGAAATGATTTCGACCGCCCTGGCTGCGTCGCGTCGGTTGTACTCCTTCTCATGCCCGGCGGAAGCCATGTCCCTGAGATCCGGCAAAGCAGCTTCGGCGGCGGCTCCATAGGCTGACAGGCCTTTGACCGCATACTGCCTCACCTGTGGGTGCTCGTCGCGCAGAACCGTCAGCAGCGCGGTAATCGCGGCCTTGGCATCGGCGGTGCCAGAGAGTTTCCCGATGGCCGACACCGCCAGCCTGCGCACCTCTGAAGACGGCTTCTGGAGTAGTTCGATCAGTTCCGGGAGCGCCGACCCATCCCCAGCCCGCCCCAGCTCCACCGCCCGCGCGGCTAACTTCTTTTCGACGAGGCGGTCCATGCGTCATGCTTCCAACGTCAAGCGGTTCTCGATCCAAGCCCCCTCGATGTGGATCAATCCGCACTGCCGCTCGCAAAAGATCAGGTGTTGAAGGGCGGAGATGGGGAGCAATTCGTCTTCGGTGAACAAAGCTTCCCTACAACTTCTCGATGATGGTGACTCCCTGCGGCATCTGGGATTGGGCAGGTACCTTTACCTCGTAATCGGAAAAATCCCGAACCGGACTGGTTTTAGCCGAGATTTTCACCAAGTCAAAAAGCTTGTGAGCCGGTGTGTTGCCCATCGCAGAATCATGTTTGAAAACAATCAGCTTGCGCGTAGCCATATGGCCCCGAGCCGCCGAATGGTCATGCTCAAACATGTTGAGGAGCGCATCCCAGAACAGACCCAGATCATCTTCAGAGAAGCCGGTTCCATTTCTTCCGTTGGTATTGTCAGCCAATGGTGCCGAAACAAAGCCGTGGCAGCAGTAGAGACCGTAGGGAACGGTGAATTTACGGCCCATTGTGCGGTTATCCCCCTGCTGGGCTTCCGCCTCTGCCTCGGTGGCTACCGCCATCCGGGTAATACTGTGTTCAAGCAATACCACTTGATCTACACTTCGGGCAAAAGTCATCTGCACCGGGCCGCGCACTTGTCCGCAGTTGACGCCGGTGGACATCACTGCGCCAAAGGTCCGCACATCATAGAAATTCTCGCACATCCACTTTCGAGCTTCGCCGACCTTGTCCCCACCTTTACGCTTTCCTTCCGATGCAGAGAGGTCTACTCCCAGCGCCTTATACGCACGCTCATGTTGCTGGTTGAGTATCGCTTTTTCCTTGACATAGATTTCGTATGGGGGCTGTTCCCTTTTGTTCAAGCCTATATAGTTGCGTACTTTTCGTTTGAGGCACACATCGGTCACTAAGCCATGCCCGGTTTCTGGATCAACCCGAGGCAGATTCCCAGCGTCCGGGTCTCCATTGGGGTTGCCGTCCTTGACTTCAAAAAGCAGGACAAAATCGTATCGGTTTTTGATTTGGTCGGTCATTTTTCTCTCCTTTTCTTTTTTGTGCTGTCTTCCTCTCCTTTGTCGGGAGATGAGAAAGATTAAGATAACCTTGCCTCATGTGCCTTTATCTTCTTTCTTGGTGAAAAAGGCCTGCCGCTGATGGTAATAGCCGATGGCAAATCGACCCTGATCGGCAAGGCTCAAGTGAGATGGAAAGTCACTGATACCATCCACGATTTCTCCTATCTGCTTCTCCAGATTTACGGCAAGACCCCTATTCTCCAACTTCGAGATGTGATGGTTCTTCAATTTCAGCAGATGGGGAAAAACCGCCACCGGCGTACTCGATGCCGCGCCATAGAAACGGTCTCTTATGGTGGCATTGATACCGGGATTGGCGTGTTCCTGGGCTCGCTCCAGCACGGCAAAGAGCCGGCCCAAGAGATAGCCCGGATTGGTGTTGGTCGTATCAAGCTTCATTTGAACCTCCTTTCCTTTTGTTTGGTAGTATCTTTCGCTTCGGTCAAGCACCGCTTTGACCAGCGCCGCCCGCGGATAGGTAACCTCTTGCTCGGCATGTATCCGGCGAATGGCCGAGGCCAGAAGCGTTTGCGGGTACGGCATACCGGTCAGAATGGCCTTCATAACTTCCCCAGCTAGGTTTGGTTGAATGTTGTCCGATTTGCCTTGAACCGCCGTTGAGACGAGCAGTCGAAATATGGATAGGTGATCCGGCTGATTGGGTCCATGTACGATAGCCGTATCGTCGAAGTGCTGCCGAATATGCCGGGTTACCTCCCCAACCGTCCCGGCATACCAGAAGCGAACGGCGATCCGCGAGGCATTCGGGGCTAGTCCAAGGACGTAGAAGGGCGTGAGATCCTCTTCGAGTGGCGGGGCGCCTGTTCGGGGCGAAGCATAGAGTGCGCGAATGGACTCGTTATCCTGTTCGGATTCCCCCTTGGCGGGCTTGCCAAAGAAATCGACAAACCAGTCTTCCATCGGGTTTGGCCGTGCCGCCCAGAACACTATGCTGGCATCACCAACCTGAATGCGTTGGCGTGAACCCTTTGCCAGCAAGGTGTTCAATGCGGTGGTATAGGCGAACTCGGCCTTCTTGCCCACCGGCGCGTTGTACCCCTGATTTTTACCGTAGGAGTTGAAGGCAGGAAGATTGAAGGACACTATGTTTGCCCCGGCACTTTGGGCTCCCCACACCCCTTTAATGGCCGTATGAAGCCGTGTCGGTTCATCAAGTTCCCCTGTAACCAAGCAGGTTTGGAGATTCGTTCTGCTCGTTGTATTCGCCTTGGATAGGGCACGCATCACAGTGGGGCGTTGACAAACGAGCAACGCATCCCCATCGAGTTGAAATGCAAGGTTCGCCCCTCTCTCTTCAATCTCCGGCCAGAGGGGATGAGAGAATACAGGTGCAAAGTCGCCGCGCTCCAAGAACCGCAGAACGGCCCCGACGCCTTCGTCTTTACTCTCAGGAAAGGCTTCGCGAACACGGGACAAGAAAGCTGAGTGCTGTTCTTTCGCTCGTTCCACAAGTTGCTTGTAGTCCTTCTTCTTGTCCGGTTTGGGACGAGCCAAGACATAGGCAGGGTTATCCCAAAGTAGATTTGCTGTAATATTGCTGGCTCGCTTGACTGTTCTTGGGATAATGAAAGCCCGTCCAGATTTCTTTTTCCCTTCTCCCTGTCGGGTATCCTGTAGCCCTACGAAACCGCCCTCTCTATCGAGCACAATCAGGAAAGGTATCTCCTTCTTCTCAAAACCTTCTGGCGCAACCGAAGTGCTATCCTCTCCGGCGATTCGATCATAATAGTTTGCAAGCGCTTGCAAAATCATGATCGCACCTCCCGGTCTTCAATCGGCGGAATCTTCATTTGTCCGTCTTCAAGCCTGGCCCGAAAAAACTGGGCTGCCGGTATTCCATCGTCATAAACCTGGTCATGAAGCATCCATCCCAGTTCTATGCTATGGCCTATGGGGACAGGAAGCGGTTGATCTTCTGCGATGGGTTCAAAGTAGGCGCAAAACTCTCGGCATCCCAAATAGGGGCGTTGAAAACACTGCCCTTTTTCCGACCGCCGTAAAAAGATCTGCTCAAATTTATCAATATTGTCTTCCGGTCCGGCCTTCTCCGTCATTTCGAAAAAAGCATGGATGGTATAGGCCACATCGCGCAGAAAAAGCCCCGCCCTCTGCTGGCGTTCGTCCTCTACATAAAGGCCGAGTTGCCCGCTCCCTCTTTTCATGGCTGTCAGGGCCAGATCGGTGGACATAACCGCGCCCACCTCATTGCGCCTTACTGATTCCCATCGGATGGGCTTGAGGACATCGATCTGGGTGACGCGCCACAGGATGGCCGGTTTCCAGAGGATGGCCTCCAAGACGCCGCGCGCGGCAGAAGGCGTCATGACATCATAGGAGACTCGTTCCACCTTCATCTCCGGCCGGGTGAAACAGGCGTTCTCTCCCCAAACCTTGAGCCGCAATATACGGCTTTTTAGTGGTGGTCCATGCATATTTCCTCCTTTCGTTAAATTCACACGATAAGTTCATCGGGCTCGTATGCCAGGGACTTTTCGGAGCAGAACCCGAGCACGGGATCATACAAGGCGCCGTGCTCTTGAATAAATATTCCTTGGTAAATCTCTCCAATACAGCCTTCGGCAAGTAATCGCGAATGGAGGTACCGGGGCAGGTTCACCACATAGCGTTGCAACTTGCGAAGAAGCCATCGGTCAGGTCCGGTTTTCCTCAGGAGTTCGATCAGTTCCGTACCTTCGCCATATCGTACCAACACCGGTGCTTGACCTGAATCATCGATTAAATGGAACTTACTCGCGGCAGTACGGAAACTGAAGCGAAGCTGTGAATCCTTGGCCAAGTCTTTCATGATGCCTTTGGCATCCAATCCGTCTCCTTTCAACCAGTAAAGCTCCTTAAAGAACCGCTCGAACCGTTCCGGCGCCAGCAGGTCATCAGTGCCTTCGGACAGAAGGCGGCGGCCGATTTCGGCGGCTTGACGTAGATGGCCTGGCGGCGCTTTGCTCGGCGGGACAAACACCATAACGCGCCCCCTCTCCGTGAGATGGCCTTCACGATTACATCGTCCTGCCGCCTGAGCAATGGAGTCCAGTCCAGCCAAGGCCCGATAAACGACGGGAAAATCCAGATCGACTCCTGCTTCGACAAGTTGCGTACTGATTACACGGGTATGAATACCCTTCTTGAGGCGCTCCTTTACCTGATTTATTACCACTGAGCGATGGGCTCCGCACATAAGAGCCGAAAGATGAATTGTTCCTGCTGGCATGAGGCGGTGGAGTTCACGGCAGTCATCGCGGCGGTTGACTACGCACAGCACAGAGGGATTCTGAACAAGTTCGCAAGCCAAATCTTCCCAAGTTTGGGATCGGTTGAGATCATTTGGGACACAAATTTCGGTGCGTTTGAAGGCATTGTGGAGTGCTTGAGGATTCTCCATGATCTCCACCGTTTCCGGGAGGCCGGGGAAGTCGAAATCAACGGACTTGTGAGGCCCCAAAGCGGGTTGAGTGGCGGTGCACAATACCAATGTCACCCCGTAGTTTCGCCGGAGTTCGCCCAGAGTCGCCAGAATGGGGTTCAGGAACTCCGGCGGCAACAGTTGAGCCTCATCCAATATGACAACGCTATTGACGATATTGTGGAGCTTCCGGCACCGGCTCGTACGACTGGCGAACAGGGATTCGAAGAACTGGAGTGAAGTGGTTACGATGATGGGCGCATCCCAATTCTCGGTAGCCAAACTCTGTTTGAGCGTTTCCGGCGTTTCGTCGGGAACCTCCAGGTTGCTATGATGCTCGATGATGGCGTCGCTGAAGATTTGACGGAATTGGTCGGCGGTCTGTTCGATGATACTGGTGTAGGGAATGACATAGATGATACGCCGCTTGTCGTGCTTCAACGCATGGTGCAGAGCAAATCCCATCGAGGAGAGCGTCTTGCCGCCGCCGGTGGGAACAGTGAGGGTGAAGATACCCGGTTGGTGAGCAGCTATCGAGATACATTTCTTTAAGATATTTTCGCGGAACTGGTTGACCGGTGTGTCTTGTGCCGAATTCTTCTTGGCTTCCATAAAAGTAGTGAAGAGAGGCAGTAACTCTGAGAAGGAAGGATATGACCCTCGGAGGGAAGCAGTATCGGGTTGGATGAAAGCCTCGGTATCGAGAAAGTCAGCATCGACTAAGCACGAGAAAAGCATCCGTATCCAGAGGGCAGGATCGGAGCCGGGTTTGGGTTTTTCGGAAGGCATGGCTGGATGCAGAACTTCAGCCGGCACCTCGGCGACAGGAAGCTTTCCGAGAAGGTCAACCTTAGTAAGACGTTGGGCGAGCCCGGACAAGCCAGAAGTCTCGCTCTGCCAATCCGGCAAACCCGCATGATGACCAGTGATCAGGTAGGCTAGGATACGGCCTGCATTATTGAACTTATCGACTGCGATAATGCCACCTGCGGTGGAGTGATCAACGCGGAATGATGCTGTCCCTGCAGAGGTTTCACTACTCGAAGTCATGTTGAGCATCGCCTGGAATTCCATGGAGTACTTACCCAAATCGTGCCACAACCCTGCCAAATAACCCCACTCTCCAGAAGAGAAAGCCGCGGCAAATTCGGAGGCGAGTTTAGCCACGTTTTTAAGATGGACCTCAAGTTCCTGCCAATTTTCAGGGTTGGGGTCGCCTTCCCGGCTGTGGGCGTAAAACTTCTGGTCTTTCTGGTTCATTTGGTCTATCTGGTCTGTCTAGTCTATCTGGTCCATTGAATCCATCCGTTCTGTCCGGTTCGTCCGGCTCTATTTCATCAGTGCTCCTTTACCACCCTTTTTTCTTATCGGCAGTCGCCGGAGCAGACCTTCTGCCCTTTGTTGTCCCAACAATAACACCAATGGCTTTTCCCGTCTCCGGATTGCGAATTCATTCCAACTTTTTTTCTTTCAAGTGGTCCAGCATTTTTAGTCCGAGATCAGTTATTTTATAACGCTGTTTAGAACTCCGCGGTTTGTCGGGGATGGTCATTTCGATCAATCCCAGCTTTACAGCGACTTGCTGGTAGTTTTCCCTAAAGTGTTTTTCATCCTTAAGTCCTAATATTTCTTGTATTTCTCCCCGGGTCATCTCGCCGGTCATGATAGAAAGCATCTTTCTAACTTCGGGGGTAACTTCGGGGGTGACTTCGGGGGTGACTTCCCCGGTAACTTCCCTCTCTGGTGCTTTTAACTGCGCCCGCACTTCGGGGTTGGGCCGAAAAATCGCAGTGAAAAAACCGTTCACCTCGAATTCAGGCTCGGGGCAGCCCTGATCGCGCACCTCGTCGCGGATACGTTTGATTCCGGTCCCGGCCTTCTCGATAAAGCCAATCCGGTGAAGCAGATCGGCGATGAGCGGATTGCGCCGGATGCTCTTTTTTCCCAGATCCGCAAGGGTCATGCCCTTGGGCAGTCCTCCGGGGTTCAGTACCTCGATCCGATCGGTGTAGATCTCGACGAAGACGTTGGCGCCTTCGACAAACCAGTCCCGGTGCATCACGGCGTTGGTAATCGCCTCGCGCAGGGCCTTGACCGGGTATTCGGGAACATTCTCGCGTTTCAGGCGCTCGATCCGGTAGGCGGTGCGGGTGTTGCGTTCGATGAAGCGGAGGACCTCTTCGAGATCAGCTATGACGCCGCCATCAAAGTCCTTGCGGTCAAGAATGCGGAGTTTGTCCGTACCCTGGGCGAGGATGCAGGTGATGTAAGCCTGCGGGAAGAAGTGCCGCACGTTCTTGGCGAAGAAAAGCACCCCGGCATTACGGAAGAGGAGTTTGCCTCTGGCGCGTCCAGCAGCTTCGATGTTCACCAAGACATCCTCGGTCCGCGGCCGTCCGGTGATGCCAGAGAGTCTTAACCAGGTGTTAAACTTCTGCCGGTCGAAGTCCTCCGGGTAGCGAAACTTCGGGCAAAGGGACAGATCGAAACGGATCGAGCCTTCGCTTCGGAAGAAATTGCGGATCTCGTCCCGGGAAAGTTTCTGGGTAGAGGCGCCCTGCCGCCAGAAAAAACCCTCCCGGCATTGCACCGGTTTGTTTTCGTTTTCCCGGACCGTAATGACCAAAACCCCGCCCAGTTTTTCGAGCAGTATCTTTGCCGGAGGATCGCAGTTCCGAGCCAAGTCCTGGATCTGGGACCTCAAGGCATTGCTGTCTATAATCCCTTTGACCGTCCCATCGTCACGGACCCCGAGCAGAATCTTTCCCCCGGTGCTATTGGCGAAAGCAGAGAAATCCCGAGCCAAAGAAGAAGTAAATGCCTCTTTATATTCAAGCATTGATCCTTCGCCTTCCCGGAGAAGGATATTAAGATCGGTTGGTTTCATTGTCCGGATATTCCTTCGGCCTTTCCCTCACCTCGAAGAGCTGTTTAAGGGAGTCCACCTCCAGCCAAAGAGATTCCTGCAAATCCGCCCGCGCTCCCTGCCCTTCCTAATACAAATTACCCAATCACCCCTAACTCCCATAACTAATAATACCTGAAAAACATAACGAAGAAAAACCGATAGGTTTCTTCACGCCTCGCCAACTCAGCCCTATCCATTAACTGTTTTAAATCTTTTCTCTTTAGCAATGCGCCCATAGCGGAGTAAAAACTGTCTTCGGTCTACGATTTTTCTGACCCGTCTGGGTTTGCCTCACCGGCAGTCGCCGGAGCAAACCGTCTGCCCCTTTCTTTCCCAGCAATAGCACCAGTGGGATTTGCCGTCCCCGGTCCACCAGTTGGTTGAGGTTTCCTTCCCATCTCCTACCTGCCGGGTTTGGGTTCTTTCATGGACCACCTGGGGACCGGGGGTTGACATGATCGAATCCCAGACCGCGGCGCAGCCGGAGACGAAAAACAAAAGCGAAACCAAAAATATTATCCTTTTCATCTGACCCACTCTAGCTTGAATTTTAGAATCAGTCAGTGACAGGGTATGTCATTAACGATTGCGGATTGACGAGTGTCCCTCGACTCCGCTCGGGATAAACCTTCTCCCCCAAGGGGAGAAGGAAAAATGACAAAGAAAAGAAAGGAAAAACAGAAAGAGCTACGCAAGCACCGGTTGTTAATATACTTACCTTCTATCGAAATCCGGGGGAAAAGTCAAAGACAAAATAATAAGGGAAATATCCAAAAATATAGCTCGATCCTTCCTTACCTCAGGATAAATAAATCGAGCAACTACAAAAAAATCGCGGCCTAAAGGTCGCGGCTACCAAAACCTGACAGGATTTATTTAAATCGAAGCAAGAGGACCGAGACTGGATTCCCGTTTGCACGGGAATGACAAAAATACGGAAATAATAAGGGTAATTTATTGCCGGATTTATTTGGAGATTTTCCGGAGCCATTTTTCCAGCGACCAGGCGGTCACCAGCCCCGAAAGCAGATCGGCTTCAAAACCAAGGGCCGGGAGCAATTCCCGCCCGGAATAAAAGATCCCCGCTTTCCCGGCCGGGATGGATAGTTTGCCCCGGTTCAACCCCCGGCGGTTCGACCAGATTGAAGATCCGTAATCGGTCAATTCTTCTCCCTTTTTCAAAGTCGGCTCCCCGACCTGGAATTCCTTCAGGAAAGGAATCAACCAGCCAACTTTTTTCATTACCTGCTGAGAAACCT
>Ga0315289_10011716_pt1 | contig 12408 bp, 14 predicted proteins | sample YL17G11_40_MG_FD_203452 | JGI IMG/M metagenome (GOLD analysis project Ga0315289, IMG submission 203452) | Sediment microbial communities from Yellowstone Lake, YNP, Wyoming, USA - YL17G11_40 | ecosystem: Environmental > Aquatic > Freshwater > Lake > Sediment | place: USA: Wyoming | collected...
AAAATAAGCTAAAAGTTTTTTGAATAATATGTATGGGAATGTTGGAAGAATAGGAGCAGTTTATTTTGGCAACAAAAATCATGAGGGCTATGCATATATTCTTTATGGATTTTTTAAAAAAATACTTGAGGATGAAGAAGATCCACAAGACGCATTTTATAAATCATGCGAAAATGAAAATTTTTATGGAGATCGTCCAGATATAGTTAAAGAAAGAAAAATGATTGCAGATGTAATTAAAAAACGTTTCAATATAGACGTGGATCCAATTGATTCACGATTTTCAAAATAAAAAAGGGAGTCAATTGACTCCCTTCGTTTTGTTATCTTCTTCCGGAACTTGAACCTGAACTTCCGCTTGAACTTCTACTTCCTCCACTAGAACTTCCGCCACTTGAAGAACCTCCGCCGAATGAAGATGAACTTCCACTTGAGCTTCTACTTACACCTGAACTTCCACTATTAAATGATGATCCACTGTTATAGCTTCTTGAAGCTGGTGATGAAGAATAATTACTATTTGAACTTCTGCTTTGTGATGGAGCAGAATAACTTCTCGAAGATGAATTACTTATTGTTCTTCGTTCTCCTGATGTGTTAGTCTGTGTTCTAACATTGTTATTAATGCTTCTGTTTGTATTGTTAAAATTTTCTACCGATCCACGATTTTCATTTACTCGAGTATTGTTATATTGTGGTCTCGAACTCATTCTTGGTGTTTCATATGTAGGAGTGTAACTTCTTCGAGTTTCGCCGTATGATGGTTTTGTCCCAGATGAATTATCTCTTGAACTTGGCATACCTTTTCTTTCAAATGATTGTGTTCTATTTTGAGTAGTTGTAGATGTTGCAACTCTTCTTTCGTTATGACTCTGTACACTTAATACATTACCACTTCTTCTATCTACACTAACTGTACGATTAACTGTAACCGGAGTTCTATTCGAACTTAAAGTTGCTGGTCTATCACGTCTTCCATAGGAAACATTGTTAAAATTATTATTGTAGCCATTATGATTGTTATATCCGTAATAGTCATTGTGATAATAATTATGTCCGTAATAAGGATAGTAATAATGAGGATATCCCCAACTAAATCCAAAGTACCAATTTGAATAACCAAAGCCATATCCGTAATAAGGATAGCCATATCCCCAATACCAAGAATCTAAAATGTAAGGATTGTAGAAATAAGGATCGTATCCGTAGTAGTAATATGATGGTCTATAAGAAAAGAATCGATAATTGAAATAATAATTCGATAAATCGTTATAAACTTCTTGTTTAGCATCGTAATATTCTGCATTTTGTTCTATACGTATTTTTTTCTGTGTAAGACGAATATCCTGTTTTTTGCGCTTTATATCATCCTTAGAAGGAATGTAATAAAGATCGTCGTATTCAGGTTTTTCTGTCGCAACAAGTACTGTATCATCATTGAAGATGGTATCTTGTTTAACTGTTTGTTCTTTTGCAAGTAAATACTTTTCATAATTGGACATTTTTACGGTGTCCTTCTGGCCGGTCGCGATTAATGTTAACATTAACAATGCGATTAAGAGGAAGAGTTTTTTCATTTTCTTATATTTATTTGTGTTGTGGGAATAGACCCTATATAGCTAGATCATGACAAAACCATGCCAAAGTATCGATTCTCAAGAACTTTAACAAAACTTTAACATATAAATGTTAAAAAATAGTTAAAAAATGATTATATTTGTATAAATAATTAAATTTGGAATATAATGAACTATCAAAAGATTTATGATAATATTATAGAAAAAGCCCAATCTGAAAATAGGAAAAAAATAAGCTGTGTGCATGAAAATCATATTTATTATGAAGATCATCATATTATTCCTCAATGTATGGGAGGTACTGATGCGAAGCGTAACATGGTATTATTAAATTTGAAAGAACATTTTATTTGTCATAAATTATTAACAAAAATTTATCCTAAACACGTAGGGATAATATGTGCATATAAATATATGTCGTCTTTTAAATTTAAGTATAATGTTTCTTCACGAGATTTTGTATATGCAAAAACTTTATATAATTCACTTCCAAAAAACAAAAAAACTAAACAAGAAAAATTAGACGCATGGTTTGAAATTAACTGTTCAAAGGAAGCAGTTGATAATTATCTCAATTCTCTTAAAAATGTACGATATTCTCCAGATTTTGATAAAACAATACATATTTCTTTTAAGTAGATATATAAAATAAAGATTTAGAAAATTGCATCTGAATCAAAATTACATGAATATATAAAATAAAATATCACAATATGAAAAAATTTGGAGAAATTTATAAAGTTAAAGTAAATGAAGCCGAAACACGTCAAGAATCAAAAATCTTAACTGATTTCAAAGTTGTTTACACCGCAATGTTGGAGCATTACGGTCTTAACTCAGTTCATCAATTAGATGAAGCTTCTCAAACCTCGTTTTTAACAGAGCTTAATCACTATTGGAGCGAAGAAGCTGGCATTAATGAAAAGGGTGAACAATTTCTTGAAAAACGTTCAATGACTCTTAATGAGAATTCAACTGCTGTTCAAAAGAAAAATTTCCTTAGAGCTAAAAGTTATGCCGTCATAAATGAAACACTTAGACAGTCTAATATCAAAATTAAACTATATGATGTTATCGATGAAATGTACAAGCAACTTAATGCCTCAAATCTTAGTGATATTTTAACTCCAGACATGATCACAAACATTATCTCTGAATCATTTAATAAATCTTTAAGTGAATTTACTTCAAGTATTAACAAGGAATTATCTGAAAGTGTTGCACCTAAAAGACGCTACATTATTAAAGTAAAAAGGTAATCAATCTAAATGATCTAAAGCTAAAGGGACTCAAAAGGTCCCTTTTTTCTTGAATATATAAACTATAATTCAAAAATAATTAAACCATGATTAACAGACTATATCAGGCTTTAGAACGAAAAGGGCCAAAATATGTAGATTCTCTTCTTAGTGAAGACGTAGTGATAACAGAAAAAATCGATACCTTTCGATTAATATTCGAGAAAAAAGGTGACGAGATCATATTTTACAAAAAAGATAATACGCCGATTACACTCGTAGAACGTGTTTTATCTGATATTTATGAGGATGCCCTTCTAGAAATTCCTCTTATTACCAAAGATGTTATAATTCCTGAAGGATATTTCTTTGGACTTTATTACACTCCGGTTGAAAGACCCTTACGAATTCCGTATTCAAAACTTCCAAAGTACATTTTAACTGATGTTACAAGACGAGATGACAAAAATAAAGTCGTTGAATCACTTAGTTATGCTGTAGTAAAAGAATGGGCTGCATCATTATGCATGGGCAGACCACCCGTTATATTCGAAGGAAAGTTAAGTGATATACAGAGAAGCGCGCTTCTTATGTATGATTTAAAAAAATATGATGGCGAAACTTCTACGTTTCCTCAAATGATTGAAAAAATATTTGCAACATCATATTCAAAAGAAGATATTATTGAAGGTGTTATCATTAAATCTGGAGATAAAATCACACAAGTTATTTCTTATGAATTCGAGCTATTAAACGAAGCATATGAAAAAGAAAATGAATCACGAGATTTTTACGACATCATCATCTCCGACCTTAACGAATTTTTAACAGCATATAATATTCCAATGTTAGAAGCTGAAAACAAGGATGAACTATACGTGAACATTATATGTAACATATTTAATGAATACTGTAAAGAAAGAATGGTGAATGAAAGTATTGATGAAAAATATTTAACTCCTCCTCAATTTGGATATGCAGGAAAACTCAACAGAAAATTAATTACAAATAAAGAATCTCTTGAATTGTTTGAAAAAGCACCTCTTTATGAAGCTTTATTTAAAATATTTTTATCTTCATTTAGAAAACCTAAAAAGCCTTACGGATTATTAACTGAGGCAATCACAGGAAAATTCAACTCATACGTTGCTTTAATTAATGGGTATGTAAATAAATTTGAACACGTAGAAGCTCTTAATGAAGCTCGATCAGAAAACATTGTTGTAAACGCATTTAAGAAAAGAAACCCAACTGACGTTGATAACATGAGAGTTATTGCGTCAATTCAAAAAGCATTTGAACCAAGAATACGAGATGTTGCTAGAGGTGTAAAACCTTGCGCAGCATACATTACAACCTTTGATCCATTTACAAATTCACAAATGACAAACGTTATAAGAATCAGTGAAATGTGGAAATGCCCAGTAATTATATTCGGAATTAGTAATGAATATAAAATTGAAGGTAAAGACTTTCACGCATCCGACGATTTGATAAAAGCTCAAATGACAGCATTGTTAAATGACAATAATAAATTAGTTCCGGGATTTGGATTAATCGGATCTTGGAATTTAACAGAAATATTTGAATATTGTAGACCTGATTATGAACCAATTGTGATTATGACAGATAAAGGTAAAAAATCAGAAATGACACTTCAATTATTCTTTGAAGAAGAAATTATGGGTGGTCGTATAAATGTTGAAGATAATTTTAATGTTGGAGAACTTGAGAATGAAGATAAACTTGCAGCATTTAGATCTATTGAAGATAACAACTATTCCCTATTCATGGAATTAACTCCACGTCCAATTCATAATGTTATGGATCAAGTATTTTCTGAATATAGATTGTGGAGTGGCGCAATAATAAAACCTATTAATGATTAATGAAATTAGTTAAAGAACATATTAATGAAAAATTCAGCGAACACTCTGACGCTGTTCATGATATGGGAATAGGCGTTGAGAATTTAGTTACTGAAATAAAGAAAAAAATTAAAAAAGAAGGATTTTCAAATCCAAGTGATTATCAAGTATTTAGATATTGTTTTAAACAAGAAAAAGATTTTAAAAAAGCAATGCTAATTATGAATTACTTGATTAATAAAGGAGGTTTTGAACTTGATAAGATGGCTGCAGAAGAAGCTTGGAATGTTTGGGAATATAATATGAGGCATACCCCTGAAGAAAGCAAAGAACTTTTAGATTTTGTAGTTCAAAAATCAATAGATACAAAAGCTAAAAAGACTTTAGATATATTTTTACTTAATTATGCAAAGACAAATAAAACAGAAATGATAATCAAATTAATTAAAGCGGGTGCAAATCCACTTATGAGAGGAAGCAAACCAATTCAATTAGCTGTTAAATTTAAAAATAAAAAGGCATTTGATTTAATGCAGCCTTATATTAAATGGAAATGAAATTAGTTAAAGAACATATAAACGAAAAGTTTTCTGAAGAATCTGATCCTATAAGAGATATGGGTATTGGCGGAGTATCTATGCTTAAAGAATTTAATAAAGAGTACAAAGAAACTATTCGAAAATATAAGAAGTTGGTTAAAACATTTGAAGGAAAAACTGTATCTGGAAAAATGATTCGATATTATGTTTCAAATGGCACTCGTTTAGAAGATTGCAGAGAATATACTATAAAAGTTAAAAAGGCTGAATTAAAAGAACACGCTTCATCAGGTTCAGAACTTATTGCTATTTATTTTGAGGTTGAGGATAATGATGAGTGGTATGAAGTAACAGGAGAAAAATTATTTATTAAGGGATGAAACTTGTTAGAGAATATATAAACGAGAAATTTTCAGAGGAATCTGATTCAATTCATGATATGGGAATTGGTTCACCTTATAATCGAATTAAATCTCATCCTATTGCTTTAGAACTTGCAAAACTGGGATTAAAATTTACTTCAACAGAAAAAGATATTGACAAGAAAAAAACCTTGCGGTTTGAGGCTACAAAAGAATTGCCTGAAAATCTTAGAGAAGTTTCTTTCAATATGTCTCCGGGTGGATATTTTAGAATTAATGGAAGACCAAAAAATAAATTTAAAAATGCTCAAGATTTAGAATTTGCGCTAAATTACATAAAAGATAATTTGTTTATGAAGGGTTCTCATTTATATAAATCTGAAAACTTTAAGATAAAAGACGAAATTCAAAAATTTAAGAATAAAAAGGACTTTGAAAAATATGTACATGTGCAATTCAACAATAAAGTAGTGTTAGGAAATTTTCATACATTACTTAAAAGCGGCAAATGGCAAGATATGCCAAGAGAAATACATTTTGATAAAAAAGATACGTTACTATTTGATTATGACGATAATACAATTACAATCATTATGCCTTATTATGAATTTTTTGCTAAAGAATTTGTAATGTTGCCAACCAGAACATATAAATTAAGAGATAAGCAAATAGGAACATGAAACTTGTAAGAGAACATATATACGAGAAATTTACTGATGAGTCAGATCCTATTCGTGATCTTAACATTGGGTTAAAATCGAGCTTAACAAAATATCAATGGGATAAGATAGCAGATATTATGCGTTTGCCTGAGAGTGATCAAAAGAAAATGTATAAATTTTTCAATCTTCCTTCACAAGATATTTATTGGTTGGGTGATACATCAATTAATGAAGAAAAACAAAAATATCTCAAAAACCTTAGAAAAATAATAAAAGAGAAAACTATTGACAAATCTCCAAAATTTAGTGCTGATTTTATGTTACGAAAAATGGGAAAATTAATGCCAAACGTGATCACAGGATATAATACTTCAGAGGGAAAGATACTTACTCAAGAATATCAGGACAGTGGAAGAATTCAAACAACTTATTTTGGTGATATTAAAGCAGCCTTTAATGTTCAAGTAGTTCAGAATAAAATTTATGATGATTTGTAAAAATGAAATTAGTTAGAGAACATATTAATGAAAGATTTACCGAAGAAGGTGACGCTGTCCGCGATATGGGTATTGGCGTAGGAGGATTAATAAAAGAATATAAGAAAAAAGTCGCTAAAATGCATGGCTGGAGTAGTAGGGATCAAGTAAATGATATAACTGCTGCATCACAAATGGTAAATGAGATAGGAGCTTCAGGATGGAGAGAAACAGCTCTTTCTGATGAAGATTACAAAACATATATGTTAATGTTAGAACATTTATTAAAAGGTGGCGTAGATGTTAATGGTAGTGGCACAGGTTTTTTATCAAATGCCTTAAATATTAAACATCCAACACCTAGAAGATTAGAAGTACTTAAACTTTTACTTAAATATGGGCTTAAAATTAAAACGCTTGATTATTTGATGAGTCATAATGATGATAAATCTAAAACCGAAGCATTTAAATTATTAGGTGAAGCCGGTCTAAAACAAAGACCAAAAGAAAAAGTTGCTCAAACATTTAAAAATAATATGTTAAAGTGGGCTTGTGAATTCAAAAATGATGAATTAACTAAGTGGGCGCTAGATAAAGGCGCAGATCCATCTATGAAAAATCATTATGCATTACAATCAGCACTCATATACAATAACGTAGAATTAATTAAATTGTTTGTTAAAGAATTGTTAAAAGAACCCGAATATAAATGAAGGTAATTAGAGAATATATAAACGAAAAATTCGAAGAAGATACAGATATCTTAAAAGATATGAATATCGGGACAAAGAATCTAATCATAAAAGATCTTGCATACATAGGAATACTTGAAGATAACATTATTCTTAACGATGATTATTCTTTTTTCATGAAAGAAGGAAGACGTCGTGAGCCATCGCCATTTTTTGAAGTTCAAATGAAATATTTTCCTGAAGCCAAGAAAAAGTTTATGATGAATATGAAAGAACAAAAAGAATCTTTTTACAAAGCTTTACATGATGCAACAAAGGGAGGAATTACAATAGATGATATCGATTTCATGGTTAACTATTTTTTCCCTGATAAAGATCGTGAAAAAGATTATTTTGCACAATTAGATCTTTATCATAAAAAACTGGCAAGAACAAGACAACAAAAGAAAGATGACAAAGAAAACAATCTCTATGTTTTTATAGGCGAAGATAAAAAAGTTCCTGTAGAAATCAACGGAAAAAAATACTATGAAGATCGATTTGAAGTTGAAAAAATGATAAAAATGGATCGATATAACTTAGGTGATTTACGTTCTATTGAAATGATGAAAACTCGAGCTAAGTTTGGTCGTCATGGTCAAGTTTATATGCTCAATGTTCCAAAAGATTTTATGGATGAAAAGTATTACGATGAAATTCCTGAACAGAATAGATATATTATAGAAATGTATAAAAAAAGAATATAATTGTTATGAGCAAATTAGTAAGAGAAAGTATTACTTTAAATGAGAAGTTTTCTGAAGACATGTCGGATCCTATAAATGATATGGGTATTGGCGGTTATTCGTATGATACTCTTAGACCTGGAGCTGTTTTACGTCCAAAAATGAATTTATCAATAAGTAGAAATGATAATGGTCGTTTCACATATTGGAGAAAGGGTATCGATATTGAAAAAGGTTCACCTATTATAGTTGTATCTTCAAGAAATTACGTTATTAAAGGTAGTAAAGAAATTAAACTTTATAAACCAAGTGGAACATCAGATGCTGATCTTGAATCTGCACGTCAAGGTATTAAACATGATACTAACTGGGATAAATGGGGAACAAAAACACGTCTTATAATTTCAAAAGTACAATTTAACAATAAATTTGAAGTAACTGAAAAAGGATTTTAAAATCACGAATATATAAAATAAAAATAAAAAACGCTATGAGAAAATTAGTATTTGAATCATTAAATGAATTATTCGAAGCAAAAAAGGCAACTGAAGAAAAAGAAGATAAGCCTAAAGCTGAAAACGTGGCTAAAGTTAAAGCTAAAACTGAAAAAACAAAGCCTACCGTTGTTAAACAAGATAAAAACGAAAAGGCTAAACAAGCTATCGCTGCATTAGAAGTTGAGAAGAAAAAAGCTCAAAAACCTGGCAGTATGAAGCAATCTCCAAGTCAGAAAAAAGCTGCAGTTGATGCAATTCAAAAGAAAATCGATGCTTGGAAAAAGAAAATGGAGTAATAAAATAAATTATAGATATGAATCGTCTGTATGAAGAAGGAGACGTTATTTATAGTGAAGCCCATGCGAAAGAACTTTTGAACATTCAGTCTAACTATAATAAACGCCTTCAAGAATTAAATAATGTATTAGCAAAACAGAAATCTGATTGCAATGTTAAGTATATGAAGATTGCCCAGCAACAATCTGCTGCTCAACGAACAGCAGATAAAGCAAAAGTTACACCTCAACAGAATACAAATACTACTAAACAAACTGGAAATGTTGATACTGCTGGAAATCCTACTAATGCATCAGGAAATCCTAAAGCCCCTACAGTAGAATCATATCCAGATATTTTAAACATTAAAGAACTTAACGAAGTTGATGAACCTTGGCTTCTTAGACCGGGTGGTGAAGAAGTACGATATACAGGCAATATAAATGCCGATAAACGTGATTCTACTAATTGGACTGAGCGTCCTGTTACCGGAGGTCATAAAGAACCGGAGAAAAAAGAACGCCGTAAAAAAGATATGAATTGGAAGATTCGTTCACAAATAATGGATATTGAAGGTGAGATAGCCGATGAAGAACAAAATATGAAATATTATACTGAAGCTATTCAATCACCAGAAGGAAGTGTAGAAGGAGAAGTTGAAGAATTTTTCGCTCAAATAGGTCCTGAAGCATCAGATATATTAAATTCAGGCGCGTACGCGAAGAAAGAAGAAATACTTAGAGCACTTCAAAAAGCCGGTATCGCAGATGCTGAAAGTATCTTACAGGATTATTACTACTATTATCCAGAGTTTAATCCTGCATTAGATAAAAAACGTAAAGAAGCTGAAAAAGAAATTCCAAAAATTCAAAAGAAAATTGATAAATTACAGGCGAAAATTGATAAAATTAACTCTATGTATGAGGGATTAAACGAGAATTCATTCTTGATTAAAAATGTTGATCCTTACGAATTACAAGATCTTAAAGATTATTTGGATGCTGAAAACATCAGTTATTCTGAAGATGAAGGCGGTGAAACAATTGATTTTGATGAAACCGAGTTAGATAAAGAATGGCGAGATAGAATGGATGATATGGGTTTTGAAGATAACAATCCAGAACCTGAAACTGATGATATTTTATCAATGGATGATGACGATGAAGAAGATTTTTCAGATGCAGATGAAAAAATTGATGAAGAAAAGGTTTTCTATGTTAAAGTAGATGATGAAGCTGAAGAATTTATCGGAAAAATTTACAAATTATTTGATGAAGGTGATTGGAGATCTAAGTTAGTAGATGGAGAATCAGATACATTTGAAAAACTTAATTATGATCCTGATTGGGATGAAGTGGATATAATCGCGTTCTTACGAGAAAACTACGCTGATGCAGAATTAATGTCTGAAGAAGAATATAACTCCCATATTGAGGATCCGGAAGCAGCGCCAGAAGAGAGCGATGAAGAGGAAATTGAAGAAAGTTTAACCGAAGATACAAAACTTGAACCTAATTTAGGTGGAAAAATTGATATGAAAACTCATAAAATCTTAAAGAAAAATCAAAATAAGAATGATGATGAACTTAAAGATTATGAAAAAGAAGTAACAGAACACAGTATTCCAACATTTGATCAATACCTTAATGAACTAAAATTTTCTGATGGTATGGAATTTGATACATCAGGAGAACTTCATACAGAACAACGAAGTGATGGTTGGTATGTAGTAGGAAAGAATATGTTAATTCCTGTCAAATCTGAGAAAGAAGGTAAAGAATATATTAAGAAATTAGATAAAAAATAATTTTAAGAGAACGAAAGTTCTCTTTTATTTTGTCCTGTTACATGAGAATACATGTTACAAAAAGTGCTCAAGTTGTTATTTTAGTAATGAATATATAACTTATAAAAATAAAATTAATGTTACAATTATGAAAAAACAGTATGTTCCGAAGACTCTTACAGAGTTTTTAACAGAATCCAATTCGATAACGTTGAAACGTAAGTACGGACAAAGACCAACTATAACAGCTGGTACAAATGCCCCACTTAGAAATCAGGTATTATCGTTTGTTGCTGAAAATGCGACAGTAAGTAAAAGAGATCTAAAACAATTCATTATAGGTCTTAAAGAAGGTGGCGCAACAGTAGCTGCAGCCAATATGTTTATTAAAAGAAATGCTAAGTATTTTATCGCTGAAAGCAAAAATGGTATTACTTATTTTAAGTTATCAAATTTAGGACAAAGATTAGTTAATCAGTTTGTTCCTGTTGAAAATGGTAACGTATCAGAATCAGTTAATAACGTAAGAAAAAGCCTTTCATCACTCCTTGAATCTTCAAGAAAAAATCGTAGATTAAATGAAGAAATGGAAGACGAAATGGAAGACGAAGAAATTGAAGATGAAACTGAAGATTTCGATATTCCTGAAGATGATGAAGATGCTGAAATCGAAGCAGATGACATGGACGATGAAGAAGGTCCTGCAGAAGATGTAGAATTCGATGACGATCGTTTTGAAGAAGACGAAGATGAAGAAGTTGAAGAGGATGATCTTGAAAAAAGAATTTCAGATTTAGAAGAAAAACTTGCTGAAATTGAAGCTGAAATGGGAAAATCTGATGATGATGAAGACATGGATGACGAAGACATGGATGATGAAGACATGGATGACGAAGACATGGAAGACGATGAATTTGACGAAGATGACATGGATGATGATCTTGAAGATGGAGACATGGATGACGAAGATGATATTGAAGAAGATGAAGATCGTCCAGCAGGAGATCCGCAAGATTTAGATTTTGACGAAGATGCAGTTCTTGATAATGAAGATGAAGACGAAGACGAGGAAGACGAAATGGATGAATCTGAAAAAACTCCTCAATTTCCAACCAATAAATTAACTGGAAAGAAATCTGGAAAATTTGGCGGACGATATAGTAAAAAAGAATATCATAATCTTTTAGATGATAATGAAGATAAAGATAATTCAGATATTGACAGTATTGAAAAAGAACTTACTGAAAATGCTGGTAGAGTTGCAAGAATGAAAGAAATTATTGAAAATCTTAGAAACAAAAGAAATGATAAAATAAATGAAGCTGATGAAGCTGACGAATTAAAAGATGAAGATCTTGATAGTGTAGATCTTGAAGACGAAGAAGATACAACTGAAGATACTGAAGATACATCTTTAGATCTTGGTGGAGACGATGATGGTGTTGAAAAAGTTGAAATCACTGAATTTATTATTACAGTTGATGATCCTGAAGCAGCTATCGAAGAACTTCAAGGACTTGGCGTAAGCGCTGAAAGAGTTCCTGTAGAAGCTCCTAAAGAAGAAGTTCCTGTTGATACTGGTGAAGAAGAAGAATTGGATGTAGCAGAAGAAACTCCAGAAGGTGGTGAAGAAGATTTAAGTTTAACTGATGAACCCGCTGAAGAAAAATCCGCAACCGAATCCTTAAAAGCATTTTTCGCAAAAACTTA
>Ga0315289_10011718_pt1 | contig 12406 bp, 8 predicted proteins | sample YL17G11_40_MG_FD_203452 | JGI IMG/M metagenome (GOLD analysis project Ga0315289, IMG submission 203452) | Sediment microbial communities from Yellowstone Lake, YNP, Wyoming, USA - YL17G11_40 | ecosystem: Environmental > Aquatic > Freshwater > Lake > Sediment | place: USA: Wyoming | collected...
AGTGATACGTTTTGTTGCCGGTGACAGCAGAGCCATCGATGCCCGTGAGGGTGATCACCCATGTCCTGCCGTCGCTCAGGTTCAGAGTGCCTTTGCTCCCATCAAAATAGTACGCGGCGAGACCTGCCGCCCCGTTGACGCAGTCTGGAGCGGCCGAGGCGACATGCCTCCCCGCGGCGAAGAAGAGTGGTAGGGCAGCCAGCGCTACTACTCCCAGCCACCGTATCGCCTTCATGACAGCCCTCCTCCTGGGACTAACCGCTTCCGCGCGGGATCCGTTGGCGGCGCGGCGCAACCTGCCTGGTGCTCGAGGACGGCGCGCCGCGCCGACTCCCAACAGAGCACGCCCGACCTCCAGGACAGCCACACACGTAGGGCTGGCTGCCGTCGGCCGGGTGGGCGGGCATAACGCACCCTCCCGGCACACCCACCACGGCCGGGAGAACCATTAACAAGACGAGACTGGCGGCGGGGATGAACTACAACCGTCTCGCCGCGTACCAACTGGCGGGGCAAACACCTACTATCCTGTGTGGCGCTCCATGACGTGTAGCGCCACACACCGGATCAGTCCAGCAAGCACAGATCTGCTGATGGTTGGGGGCTCTGTGCTCGCCAAACTGAGCTATGGCCGAGCGCTGCGGAGTCGTGCTCCCGCGCGCATGCCTCCTGGGTAGGCGGGAGCACCTAGGAGGTAATTGCCACCAGACAACGGAGACACTACCGTTCCAGTCCAAGACCGGACATCGGTAGAATTGCCTATTGTAGGCGAGTCAGTGCGCTGGTGACGCCGAATCGCGCCCCGGCCACAGCGGCCGCGGCCCGGTTCGGGGTACCGAGCTTCGCGAGGATGTGGCTGACGTGGTGGTCGACGGTGCGCCGGCTAATGGAGAGCCGTTCCGCGATCTCACGGTTGGACAGCCCCTGCGCGACGAGACCGAGGACTTCAAGTTCGCGGTCGGAAGGGACAAGCTGAGCATTCCAGAAGGACTGCCCTCCGCTCCTCCGGACAGCCACCTCCTCCTTCTTGAATTCGGAGATGTTCGCTGCGACAACCAAAATGGCGACAACCTGGTCATCTTCGACGATAGGGATGAGTCGGCATAGATACCATGAACCAGTGAATTCTCCAGCAACTTCCAGGGTCTGGATTTCTCCCGTGAGGAACGCGCTTCCCAGGGATTCGCGCATGGCATCACGGCAGCCTGGGCGGACGGCATCGTAGACGTTTGACCCCACCAACTTCTCAAGACTTACCAGGCGGCCCTTGACCCGGAGAAGTGTGCCCCCATGATCGATAATCGCGCTATACTCCTGAGCGTTGTCCAGAAAATAAAGCCAGTTCTGCTTTAGTAGCCTCTCTATCTCCGCTGGCGTTTCGCTTGCCTCGTCGCGTCCTTTCATGTTTCGGCGCCTCCGGGTTCGGCTCCAGCCTCCCTGCCCGCGATCTTGTTCATGTCTGGCGCTCGCCGGGCCGCCGCAACTGCGGCCGCCCTCGGCGGGCCGCGACACGTCCCGTTCCCCCGTCAGGACCAGATCGGTCTCCAGCGCATCAGTGATCTCGGCTTGGCCAGCGGTGGGCCGCCGAGACATGGCTCAGCCCGGCCGAGGGTGCCTACCTCGGCCCGGTGAGCTCTGCTAGAGAGTCGAGCTGGGTTCGGGAATACCTGCCAGTCGTTTCCGCTTGCGCTACCTGGCGGGGCAGTCGCTCCTGCGGTCTTAGCCGAGAAGAGACATATGTCCGGTTATGTCGAGACGAAGTCTGAGGTTACGCGTCGCGCGGGCATACACTACGCGCATCTATAATGTAGCATCCGCGTCAAGGGCCGGACGGACAGGCCGAATGGCAGGGAAGCCCACCAGTGGCAAATGGAGTGGTTCGCCGCTGCCGCAGCTCTTCTGGTCACACAACGTTTTGCCAGGGGCCGCGCGTCTCTTATCTCCTGCCGCTCCTTCTGAACTCCTTCTCAGATCGCCGAGCATGCTTGTCACACCACCCTGCGTCGACGCGACGGACCATCGACCAAACCTCCTTGGGGTCCAGGCGCAAATGCCAGACCGCGATCAGCAAGAAACGGGGGCGGCCTTCCCGGCCGTCCCTTCGTGGCTCGCGTGTTCGTTGTCGGACGCCTATGGCGGCGCCGCACAGGAGTGCCCGACCTGCTTGAGGATGGCCACCACGTCCATGGTGATGCCGATACCCCCGTCGGGGGGACCCGAGCGCCATGGCTGGTCGAGGTAGGCGCTCGTGGTGCGGTCATACTCTAGGCCATCCTCAATGGTGTTCCCGTCCAGGTCAACGTTGTACCGCGGGTCGTTGCCCTTGTTCAGGGCGCCAGCGTAAAGCAGCAGGGCCACCGCGTCGGTGGTGATGCCGATGGCGCCGTCCTTAGTCGGCACAGGGTCGCAGACGCCGGGCGACCTACACACCGTGTGGATGGCCGGCACTGGCACGTCGTAGAAATCCCAGTGGTTCAGCGGGTCGCGCTGGCCGCCAAGTATGGGGTCAGGCCCTAGCTCTTCACCGTCAGTGCAGCCGTCGCCATCCGAGTCCAGAATGGGCGTAGGCGTCGATGTCGGTGTGGCTGTCGGTGTGTTGGTGAGCGTGGGCGTGTTGGTTGCGGTGGCCGTGGGCGTGGCCGTCGGAGTGGCTGTGGCGGTCGGCGTGGGGGTCTGGGTGGGAGTGAGAGTTGGAGTAGGGGTGGCCTCAGGCTGCCCCAGGTCGAGGCGGCCGGCGCCGAAGACGTTGTCGGGGTCAGTGGCGCCCAGGTCTACAGCCCGCCCCTCCAAGAAGGAAGCCACCTGGGCCGGTGTCCAGCCCGGGTTAGCCTGGAGCACCAGGGCGGCGGCGCCAGCGGCGTGGGGAGATGCCGCCGAGGTCCCAGCGAAGGAGCTGTACGTGGCGTTGCTGACGCCGTCGGGGCCCACGAGGTTGGGCTTGATGCGGCCGTCGTCGGTAGGGCCCCGGGAGCTGAAGGACTCGATGGTGGTGGGGCTGTTCCAGGGCACGGCTCCCACAGCCAGCACGTTCGGGTTATCGGCGGGCTCCACCAGGCTGCCGGCTGCTACCTGATACTCGAGGCTATGGTAGAAGGTGTAGAGGTGGAAGTGCGCCAGCCCGTTGGCGCTGGCGCGACGGATCTCGAGGGAATAGGTAGCGTTGCCGGGCGACGTGTATAACAACACCTCCACAGGGTCCTGCGAGCAAGTCTGGGGGTTGGTGGAGAAGGCCGCGCTCCAGATGGAGCGTTTCAGGTAGAGGTCGTAGTTGTTGCAGGAGCCGCCGAAGGGGTCGTCCCACTTGAGGATGGCCACGACGGTCTGGCCAGCGCCGACACTGATCTCGTTCCCTTCGTCCGTACCACTGAAGTTGAGCCAGGTGTCGCCGTCGCTGTCCTGCCACGTGCCAGCCCAGTGGCGCTGCGCCTGGTTGCCGGCAGCATTGGCCCAGAAGACGCCGGCCGACACGGCGCCAGCGGCGACGTTGTCAATGGGGCCGCTGCCATCCCCGGGCCCGCTGCCGAACCAGGCTATGGAGTGATTGATGACGTTCACCCCCTGGGCCACGATCCAGTCCACGCACTCCTCGTACTCCAGCTCAGTGTCGAAGTTCACCAGGTAGAGCTGGGCGTCGGGCGCTACCTCGTGCACGACCTCGGCGACGCCGGTGCCGTGAACCTGGCCGCCGCCAGTGATGTCGCCGTTGGCACGGCAGGAGTGAGTGACCACAGAGGCAGGGAGCTCGGTGCCCAGCAGGCTGGCATAGCCCGCGAACCCCAGATCCAGGATAGCCACCTTGACGCCGCTCCCGGTGAAGCCGGCGGCGTGCCAGTCGTCCGCGTTGATGAGGGCCACGCCCTGGCCCGTGACCAGGGGAAGGCGCTGGTAGGGGAGGCGGACGAACTTGACGTTCGCACTGGAGGCCAGGTCCTTCAAGGAGGAGACAGGCACCAGCGCCTGTACCAGGTCGCCGCGGACCTTCTCCACTTGCCCGTTCAGGGAGGTGACAGCGCCCGTAGCCTCGCCGACTCGGCCCGCCATGACCTCGACGATGGCGCGCACACGGTCGTCACGGAGGGGCACGGCCATTTGCCGGGCGGTCTGGGCAGCGGCGGGCAACCCATCGCTGTCAAAGGCCTCCGCTAGCTGTGCTAGGCCGCTCTCCATTCTAGCGTTTGGGCCGTCTTCCACCGGAGCCGCCGGCGTGCCTGGCGATAGGCCCGCCGCCAGCAGTGGCCCGCTGTCTCGTGGCGTCGGCGAGGCAGAGAACCCCCCGCCCGCCACAGTGGCAGCTAGCACAGCAACCAGCAGGACGAGGACAGCGATACGTGTCATGCCTGTGAAACCTGCTACGCAGCGGGCGGACCGCCTCGCTACGTCACCTGCGCCCTGCACACCAGAGTAATACGATACGACGGCGCGACCGGGTACCGCAACTCGGCACAGAGGGCATCTCCCTCGCACCGCCCTGCTCAGGAGGGCAGGACGCTATCATCCCACCAATGATATTCGACAGGAGCGCCCCGGGGCTTTGACCCGGCTGGAGAAGCCTGTGTTGTAGTCGCCGGCGAGGTCCGGCCAGCGGACTCGTTGCTTGTAGGAGTCAGGCACCACCGTGGCTGTCGGCCCAACCACGGGTGCGGACGTCTCAGCGGACGTCGGCGCCTTGGTCACAATCCCTCCGAGGGCATAGCCAGCGTATGCGGGGCGCCACCAACCGACCTCCCTGTGCGCGGCGGGCTACCCCCGCGCCATACTCTTCTCCCGCCCGACCCCAAACTGTACCCAGGAGCCGCCGGGCCTCTCATGGGTTAGAATTAGGCATGTGTCATCATCGTAGAGCGAGGCTACTAGCGACACTGTCCCCTCCCCGGCGAGAGCAAAGAGGCCTGCCGAGGGATGAGGCCTGAGCCGATACAAGTACTGAGGTCAGCGAGGCTTGCGGCATGTTCAAGACACATAGCGCCACGTGCGCCCGGCGATGCCCCTCGGCTCTCTTCGTTGTCTTCGCGGCACTGGCTGCTGCGGCAGCCGGAGCCATGGTCGCCTGCGGAGGAGGCGAGCCCGAAGTCGGCCCGGCTCCGACCGCGGTTACGCCGGGGCCGGAAATCCTCTCTCTCGCGCCCTCAACTGGTGACGTACACAAGCTCGTCCTCTCCTGGAAACCGATGGCGGGCACTGAACGGTTCGTCCTCTGTGAGACCGTCCCCCCGCAGGGTACCGAGTGCAAGGACCTGTTGCAGGTGTCCCAGGCGGCCGTCGCCGTGCCCGGGCCCACCGACGACCCAGAGGCGATGGGGGCCTGGTTCAAGTACCTCTGGCTGCAGTCTTGCACGGAGCGCGAGTGCTCGAGGCCGCCCACGCCGGCGGGGGCCATCGCCCATGAGGTGGTCTACGGCACCCATGCCTGGAACCTCATTGTGGTCGTCCGGAGGCTGGAAGGGAGCCGGGTCGAGGTCGCCCTGGCCAACGCGACCCGGGGGAGCTCCGAGGCCTGCACGTTGATCGCCCGAGCGCCCGGCGGTTCGGAGATCGCCCGCTGCGAAGACGTTGCACCCGGTGAATGGTGTGGGCCCTTTGAGGGCGCCCTCCTGTCGAACGAGATTGTGGCGGAGCAGGTCTACAGGGATTTGGGCGTGACCCTGAAGTTTCCGATAATGCCCAGCACCACAGCGCCGGAGCTGAGTCCGCAGGCTGCTCCGTAGTCTCCCTCACCAACGCTGGCCAGCTAGCGCGAGAGTCTAGCCCTGCGGCCGCACAAGTATGGACGGTCAGTCGTTAAGGACGCCTTGTCGCGCCTCTACGGCGGCGCGCGCGGCGATACAAAGCGTTGACCAATACGTTATGATCATGGATGGCAGATCCCCGCCTTTGCCGCGTCTTACTGGAGCTGTGGCTCCTAGACCTAGATCTAGAGCCATGGCTTTTGCGTAGACTAAGGCGTGGGGTCGTGGGACAAGGACCATAGTATGGGGTCGCCTGACCGATCTTGGTCGGGCGCCATGTTCTTTGCAGCCGCCCGGTCAGGACTCCCACGCGCCTCCATTAGGCAAGAGTTGAGCGGGATTCTCTCTTCGACACGACTGTGGCTCTGGGGCCTCGCTCTCCTGGCGCTGGCGGCGCTGGTCGTTGGTGACTCTTCGTCCACGGCGGCGGGCTGGATGGCTGCGTCCGGTGATGCCGGCCTTAGCGCCACCTCCCACCCCCTCGCAGCGGCGGCTGCGGCGACACAGACGGTCGTCGTATTGCCAGGGCAGACCCTGGTGGAGGGCTCTGGCATCAGCGGCACGCCCATCACCGAGACAGCGGGGGTGCCGTTCACGGCGGATCTCTACGCAGTAGACGGTTCTTTCAACATTGACACGGCCGCTACCGGCACGGCGTCGGTGACGACCAGTGATCCCAATGACGTCGAACCTCCTTCCCAGGAACTGGTGAGTGGGCATGCTGCCTTCACCATTACTCCGGTAACGGCGACCGCCACCGGCTGGACTATCACCCCCATCGGCGGTCCTGGCAACTCCGTTGCGTCGGATCCTTACCCGGTGGTCGCAGCCTCCGCCACCCGAACCCTGGTGGTATTGCCAGGTCAGACCCTGACCGAGGGGACGGGCATCAGTGGCAGCCCCGCCGCCCAGACCGTAAACGTACCGTTCACCGCCGACGTGTATGCGGTCGACGACCACTTCAACGTGGACACCGCCCCTGGCGGCACGGTCTCGGTGACCACCACTGATCCTTTCGACCTGGAGCCCACGCCGCTGGCCCTGCTGGGGGGGCACGCCGCCTTTACCATCACCCCAGCGACGGCCACTACTACAGGCTGGACCATCACCCCTACCGGCGGGCCCGGCACCAATGTCACCTCTGCCCCCTACCCAGTGCTCCAGAGCCCGCTGACAGGCACGGCGGTGTACATCTATCCCCTGACGCAAACGGTGATGCTGGCTTCGAACTTCGAGGTGGACGTGGTCGTGGCCAACGTGACGAACCTAGGTGCCTTCGAGTTCACGCTGACCTTCGACCCTGCCCTGGTCCACTTTGACAGCATCAGCCCCGGGCCGTTCCTGGGCAGCACCGAGCGCACTGTCAGTTGCCTGCCACCGCTACTAGCGGAGGGCAACGTGCGCTTCACGTGCGTGACTCTTGGCGATGAGCCGGATGGCCCCAGCGGCTCCGGGATCCTGTCGATAGCGCTGTTCTCGGCGGCCAGCGCAGGCACCAGCGTCTTAGACGTCCAAGACGTCATCCTGCTCAGGCCAAATGCGACCCAGATCCCGGTGGACCAGGTTATAGACGGCTCAGTGACAATCACAGTGGCCCCGACGCCAACGCCCACGCCCGTTCTTACGCCCACACCTACCTTCACTCTTGAGCCGGGGGTGACCCCGACAGAGACTCTTACCCCTACTATCACCCCTACCGGCACCGTCACGCCTACCCGTACGTCCACGCCGACTCCGACTTCCACACCGCTGCCGACGAAGGTGCGAGTGGACCCCACAGTACAGACCGTGTCAGTGGATGACCAGTTCACCGTGGACATGCGCGTAGACAATGTGATTAACCTGGGTGCCTACCAGTTCAAGCTGGCCTTCGACCCTGCGGTCCTCGCCTTCGTCGACGTAGCGAACGGGCCCTTCCTCGGCAGCAGCGGTCGCACGGTGGACTGTCCGCCGCCCATACTGACGGCCTCCAGTGTCCAGTTCTCGTGTGCGACCCTGGGGGCCGAGCTCCCGGGCGCCAGCGGCTCCGGAGTCCTGGCCACCGTGCGCTTCAAGGCCACGGCAACGGGGACCAGCTCACTGGATCTCCAGGATGTCATCCTCTTAACCCCCAACGTTCAGCCCATCCCCGTCGCCGAGGTGATCGATGGGTCCGTTACGGCGGTGCCGCCGACGCCCATCCCTACCCCCACGCCTACCCTCACGCCGACGATAACTCCCACGCCGACCGAGACGCCGACCCTGGAGCCGGGCGTCACCCCAACCGAGACGCCCACGCCGACCCCTTCGTGGACCCCGACTGTGACCCGAACGCCCACCATCTCACCGACGCCCACGGCCACGCCGGGACCCACCACCGTGCGGATAGGTCCACTGACTCAGGACGTTTCACAGTTCACCAATTTCACCATGGACGTGCGTGTAGACAACGTCGTCAACCTGGGCGCCTACCAGTTCACCATCGCCTTCGACCCCGCCATGGTGTCCTTCGTGAGCGTAGCGAACGGGCCCTTTCTCGGCAGCAGCGGCCGTACGGTGGACTGTCCGCCGCCCATACTGACGGCCTCCAGTGTCCAGTTCTCGTGTGCGACCCTGGGGGCCGAGCTCCCGGGCGCCAGCGGCTCCGGAGTCCTGGCCACAGCTACATTCCACGCGGTAGGCGCGGGCACTAGCGTGCTTGACCTCCAGAATGTAGTGCTTCTCACGCCTGCGGCAGTGCCGATACCGGTAGCCTCGGTTGTGGACGGCTCACTCACGGTGGTGGCCGGACCGACCCCTACACCGAGCGTCTCGCCCACCCCAACGGCCACCCTCGAGCCGGGCGTCCCCACGCCCACTCGCACTCCGACGCCGACACCTACGCCCTCGCTGCCACCCGGAACCCCCACGCCAACCCCCGTGCCCGCCATTGTTGCTGTTGATCCGTTCAGCCAGAGCGTGCCCGTGGATCAGCAGTTCACCCTTAACGTCACTGTGGCAGATGTCGCAAACCTGGGTAGCTACGAGTGGAAGCTACAGTTCGACCCCACCCTCATCCAATACGTGAGCGTGGTGAACGGGTCCTTCCTGGGCAGTACGGGCCGCTCTGTGTTCTGCCCGTCCCCTATCCTGGACGTGGGGTCGGTACGCTTTGGCTGCGTCTCCTCGGATGGGGGGACACCTGGGCCGAGTGGCTCGGGCGTCCTTTCCACAGTCACCTTCAACGCTCTGGCCGGCGGCACGAGCGCCCTGCACTTTGCCCTCGTTTCGCTGAGCGACCCCCTGGGCGATGACATCTACGCCATCTCTCACGACGGCAGCGTCACGGTCACGTCTGGCGCCGGGGCTTCCCTCGGCGGACCAGCCAACATGTCCGGAGCGACGGGTGGGCCGCCTGTCACCGCGCCACAGCGCCCCATCCTGAGGGGCACTGAGACTCGCACGGAACGACATGGGCGCCTTTTCGTCCGTATCGTCGCCGCGATGGGCATGGCGACCGGTCTGGTGGGGGTGATGGTGGTGCTGGCGCCGACTGCCTATGTCGCGATCTCCGCGGTACGCCGGCGAGCAGCAGCGAGGGGCCCCAGCAGGACACGACGGCAGCCCGTCCGAATGCACCCTCCGTTCCCCAGCCCTGCCTCACGCGCCCAGCCAGCCTTCGCCCGACCATCGGTGGCCTGGCTGGGATTGGGCGCTCTATCGTTGGCGCTGCTGGCATCATGTGCGACGCTGTTCGCCCAAGGGGGCGCGGCCATGGAACCCTCCACGGCGACCGGCCCGGTCTCCGTGCTGAAGGTGCCCGCCGCGGCCAGCTTGTTCATCGGTGGTGAGAAGGTGACCATAACGGAGCAGGTGACCAACGTCCCCGAGCCGGGGCTGGGCGCCTTCGCGCTGTCCATCTTGTACGACGAGTCAGTCATCGACCTGGCGATCCAGCAGGGACCCTTCCTGGGCAGCACGGGCCGCTCCATCACATGCAACACAGTGTTCTTGGAGGACTGGGCGCGACTCTGGTGCGCCTCCAGCGGGCCTCAACCGGGGCCGACAGGATCGGGGACTCTGGCCAACCTGTTCGTGCAGCCGGATACCGACCTGCGCATCAAGCCCACCACCAACAATGGAATGGTCGCGCTGCTGAACGACGTCAGCGCAGATACCTCCCTCGCCGAACCTCTTGGCGACGAAATCCCGCTGAGTTCAGTGGGCGACGCCGTTGTCACCGTCCAGGCCTTGGAAGGCGACCTCAACCAGGACTGCAAGGTGAACGTCTTCGACGATCAGATCATCGCCTGGCGCTATCAGGCCTTGTTCGGCTCCTTGCGCTATGACCCCTTCTATGACTTGGAGCCCGCACAGGGGGACGGTGACATTGACATCAAAGACCTGCAGTTCGTGTTTGGCCGCAACGGCTGGACATGCCAACCGCCCACGCCTACGCCCACACCGACGCCTACCGGGACAGCCACCCCTACGGCCACGCCTACCAGCACTGCCACTGTGACGAGCACGCCTACAGGGACGGTCACGCCCACGGGCACGGCTACGCCTACTATGACACCCACCGGGACGAGCACACCCACAGGGACAGCCACGCCCACGGGCACGGCTACGCCTACCAGGACCGCCACTGCGACGAGCACACCCACAGGGACAGCCACGCCCACGGGCACGGCTACGCCGACCAAGACCGCCACTGCGACGAGCACGCCCACAGGGACAGCGACACCTGCTCGAACGGCCACTGCAACGAGCACGCCTGCAGGAACAGTCACCCCCACCAGCACTGCCGCGGGGACGCCCACGGCCACGCCGGCAGTCACTACAACACCCACCGGCGTACCCATCGTCGCCACGGCAACACCAACCCCCACTAAGACACCGGTCAGCGAGATCTTGCCAGCCCCCACCCCACCAGCGCGGGTTCTGCCCCCGACCGGCAGTGGCGGCGATGGCTCTTTCCCATGGACCGGTATCGCTAGCCTGGTTGTTGCCCTGGCCCTGGCCGGGCTGATCCTCCTTTGCGCAGGTCTCTGGCAAGACGCGAGGCATGCAGAACCGCCGATCAGCGGCGCGGACGAGCCCGAACGTCCAGGGAGGCAAGTCTTGGCCGCTCTTCGAGCTTCGCTGGAGAGGCTCGCGAGGGAGCGATACAGGGCCCGGTACGACGACTCTCAGGAGCAAGATGGGGAGAGATGACCGATGGCAAGAAGCCCAGGCTCTCAGGGCGCCCGCCAGGGCGCCGGACACAAGCTGGTCACCCTCGCGAGAAGCGACCTTGATACTATGCAGGGGCCGCGGGTGGCAAGCCGAACCGGCCTTGAGGCCACAGTCTTGACATAGCCCGGAGGTCTGCAAATCATGCAACGGCTGAGCAAAGGGCCCTGGATATGGCCAATCGCATTTCTGTCCGTCGTGGCGGTCTTCGCCGCCGCTGGTACCGCGCAGGGCCAGGACACTACTGTGCGGCTAGAGGTCCCCAGAGAGCATTTGAAGGTCGGCGGACAGCCTTTCAGCGTTTCCGTGGCCGTGGACGACGTCACCAATCTGGGCGCCTTCGAATTCGAACTCACCTACGACCCCGATATCGTTGAGATCAAGGACGTCCAGGAGGGCCCTTTCCTGGGCAGCAGCGGACGTCCCGTGACGTGCTTCCCGCCGCGCAGGGCCGTAGGTTCGACAGCATTCACCTGCGTAACGTTGGGCGCCACGCCAGACGGACCCGCGGGTTCGGGCGCCCTGGCGACCCTCACGTTCCAACCAGTAGGTGTGGGCACCAGCCTCCTTCACTTTGCGCGTCTCACCCTGACTGACCCACCTGCGAATCGTCTTGCCGCTGAAGCAGAGGACACCTCGCTCACCGTGGGGCAGATGCAAGCCGGCAATTTCCACTGGGCCCTCTGGGGGCCGGTTATTGGCATCGGAGCTTTGGTCGCGGGTGCGGCCGCGGTTTCGGCGGCCTGGTGGGCCCGCCGGTCTCGCGGCGCGTAACACCGTTCCGCTCCCTCACATTCTCTTGTCGATTTCGCTGATCTGGGCCCCTGATCCGTGGATTCAGGTTTGCGATGCACACCCGGCGGGTGCAAACTCTGCTGTGAGGATACACAGGGAGGTGTGTACATGCGGAGACCCTTGCCCAACGCCTTGGACATCGACTTCGCGGGCGAGCTGACGGAGGAAGTGACGCCCCATGCGGGGGTGGCGCTGCTGGTGGAGCTAGGAGCCTGTCTATTTAATCTAAGGCTCGATCGGGTTATCATTTGGGCATGAGACCATACCATGCCTACACACCCGAGCAAGCCTTCATCCTGCCGCCCTCCCTCCTAGAGACCACCGACCCGGACGACCCGGTGCACCTCGCACGCCTTACCCTCACCGACCCGCCCGGACAGCCGCTGGCTGCCCGGGCCCAGGACGCCACAGTGAAAGTCGCGGGCGGCGAGAGCCCTGTGGCGACAGAGTCAGGTGACGGCGGCTTCGCCTGGGCGCTGTGGGGGCCCATCATTGGCGGTGTGATCGTGGCCCTAGCCGTGGTCGTTGCCGGGGGCTTCGCCTGGTGGGTCCGGCGGCCTCACGGCGCGTAACGCCATCTCGCCCCGCGCATTTTTGTCGATTTCGCTGGATCCGGGCGGCGGCTAGGGGCTTGACAAATTTCGCACAAGGGTGTAATAAGAGGGTCTGGTGGCTGTTCCTTCCCCGCCTTA
>Ga0315289_10011720_pt1 | contig 12405 bp, 10 predicted proteins | sample YL17G11_40_MG_FD_203452 | JGI IMG/M metagenome (GOLD analysis project Ga0315289, IMG submission 203452) | Sediment microbial communities from Yellowstone Lake, YNP, Wyoming, USA - YL17G11_40 | ecosystem: Environmental > Aquatic > Freshwater > Lake > Sediment | place: USA: Wyoming | collected...
TCAATCTACGAAGGTTTGCTGGAAAATCATCTTAAGTATGATAGTGGCAAGAACATTCTCAAGTTGGAAGGAGATAGTAGTCGGCGAAAAGAAACCGGATCGTATTACACTCCCGAGAATATTGTGATGTATATAATTAGTAATACCTTAAAACCTCTATGTGATGAAATCGACAAATCCGAACAAGTTACTAAAGCAGTAAAAAGCGGAACAAAAGATAACTCTTTTGCAAATGCTGTCTTAAAGCTAAAGGTACTCGACCCAGCTATGGGTAGTGGTCATTTTTTAGTTAGAGCCACTGAATTTTTGGCTGAGAGAATACAAAATCATTCTACTACTGTGCTTCAAGTCAAAACAATACCAAAAGGTTTTAACCAAGAACAGGCTGAAATGGCTTATTGGAGACGTCGAGTAGTGGAATCCTGCATTTATGGCGTTGATTTAAATCCGTTAGCAGTTGAATTGGCAAAATTATCGTTATGGCTAACTTGCATTTCAACTGATAGACCTCTTACTTTTCTTGACCATCACTTAAGACCTGGAAATTCTCTTATAGGTGCTTGGCTTTCGGAATTAGATGTTATGCCTCGAGAGTCTTCAAAAGAGAGAAACCAAATCCCGTTATCGTTCGGACCTGACTTGTTAAAAGCTGTTAAGATGGCTATAGAAGCAATAGAAAAAATCGAAGCTACCGATTGCACCGATATTTCTTCAGTAGAAGCAAAGAAATCACTATGGGAAGTGAAAGTTCGTAATAACCTCTTGGCTTACCGCAACGTAGCTGATTTGTGGACTTCCTCTTTTTTTGATAAAACGGTGAACGAAACCAATTATCTTGAAATGTCTAGACTGTTGATTTTAAATTCACCACCAAAGAGCAAAGAAGGCAAAGATCTTAAGCGGAAAATGAAATTCTTTGAAGATGCGTTTAAAAACGCTAAACAAAGATTGTATTTTTATTGGGAATTAGAATTTCCTGAGGTATTCTTTAATGAAGATGGAACTCCCAAAAAAGACCCAGGATTTGATGTTGTAATTGGAAACCCACCTTATGGTGCCGACTTTGATGACTTAGATAGGAGGTTTATAGGTTTTCGTTTTTCACACAGTCGAAGTAATAAAAACAGTGCAATGGTCTTTATAGAGCAAGGAATACAATTAACGAAACAAAACGGATACTTCAGTTACATCATCCCCAAATCAATATCGTTTAGCCAAAAATGGGCATGCGGTCGCGAATTAGTTTTGAACCACCTCGGGAGCATCTTAGATGTTAGCAGAGCTTTCAAAGATGTGTTGTTAGAGCAGGTGGTTATTGTGCTTTCAAGTAAGTTTTCCAAGGATGACAAATATGCGTCTTTGGTGACTGATGAAAAAGAAAAAACCAATATCTTTTATATTCTAAAACATGCGGCCAAAGCATTTGATACTTTAATTATGGGCGTCAGTCCTGAAGAAACGGAGATATTCAATAGAGCAGTGAGTTCGAAGCTCTTTATGAGAGACATCAGCATAAGTTCACGCGGTCTGCCATTCCAGAAGTATTTGGAGGATAAAAGAGATACAAATCGCGTTCCAATATATAGAGGTGACCACATCTCTCGATATTATCTCTTCGAAACTGCTGATTCAATACCTGAAAGTATTTTGGAAATCGCACAGAAAAAAGTTGAATTTGTAAAACAGCCTAAAGTGTTGAGTCAGAGGATAGTTGCTCATGTCTTACAACCAGTAGATCACATAATCTTAATGGCCACAATTGACATGTTAGGAATTTTAACTCTGGATACTATAGAGAATACTGTGTTGACAGACAAAAGATATTCCTTGAGCTTCATTACAAGCCTGATGAATTCAAAATTCTTTTCATGGTATGCTTATAGATTCATATTCAGTAAAGCGATAAGAACTATGGACTTCGATGAATATTACATTAATAAGCTTCCAATTTGCCAAATAAACTTTTCGACTCCAGTGCCTGAAAGAAACAGGTTTATTGATAAGGTGAGATCACTGGTGGTTTCAGGCAAATATGACCATGTTTTGGCGACTGTTGATGATTATCTACCCAGAGACAAAAATGGGGTTCTTATTGAAGGCAAAGAAAGGTCAGATGTGATTCACGATTTACTTTCTTACTTGGCTGAACAAATGGTGAAGATGAAAAAGCAAAAATATGAACTAACTAATGAATTCCTTGCTTGGTTAGAGCGGGAAATAACCAAGAGACCCATTGAAAAACTTAAAGACAAAAACAAGTTTAGGCAGTTCCATGAAAACAACCTTGAGACATTGGCAGATGCCTTGAAGCAAAATGGAGTTTTCCCAAAAGTGTTAGAACTGGGGGATAGTCGTTTCGCGATCCTTGAAAAGGCTTATAATGATACTATGAGCGAAGTGCAACCAATTAAAAACCAAATTACCTCTATTGACAATCTAATTGACAAGATAGTGTTCAAACTTTATGGTTTAACTGCTGACGAGATAGAACTGATAGAAGCTATCTAGACAAATTCCGATTCAGCAAATCAGGAACGCAGGGCTCCTGACCTACTGATTCTGTTCGTGGGTGATCCACCCTGTAGGTGCCCAGACTTATAAAGTAGACTGAGACGGAGACTGAGACGGTGACTGAGACTAAGACTGAGAGCCGAGACTGAGACGGAGTAGAAAGAGAGACAGCTGAGCTTCAATTTTTGAGGCTCGGCTGTTTTTTTATCTCTTTTGATGCAACGACTTAGGAAATGACGATACCAGTTAAAAAGCAAAATCACCACTACTTCGATGGTGAAAGGGATAGGGTGCACGTTAGTGGAGAGACATAGGGGCGAGCGTTACCTGGGTGTCAGAACCCTTGCTGTCTCCAAGATTTAGACACGGAGAAGGTCTTTGTCATTGTTCTAACTGACTTTAGTCAGGTTTTGGAGCTTACGCCACTAAGACTGAACCATGAAAAATTATGAAAACAAAGTCCAGTAAGTTCAGATTGTTCAGAAAGTCCAGAAACTTCAGTTTATGGTGAGCATATGCGTTTCGCAGAAAAAAATTATGAAATAGAAACACACGAAAGGCACGAAATCCGACTTTTGGATCCGTAGGACCCACGAAACCCGACTTCTGGATCCGTAGGACACGAATTGTTCGTTGCTCAAGGGTATCCATCCCTGACCAGTTTTTGTGGTGGGATAAGGCTTGCCCTGAGGAGTCAGTTCAGAGGGCACCCGCCACAACAGACTATTTCTTTATCTTCGCCAGAACCTCTTCTATTTTCTTTGAGACAAACGGATGGGTTTCCTTCTTTTTCAACTTTTTAATAGCTGTGATTCCTTTCATGGTGAGCGAAGCCGAACCATTTTTATCACCAATTTTCCCTAAAGCCTCGACAGTAAAGGCTCTGGTGGTCCAATCCTTGCTCCTTAATTTTTTTATAAGAGTGCTTGTAGCTTTTTTATTCTTTAGTTTGCCTAACGATTCTATCGCCAGGTGAGCTGCAATTGTGTCGGTCTTGAGTTTATTCAATAGTTTAATCAAAGGTTTGACAGATGGTTTTCCTATCTCCACCAAAGCCGATGCCGAGGTCATACGCACGCTGAAATGTGGATCAGATAGACCTTGAATCAAATAAGAAATCGCTCGCTTGTCCTTCAATCTTCCCAAAGCTACTGCGGCACTTTTTCGAACAACCTCCACAGAATCTTTTAAGCAAAGGGATACGGAGGTGAAGGCGGTAGTATCTCCGATTTTACCTAAAGACTCACAAGCATAACCACGAGTATTAAAGTCATCTTTGTTTAGAAGCCCGATCAAAGGAGGAACTGCTCTCTTATCTTTTATATCCCCTAAGATGCGAGAGGAGAGTTTGACTACATCCTTATTATTGCTTTTCAGGGAGTCGATCAAAGGCAGAACTGCTGGCTCACCGATTTTGCCCAATATTTCAATCAATGTCCACATCTCCCTGGCATCCTGAGTGTCTAATTTGTCCAGAAGATATGGAACCGCCTCTCCTCCCATCTCTACTAAAGTTTTTTTGGAAGGCTCTGCCAAGTCTCTGTATTTTTCCAGTCCACCGCAGGCTTTTATAAAGAGACTATCTATCCTATGGATTTCGCTTCGCTCAACCTTCGCCTTTAATTCATCCGCCGAAGCAGAATGGAAAATGACGAATGACGAAATGACGAATAAGATCAATTTCTTCATGTTAAATCTCTTTTTGGATCCCTCTCACCATGGCTCTCTCCTTCCAGGGGAGAGAAAGTTAGCATGAATACTACTTGTCAATCCCCACTCCCCATTGTGATGGGGTGGTCCACCAGGAGCTATCCTTTCCGTTGCCGTTGTAATGATCAATTCCCGCCAAATCCAAAAAAATTCCTATGGAGCCATAATCCCGTCTTGGATCCCCAAAACCTTGAGTATTGTTCTTCTTTTCCACATAATAGCCATCATTTCCCCCTTCATCTACAAGAATCCCGATTCCGTTGGCACTCCCTGCGCCTTGGGATAGATCAAAACTAACATAATCATCATTGCCCGATTCATCATACAACAATCCAAAAGCAAGATCATGTCCGCATCCTTGCGATACGCCGTGGGATATGTAAACGTCGTCCCCTTTCTTATCTTCCAGAATTCCTAAGGTCATATGCGTTGCGGCGCCTTGAGCATATTGATAAGAAACATATTTGTCGTTCCCTTCTTCATCCACCAGACTTCCCAATGCCCACCAATAGCTTGATCCCTGCCCGAAAATATCGGAGGTATAAAGGTCGTTTCCGGAGAGATCATAGAGTAATCCGATCCCACCGGACATTATGGGTCTTATGCCATAGGCGAAGCCTTGAGATAGGCTAATATAATGATCTTTATATCTTAAAATATCCTTATATTTTCCGCCTGCAAAATAATTGTCACATCCAGCCGAATCGATCAAAGCACCAAATCCGGATATGAAACCAAAGCCCTGAGCGTAGAGTGAACCAGTGTATTGGTCAGCTCCTTTTGTATCAAACAAAATACCTAAGCCGAAGCTCCCTGCTCCCATGGTGAAGATGTCTCCGAAATATTTGTCATTTCCTCCTTCATCCAGAAGCATCCCCACACCGAAAAGACCGGAACCTAAAGAGAAATTATTTGTCAAATATGTATCATCTCCGGATACATCTACCAATATGCCACATCCGAAGAAACCTGACCCGATGACGAAATCACCTTTCGGTCGATAAGTATCATTGCCACCCAGGTCAAGGATTACCGATGAGTTTGTGCTGTCACCCTTAGCCTTCGACAAAAAATACTCATCATCTCCTCCCAGATCTACTATCACCGCTGGAGTTCCTTGATATTGAGTGGACCCGAATCCTCCAATGATGACCTCGCCAAGATAAGTATCTAATTTGAAGATGACATCATTTTCCAAATCCTTCCCCGCCTTGGGCGGGATCTCCGATTTGTCTTTTGGGATTGGCTTTATCTGAGGTTTAGTCTTCAAATAATCTTTCAGAGTTGAAAGAGCGGGTTTGGTTGCCGACGAAAGAACTATCCCCGCCTCAAGAATTTTCTCCTTTTTTATCTTTGCTAAGCAAGGAATCATCTTTTTGGCAAGGTTCTCTTCGTATTTGCTCTGCTGGTCTAATTCCTCGGGGGACTTGAATTCATCGTTTACGTCCTCCAGGATGATCACCGGGAAATTAGATTTGATGAAATTTTTCTCTTCGTAAGTAAGATCAACAAAAGCTCCTTTAGACAAAGAATCTGCCAGATACAAACCTTCAAAAAGATAAACAAGAGAGTTTTTCAAGGCGGAGGGTAGGTTTTTGGTTGTCTTTCCATAATGTTTCAGAAATCTGTTGTATTCCAAGTCAAGGGTAAAATCCTTTGCTTGTGGGTTTTGAGGCAAATCATTAATGGATTGGGCTTGAAGATAAGCCGAAAGAAAAGGAATTAAATCAAACCCTGAGCCCCCCATAGCTTTATTTGTGTTTTGACTAATAGAGTTGTTAAATAAAAAAAGCTCCAAAGGTTGGTGCATGAAAGAATCGATCAGTTTCAGGCGAAACGAATCCACGTCCACATAGTCGTTCCTGAATCCCAGATCGTTTTTGGTCATCTTTATGCATCTCAAAGCATCATCCAGCGTATTTTGCCAAGATGCTATCGAATCAATCTCCGAAGCCAATCTCTCTTGCGACTTTGAGGGAGAATAGTTTACCAAAAAGACTGCTAAAAATAAGTAGACAATGGATATTACTTTTTTCATTTGGGCTTTCTCTTTCACCTCTCCCCTTGATTCCCCCTCTCCATAAGTATGGAGAGGGGGACAAAAGGGGGGGTGGTTATCTTTTTTTCTTTTCAACGATTTTGACCACCACAATGCTGACCTCATAAAGGAAGTAGAGGGGTCCAGCTAACATCAATTGGGTAAATACATCTGGAGTAGGTGTAATTACGGCGGACAGGATTAAAATTGCCACAACCGCATACTTGCGACCCTTAGCTAAGCCTTGAGAGCTTACTATTCCCAGTTTTCCCAAAAAATAAAACATGAGCGGAAGTTCGAAAACCGCTCCGAAAGCCAAAGTTAGATAGCTGATAAAGCTGATATAATCGCCAATTCTTATCATAGGTTTCAGTTTAGGGGTCCCGAATCCCAAAAGAACTTTTATGCTTAGGGGTAATATAAAAAAGAAACAAAAAACCGCCCCTGCCAAAAAGAAAAAGGTGGAGAAAAATACTACCGGAACCACCAGCTTGATTTCTCTTTCCAAAAGTCCCGGAACCATAAACTGCCACAAATGATAAAATATCACCGGCACACTCACGATTAATCCCACGATCAAAGAGATCTTTATGCGGGTGGAGAAAGCTTCGGTGGGTGACATGAAATAAACCTCGGGAATCGGCTTGGTGAGAAAATCTATCAATCTTTCGGAAAAGAAATATGCCACGATGGAAAAAAGAAACACGCAGATAAGGCATTTTATTAGCCTGCTTCTTAATTCCTCTAAATGATCCAGAAAGGACATCTCTTTTTTAATCCTCACCATATTCGGTTCCTGCAAATCACTAAGAAAATACGATCAACTAAATAATAGCACTTTGATTAGTTGTCAATCAAAAACTAATGCAAAAGCAAGAAATAAGTCTATATACCCCTCACCCCTTCGCTCAGGACAGGCTCTGACCCTCTCCCACAAGGGGAGAGGGAACTTGGAGATGTTCCCCTCCCTCGATGGGAGGGGGTGAGGGGGAGGGTGAACCGAACTATATAAAAATAAAAAATGCATCTGGAACAAAATGCAGATGCGATGCGAAAATCAACTTTTGATGAAATCCCTTTTTATAGTTCAGGGTGAAGGCACCGCGAACTAACGCGTAACTTGACATGAAAGTGGTTTAAAGAGACTATCCCAAAAGATTTTTCAGTTCGTTCATAAATTCATTTATATCTTTGAATTTATGGTACACCGAAGCGAATCTTACATACGCTACTTCATCTAAATCTTTCAATCTCTTCATCACCGTTTCCCCTATCTCTTTGCTGGTGATCTCGGTTTTGGAAAGATTTTCCAGTTCCTCTTCTATTTCCTCCACTATGGAGACTATCTTTTTGGAGCTGATGGGTCGCTTTTTGCAGGCAAGCTCAATTCCTCTTTGAAGTTTCTGTCTGTCGAAAGGCTCCCTTCTGCCGTCGTTTTTTATGACAGTTAAGGGAACGTCTTCGATGTATTCATAGGTGGTGAATCGTTTGCCACAGGATTCGCATTCTCTTCTTCTTCTCACCGACCTTCCATCCTGTGAGGGTCTTGAATCCACGACCTTATCTTTTTCCTGTCCACAATACGGACATTTCATCTTTTCCCTCTCTATTTTCTCTTGGTCTTTATGCTTTTCAACTTTTCCGCCATAGGCGGATCCGCCTTCGGCGGACTAACTTTTAAAAATCCGAACTTGAACCTTTGCCTCTTTCAACATCTCTTTTGACATCTTGTCCGGATAGCTATCTTTAATCACTATCTTTTTTATCCCGGCATTGATAATCAACTTTGTGCATAAAATACAAGGCTGGGTGGTGGAATACAAAACCCCATCTTTTATGCTCACCCCAAACAGAGCGGCTTGAACGATGGCATTTTGCTCCGCATGAGTGGCCCTACAGAGTTCGTGTCTTTCTCCGGAAGGGATGCCTAACTTTTCTCTAAGACAGCCTATGTCCAGACAATGTTTGAGTCCGGAAGGGGCACCATTGTATCCGGTGGCTAATATTTTTTTGTCTTTCACGATCACCGATCCGACCTGTCTCCTCAAACAGGTGGAGCGGGTAGCCGCCAATTCAGCTATGCTCATGAAATATTCATCCCAGGAGGGTCGATTTCTCTTAGTCTTGCCTTTTCTCTTTTTAGAACAGTTTGTTTCCCGATCCAATGTGAAGTTTCCCTTTTATTGAAAATCAATTCTAATCCGGTCCCCAACATTTGCTTTTAACAGCTTTTGGGCGCTCCCTTGATTGACCGCCAACTCCAAAAAGTTTGAACTCCCAATGAGCGCACCTAATCCTTTAGATTCGCTACGCTCACTACAAGTTTCTTTTATTTCAAAATACGATTGACTTGTCCCTTTTATCTTTCTTTTGCCCATGATTATTTCCGCATCTTTTCTATTTTCTAAAAAATCTGCTGAGATGTTAGTAATTAAATTGCCAAAGCGGTCTATATGAATAATCTCTCCCGCTAAGCTTCTCCCTTTTGATTTAGGCTCCGGGATGATAAATTTCATGCATTCTTTAGCGGGTAACCCGAATTCCTCAATTTTAATTCCTAAAGAAAGATAAGCGGCGACTGGAGCGAATATATCCCTCGCATGAAAAGTGCTGGAGGGTTCAGCCAAGAAATATTTTTTATTAGAAAGAATAATTATATCGGTTATATCTTCTCTTTGATAAATGAAGCTGAAAATGCCGTTATCTGGTCCAACAAAAAAGAAATCTTTGGTTTTTATCAAAATCGGCTGACGCAAGCTTCCGACCCCCGGATCCACTACTGCCAGATGAATAGTCCCTTTTGGAAAATATTTGTAAAAATTGTTCAAGGTAAAAGAGGCACTTAGGATATCATATAAATCAATGTCATGTGTTATGTCCACAATTTCAGCTTGAGGATTGATCCTTTTGATCACTCCTTTGACTGCACCCACGTAACCGTCCTTGGTGCCGAAATCGGTAAGAAGTGTGATTATTTTTTTTCTCATTTTTAGTCTTATGAAGACCATTGGTCAAGGGTGCTCTTGACCAGCAATGAAAACCATAGCGAACGTACGAAAAAATTTTACATTGTCATTGCAAGCGACAGCGAAGCAATCTCTATACCGTTCTGTAATTTACTTGGGGATTGCTTCGTCGTCCATATGGACTCCTCGCAATGACAGTTTATTTAATGCGTGTGCATTAGTTCACGGTAGGGGTATCCTTGACCAACAATCTGTGAGGATCATAAATCTAAAAGACTTAATCCGGTCTCGCTATCAGGTTTCCTTTCTACTTTGCTTTCAGATGGAATGATCAAAAATTCCCCAGTGGCAGAGATGGTGGCGGAGAAGAGATGTCCACAGAATGCCTTCATGTCGGAACCCGCCGCACTCACATGGGCATGTACAAAAGGTTTACCTTCTAAGTAAGAGATGCTTCCGGTGAGATTGCCAAATTCTAAATCTTCTCCAATAAACTTTTTTATATATTCCTTTTTGACTGAATCGAAATACCCTAAGGTCAGATCTTTAAATGCTCCTAAGCCGAAAACAAAACCACCTAAGATTTTTTGCTCATCCACAAAAGAAGATAAGGTCTTTATTACCTCTTCTCCCTTAACCAATCTTACCAGATAGCCATGTTGAGTTCTTCTGAAATACATTTAATTAATCCACATGAGCAATTTAACCGCTTTGCTGTCAGATCAGGGATTCATACCGAAGGAGAATTTGGAGTGTTCAGCTTTAGCTGAACCATGTGAAGAGTTCTCTGTCTTCGCAGAAGTCTCAGGTCAAGCTAAAGCTTGACACTCCAGAGTTTCTTGAGGTGGCAGAACCCCTGCTCTGCCACCTTCTACCTCAAAGCCCATGAAGCCCGATGATCATTTATCCCGTTTCCTTTTTTAACCAATCCAAATATTTTTCGTAACCCGCTAAGACGCCTAATGCAATAATCTCTGGAACTTCGTAGCTATGAAGCTCAATAACCCTCTTTTTTAGTTTCTCGAAAAGCGTATCCTTAGTTTTTATAATCAGCAAGACTTCTTGTTCAGTGCTAATCTTTCCTTTCCAGCGAAATAAAGATTTCAGTCCCGGAACGATATTCACACAGGCGGCTAACTTTTCTTCTAACAAAGCATGTCCAATCTTTTCGCCTTCCTTCTCAGATGCACAGGTTACAAAAATAACAATATAATCGGTCATTTTTTGATCTTCCTTTTCAAGACCTGTTCGATTCTATCTACTTTGCCTTTTAGCCTGTTTTTTGCTCCCTTTCGATCATCAATGGTCATCACCATATATACTCTTTTGCATTCCTTCATCATAGTTTGATGGCATCGTTTGACCACCTCAAAGATACTATCCCAGCTCCCCTCGATGGTAGTACTCATGGCGGAGGTGCGATAAGGCAGACCACTTCTATCCACAATGTCAATCATTTTTGCCACATGCTTTCCCACGGACTCTCCTTTGTCCAACGGGAAAATGCTAAAGGAAGCCAACATGACATCCTCCTTGCTTTATAAGTGTTCTATTTCAGGAATTGCCAAGCCATGAAGGCTTGGCTACGCAAGTCATTACTTTCAAATCCTATGGTGTTTTGCCAATAAAATAAGGGTTGCATCCTTGAGGTTGCGTTTAAAAAGGTTACGGTTCAGATTCGCTACGCTCACTGCAAGTCGGTTAGGTATCGTCTAAAAAGTCATCGTTAGTCGTTTATCGTCTAAAAGACAAGGATAGATGAAACCAAAACACGACTTACGATACGTGTCCGAAACCTAAACCGATAGACGATAAACATAGAAACCTTATTTTGTAGACACGGCATTAGGGAAACCTCACTATTCAAAAAATCTGTTCAATCCGCTGAATCCGTTGACCTTTCAATCCCCAACTTCTCTTTTAATTCCTTCACCGCAGAAACCATTACCTTCAACTTCTCCTTTGCCTCTTGTGGAGTTCTGGTCTTCAAACCGCAGTCTGGATCAATCCAGACCTTTTCAATAGGGAAGACCTCCAAAGCCTTTTTGATGTTCTTCTTCACTTCCTCTTTTTTTTCAATGATGCGGTTGTGAACATCCAAAACGCCGACTGCAATTTCCTTAGTGAATTTTGGTTCTCGAAATATATCCAAATTAATAAAATGACCATTAGCAAATTCTAAATCCAGCTGATCCACGGATAGATCCAAAATTTTAGGATAAACAGTTTTCAAATCTCCATAACAGATATGGCATATTGTTTTTGCTTTTATTTTGGAGGTGACTATCTTCATAGCTTCGATGGCTAAATCTATCTCATCGGGGTGAGTGGAGATGGCGGGTTCATCTATTTGAATGTATTTTGCTCCCGCTTTTTCCAAATCGACTGCCTCTTGATGAATCACCCGGGCTAAGGCTAAAACTAAATCCCTGCGTGAAGGATAATATTCATTAAACGACCAATCGCACAAAGTATAAGGGCCAGTCAAGATTCCTTTGACCGGTTTTGGAGTTAGGCTTTGAGCATATTTGAACATCTCCACAGTGATGGGCTTTTCTCTTCTTATCTCACCCCTGACCACTGGCTTTCTGTAATACCTATTTCCATAAGATCGCACCAATCCGCTTATTCCAAATCCTTTTAGCCTTTCGGCAAAATAGGTGGTCATGTCCCCTCTTTCCATTTCCCCATGCACCAATATGTCCAAGCCGATCTTTTCTTGGAGGCGAATACATTCCTCGGTTGCTTTTTTCTCAAACGGGGTTAATTCTTCCCGAGAAATCTCTTTAGAGAAAAACTTTTGTCGAGCTTTAACCAAATAATCAGGTTTGGGGAAACTACCTACTGTGGTGGTCAACAACACTTTTAAGAGGGTTTAGAGTTTAAGGATTTTGTCCTTTCCATCTTATATTCAAATCTCTGGCGGCTTTGGCTTCGTCCAGGCGGGTAACTGGTGTATTATGTGGAGCAGATTTGACTATTTCGGGATTCTCCTCTGATTCCTTGGCAATTTGAATCATGGTTTGGATGAATTCATCTAAACTTTCTTTGCTTTCGGTCTCTGTGGGCTCTATCATCAAAGCTTCAGAAACAATCAAGGGGAAATAGACGGTGGGTGCATGGAGCCCAAAATCCAGAAGCCTTTTGGCGATGTCCAGAGTTTTTACTCCTTTTGCTTTT
>Ga0315289_10011721_pt1 | contig 12403 bp, 11 predicted proteins | sample YL17G11_40_MG_FD_203452 | JGI IMG/M metagenome (GOLD analysis project Ga0315289, IMG submission 203452) | Sediment microbial communities from Yellowstone Lake, YNP, Wyoming, USA - YL17G11_40 | ecosystem: Environmental > Aquatic > Freshwater > Lake > Sediment | place: USA: Wyoming | collected...
ATAAGCGCGGGTCGCCTCCGGGAATGCTGGTTGCCTTAAGGCCTGCATTGATTTGCTTTAAGTAATTAATGTAATATGCTTTTGCTTTTGCCTCCAGCTCTCTTTGCCTGGTCAATTGTGGTACTAATTCTCTCGGCATTATAATAACTCCAGGATTTTTTGCTGTAATTCATTCAGCCACTTGGCATGGTTAGTGCTTTGAACTAATAAAATGTCCAGGCTTGAATGCAGTTTTTTCTTGGTTGCTTCAGGATACCCGGTTTCATCAAGCCTTTCAATCAAGCCTTTAACGCGGTTAATCATTGACACTTCCTCGAACAATATCAGCTTGTTTACTATCTGCAATAAATCAGTTTTCTCCATTCAATCACTTTCACTCAAAACTTTTCAAGCTTGCTCCAACGCCTTTAATCACGTAAGCTGTCAAGCGTTTTAATGCTTTAACCATCCTGAAAAACGGCAATGCTGCGAAAAAACCGAAGACAATGAATGTTGTTAATTCCCTGCTGTAAATTATTGGAACCCCGAACCTTGGAAGCTGTTCATAAAGCAATACAGCCATTGCAGCAAAAGATAACAGGATGAAAGCATTCAATGCAATTGTTTTAAGCAGTGAAATAGTGTAAGGAACGTGAGGCTTTAGCCTCGTAACTGGTTTTTTAATTTTAAAAAACTCTGGAAGCTTGCTGGTAAGGTTCCTGACAAAATCAATCCTGTCATACAATGGCTGGAAAATGATTACGCTGATTGCAATCAACATGAAACCAATCACTGAAACAAAGCCGCTTTCAGGGCCTTTAAGGACTTTCGATGCAACCGTTGCAATGATTACAACAAATTCCCCTAAAGGAAGCAAGAGAATTGCTGTAATGCTTGAATCATGCCTTGACAAGCCGAATAAAGGCCCAAAAACTCCAGTAGATACTAAATGAGCGATAAATGCAGCAATGACAAGCAATAAAGCAACGCCTCCAAGCAGTAATAACTGGTTTAACGGAGGCAGGATTATTGCTTTTGCCGCAGCATCAAAGAAAATAGTTGTTCCGAATGCAACAAAGAAAAAGACTAGGAAAAAGTCTCTCATGAAATTAACATCATCCTTGATTTTTGTACCGGATGGAGTTTCAGCCAATGCAAAGCCAGCGAAATAAGCTCCGAGAGCGCTTGAAAGACCCAATAATACGCCAAGCGTTGCAACAACCAAGCCAACGCCTAAAGCATATAATGTAACTTCAGTATGCCCATAACCATTATTAATAAGCCATTTACCGACTCTTGCAGAAAGATAATGCACTGCAAAAAAACTTGAGACTGCAAATACTAATGCAACCAATGTCAGGCCAAAGCCTGCAGAGCCGGCTACTGAAGCGCTTGTAATGAAAACAAGCAATAAAATGCCGAGAAAGTCCTGCAGGATTAAAATTGAGATTGCAAGCTGTGCTGGCGGGAAATGCAATAATTTTTTGTCAATAGCGAATTTTGCTATAATTGCAGTGCTTGTAGAAAAAAGCATGAAGCCAACAATTATCGAAAAAAGCGGTGAAAAACCGAATAAGAACATTATCAGAAAGCCTAAGCCTGTTGAAGCAATCATGTCAATAAATGCAAGGCCAAGCGTTGCAGCCCCTGCCTTCAAAAAACTTTTCAGTGAAAGCTCCAAGCCAAGGTAAAACAAGAGAATAAACAAGCCGATTTCAGCAAACCCAGCCATTAATGGGTCTGTGGGCTGCAAGAAGCCTAAAAAGAAAGGGCCGAGCAAAAACCCTGCCAGGATATAGCCTAGTACCGGGTTCAAGCCTGCTTTTTTTGCCAGAATGCTGACGAAAATCGCAGCTAGAATGATTATTCCGACAACGGTCAGGGGAAGAGTTTCTACTACCATTTCATTAAATAACTCAATTCCCTAATAAAAACCTTTTTCTTTTCGGAAAAGGAGCCCAAGAGAAACGTTTTCTCAAGGCTTTTGGAAAAAGGCTCAAGGAATAGCCCGGGAGAGATTCGAACTCTCGCCGCCGGCTCCAGAGGCCGGCATCATTTCGGCGACGAAACCAGTTAATCAAAAAAATTGATTGTCGTCTTGGCCGCTAGACTACCGGGCTATTATAAGAAAAATATAGGGGAATTGGTTTTAAATTGGTTATCGGTTTGCATGCCCTTAAAAAATATTGTTTTAAAAAGGCTCTTCTTTATTCGTTGTTGAACGAAGCAACGGAAGTTTTTTATATCCCTGAACCAATTATGGTGTTATGAAATTAAGTAAAAATGATTTAAAGATTTTTGCAATGCTTGCAGTTTTCTTTGGCATATTGTTGCTTGTTTCAAATCCTTTGGATTTAACTAATTTTCCCCAGCGCTTAAGCATTGGCTCAATTACTGGCATGGTTGTATTCTTGGCTGGACTTATCGGGTTTTGGTATGGCGCACAATGAAAGAGCATTTCATAAACAAAAAAACTTGCTTGACTTAAAGTATCAGACTTATTTGAATTATTTTAATATTACTGCAATTAGTTTTATTACTGCCGGATTTACTGCGGTATGGGCTTTCTTATTACAACAAATTGGCCCGCAGTTGTTTGCTTCTTTTGCTTTCATTTGGGTGCTGAGCACCGTCAGTTTACTGGCACTAATTCATGCCAAAGCAAGTGCAGTGTATTCAAAAATTGAATTAATCTAGATTACTATTTGCGTGTTTACCTGCCGAAACGCCTTTCCCTGGCATGGTATTCCTGGACTGCATTGGCTAAGTCTTTTTTCGTGAGTTCAGGCCAGTACTTGTCAACAAAACAAAGTTCAGAGTAAGCTGACTGAAAAGTCAGGAAAGCAGATAGCCTTTCAGCTCCTGAAGTCCTGATGATTAAGTCAGGGAATGGAGCTTGAGAATAAAGGTATTGAGAAAACAAGCTTAAGTCAATGTCCTTGAGCTTTAAGCCGTTGTTCGCATACTTCCTTGCAATTTTCTTGCAGGCGTCAATGATTTCCTGCTGTCCGTTATAAGCCAGGGCAAGGTAGATTGTTTTTGATTTATTGTCTTGAGTCAGTTCCTCTGCTTGTCTTGCAAGCAACTGGATTTTTTCAGGCAGTAAATCAAGCCTGCCGATGAATTTTAACCTAATGTCCCTGTCGTTAAAGAAATTGGTTTCCTGGATTTTTTTTAGTTCTTGCCCGAATAACTTGAATAAGATTGCCAGTTCTGCTTTGTTCCTCTGCAGGTTTTCAAGGCTTAAAGTATAAAAAGTGCCTGCCTTGATTTCATTAAAGTCTTGAAGCCAGTCAATGACTTCCAAGGCTTTTGTTGTCCCGGCAGAATAAGCTGTTGCAAGAGATTGTTTTGATGATTTCGCGAAACGCCTGTTACCGTCAGGAATGAACGCGATTGAGTTTAAAGTCATGATAATCCTCTTCCAGCTCACTAATCAATGCATTAATAGGATAAGTTAAATCATTGAATGCTTAAAAAAGTATTTAAAGAAGGTTATTTATTAAATTTTGGTACAAACAACAAAAGCGTTAAACGGAGCATGAAGGAATAAGCATGTTTTGGTGGAATTTTTTTCTGTCTTTGGCAATGCTTTCAATCGCGGCATTTGATGATTTAAGGTCAAGGGAGATTGATGACAAGCTATGGTATTTATTTGCTTTCTTTGGTTTCCTGGCTGCGGTGATTGAAATTCAGTTTAATGCAGGGCAATGGATGTTTTTTGCCGTAACAGTCGGCTTGACTTTTGTTTTAATGGAGTTATTGATTTTCTTGGGGGAAAAACAGCCAATATTGTTTATTGGCCCTGCTGACTTGAAAGCAATAATGGTGTTAAGCGTTTTTTACTGGAATTCAATGCTTTTCGCATTGCTTGTTTTCATGCTTGCGTTAGGCATTTCATTGATTCATGCATTGAAAGCAGTGATGATTAATTTAGTTAAAAAACCAATGCTGCCGAAAGGATTGCTTGGCATTGCATTATTCTTGACAGCGTATCCTGTTAAAATCAGTGGAATAACGCATTATTTTGTCAGCCCGATGCAGGAAATCAATGTTTCAAGAAAAAAAGGAAAATGGATTGAGAAAAGGAGTTACAGATTTATTCCATTGATTGAGCCAAAGACAGAGATTGATAGGCTGAAGAGGCTGGTGAAGCAGGGAAAGATTAAGGACTGGGTTTTGGTTAGCGAGTTGCCTGCATTCATGCTGTTTATCTTGATTTCATTTATTTTATTGTTTATACTGCTGCAGCTTCCTTTCGCGGTGTAAGGACGGGTGCCTGAATGGATGACTTGATGAAGAAATTAAAAGAACAAATCCTGGGCAAGCAGGCAGTTGAGGAAGTAAAACTGAAAGAGATTGAAAAAGAGTTGGAAGAAGAAAAAAACAAACTCGTGTTTTTTGAGCCAAGCAAGGAATTCATTAAGGCAAGCTTGGTTAAAGTCCCTGAACAAAAAGCAATCGATGAAATGATTGTTGAAGAAAAGTTCGTTCCTGAAACACCCTTGTTTTTCGAGGCATCGAAGAAAGAAAAAGTTGAAGGGGTTTTAACTGAATTGCAGGTTGAAGAAATCAAGGAAAGACTGGCGGCAAGGCTGAAGCCCTTGGAAGAAGAATTAAATGAATTGGCTTTATTGAAACAAAAGGAAGAGGAAGAAAAGAAAATCAGAGAAACTGAATTAATGGCGAGAGGCGTTGAAGCTAAAGCAATCGGCACTGCATTGGATGTTGAGAAAATCTGGCAGAGAATAAAAAAAGCTGAAAGGAAAGAAGCCGAGAAAATTGCCGAAAGAATTGATATGGAATGCATTTTTGCAAGGCTAAAGGTTGAAGAAAAAAAGATTGCCGAGAGAATTGCTGAAAGGATTGAAAGGCATGAAAGAGAGTTAAGGAAAAGGCGTGAAAAGAAATTAAAAAGGCTTGGCTTGAGCGAGAAAGAAAAAGAATTAGTGAAGACTGTTGAAAAAGAAGAAAAAAAGAAAGTCGGGGAATTAGTGAAAGAAAAAATAACTGAGGACAAGCTTGCCTTGTTCGTTAAAGCATTAGAAAAACTAGGCGCTTGAAATGGAAAAACTAATTAATGAAAGCAATGGCAAAATCATTTCAAGAAAAGCAAGGCATGCGAAAAATTTTCTTGAAAAATTTTTTGGATTAATGCTTGTGAGAGCAAAAGAGTTTGATTATGCCTTGGTGTTTCACTTGGAAAAAGAAAGCAGGCTAAACGCTTCAATTCATTCAATGTTCATGCTAATGCAGATTGACGTGTTATGGCTTGACAGCAGAAAAAAAGTGGTTGAATTAAAGCAAGGCTTAAAGCCCTGGGTTTTGAATGTAACGCCGAAGAAAAAAGCAAAGTATGTGGTTGAGTTAAGAAATGGAACTGTCAGGAAAAAAAAGATTAAGTTAGGGCAGAAAATTAATTGGGTTTGAAATTTTTTTAAGAAAAAGAGAGGAAAGTCAGGGAAACTCTTTAAGAGTTATGACTTCCCTCCTTTGCCTTTGTTTCCTTTATATGCCAGAATCCGGGGTGATAATTTACCCGATATATATTAATGCGTTCACCTATTTAAAATTTATTACTTTAAAAACCTAATTCCTGCTTGGTTAAATGGTTTGGAAACCAAAGCAGGCGGTTTTTTCTTAAAATTATTTAAACAAGAGCAAGGTTTTTAAAAGGAATTCAGCCAATTACTTAGAGTTTTCTTAGTTTTGGTGAGTTGAGTGGGTTACAAAACTGTGAGCTATAAGAGCATATTACTGCTTTTATTAGTCATATTCTTGGCTTCAAATGCTTTCGCTGTGGTTTCAACGCCTGTAATAACAATTATTCAGCCTACAGGAATCGGCACCTCAACTGGCTCGATTGATGTAAACTTTAATGTATTCGATTTTGGCGCTGGTGCAACGTTTGACGGAAACATTTGGCTTTCAACCACTGCAGGAGGCTTTACTCATCTTATCGTTAATGATAATAATCTTCTTGATACAAATGTTGGCGTCGGTAAACTAAATTGTATAGATAAAGCAGGCATTGCCACCACTGGAATGAATTGCCACATAAATTTTGATACCAGAAAGTATGCAAACCTTGATGGCAACTACTTTATTGATTTTAATGTAACTGATGATGCCGGTACAATGGGCATTGGTTCATCCCTTACTTTCATGATAGACAATAATGCGCCGACAATAACTATAGCTTGGTATTCTGAATGGGCTAATACTTGGAAGACTACCTGTTATGACATCAACTTTGCTTGTAATGACGGCAATGGTTCTGGCTGCCAGTCTATTAATCATACTATTGACCAGAATCCAGCCGCAACAGTTTCCCTTGGCGCATTGACTGTATATGGCAGTGCAGAAGACCCCCAATCATCAAGATACCTGATGTGCAGTTTTACTGATGGCAATTGGGCAATAGACTTTAACGCAACTGATAATGCTGGCCTGACAAATGACTTGAACAGGATTTTTTATTTGTATGATAGTACTGCACCGAATAACTCAGGCGCTTCAACTGACTTTACAGCTGATGTCAACCAGACAGGCGCAAGTTCAACTGACAGGTTTGTTGGAATAGACCAGAACATCAGGCTAAGGATAGCTAAATTGCCTGATACATCTATTCAGACTTCTCCGTATGTTGACGTGAATGTATTGTTTACTGACATTAACTCTGCCAACACGACTGTTTATAAAACGACTGCGCTGGCTGACGGAAATTATACCATTGACTATAACATGGGCAACTTTGACATTAACTTCACGACAAAATATGTTACTATCAGGATTAGAGACCAGGCAGGAAACCAGGTTGACAGGAACATCCTGAACCCGATAATTCCTTATACCATGACAAGGCCAACCGGCTTGGACAATAACTCGACTAACTTCCAGACAGTGACTAACTTTGAGGCAATCTCTAATTTGATTTTCGCGAAAAGCGGCTTAGGCCAAATAAAGTTCACTCAAGATGTTAATATAGGCACTTACGCGCAGGCAGAAAAATTAATGCAGTTGGAGAACGCGTTAAGCATTTCACAGACAGGCCCTGACAACAAGGACATGAACGTTACAATCAACTCGGCAGTGTTTGCTGACATCAACAAGGCAGCATTAATCAGCATGTACGGGCTGCCCAAGAACCTGTCTTCAACGCCGAGGATTGCAAAAGATGATGGAAATTGCGGCAGCTTCTGTACCGGCATCAGTTATAATTCATCGACTGGAGACCTGAACTTCAATGTAAGCCAGTTCTCGGAGTATGATTCTGACACTAATGCCCCAGTATTATCCGGGGCAGGGCCAACGACAACCCAGACCGCTGCAAGCTTTAACTTGGTTTTGACTACAAACGAGGCTGCAACCTGCAGGTACGGCACCTCAGACGTTAATTATGATTCAATGACTTCCTCGACAACAAGCCTTGGAACAAGCCATTCATGGAGCCTAGCAGGCCAGATTAGCGGAACCACAACTTATTACTTCGAGTGCAGGGACAAAGTATCAAATGATGCTAATACTTCTTTAAGCGTTACAGTATCAATAGCCAGCACAACAGGCGGGTCAAACCCACCAGTGATTCCACCAACTACTACCCCGCCACCGGAAGCGCCTTCTATCACGCCACCTACTACGCCAACGGTTGTTGCGACTGAAACAAATGTCATTCCATTAGCAATTGCTGGAGAGACTGTCAAAGTGCCGATTGAGACTGCTGGAATTGGAGTGACTCAGTTACAGATTGAATTAGCTAATGCAGTTTCTAATGCAAGCGTTACGCTTTCGGTGATTGAAACACCGCCTGCTGAAACTGGCAGCCTGGCAATAACGGTTGTGCCAGCTACTGGAGGCATGGGAGAGACTGTCGCACCTAAAGTCTATCAGTACTTACAGATAGAGAAACAAAATATTACTAATGAAGACATTACCAAGGCAACTATTGGCTTTAAGGTTGAAAAATCATGGTTGCAAGCGAATGGCTTGAATGCAAGCGATGTTGCATTGTATAGGTTTACGAATGAATGGAATGCATTAAACACTTCATTTGCTTACGAGACAGCAGACGCAATATTTTATACTGCTGTAACGCCTGGATTCAGTTACTTTGCGATTGGAGAAAAGCCTAAAGTAGAAGCAGCTCCAATGCCTAGAGTCATTACTGAAGAGCCGATTGTGCCTGTTGAAGAAATTGCTCCTACCGGCTTGTTGCCGATTCTTCCAGCAGTTATTCCTGAAGCAGCCCCAGTTGATTATAGTTCATTAGTTGCAATAATAATCATTATCATAGTCGTTGGCATTGCTGTTTACTTGATTAAAGAGAAAAAACTTTAACTGAATTCATTGACTGTTTTTTAATAGACTATTTCTTTTAAATTCTTTTTGTTTAGTTCGTTGAATGCCTATACTGTTTGAGTGTTTTTAAACTGGTTCTGGCTTTAAGACAGTTATATGCAATTAAGCCGTTTAAACAACGAAGAATGCATTGCCTGCGAAAAGAATTGCTTGAAAGCATGCCCTACTGGATTGACTGATTTAACTGCTTTTAATTGCAGGCATTGCCTGCCTGAAAAAGCCGCTTGCTTACAGGCTTGCGGTAAAAAAGCTTTTGCCAGGGTAAGCCAGGGAGTTTTAAGCATTGATGAAAAGAAATGCATTGGCTGCGGAGCTTGCGTTAACGCCTGTGAATTTAATGCAATACAGCTTGTCAATGGAAAGGCAAGGAAATGCGATTTATGTTATGCTAATGGCTTTAAGGCAAAGTGCGTTGAAGCCTGCGTTAAAGAAAACTTAGGCATTGAAAAAAATGAGTTTGAAGCAAGCGAGGCAGGCAAGCTGATTGGCTGGGTTATTGAAAAGCAATGTGAAAGATTCAATAAGGTTGTTTCAAGCAATGCATCCACTAGGGATATTATTGAATTAAAGAACGGCGAGCGGGTTTATTTTTTGAAGGGCTTTCCTGAATTCAGCGTCGAAGAAGCTAGAATAATTAATTCAGTGCGTAGAAAATTCCAGGAAAAAAACGAGCCTGGCAGGAAAGCATTGGAAAAAGAGTTAATTGATTACTTGAATGAAGCTGACTTGTTTGTTGATGAAGAACAATTTAATTACCTAGTTAAGGCAATTGAGTTGACTGCTTATGGCTATGGCCCTTTGACAACATTGCTTGAGGATGAAGAGCTTGAAGAAATTGCCTTGATTGGTTCTGGAAAGGAAAAAAAAGCAAGGGTGTTTCACCGAAGCTTTGGATGGCTTGAAACTAACTTGTTTTACTGTAATGAAGAGGAAATAAAGAACCTGATTAACAAGCTTGGCAGAAAGCATGGCAGGAGAATTACCTTGCAGGAGCCTTGCCTGAATGCCTGGCTTGAAGGAAACCTGAGAATGCATGCAGTCATTCCGCCGGTTGCTTTCAGCGGTTCTTGCATTACTATCAGGAAGTTCAGCTTGAAGCCAATGACTTTAATTGACTTGATTAATTATGGCACAATCTCTTTAGAGGCAGCTGCTTTTCTCTGGCTTGCCTTACAGGCTGACTGTAATGCATTAATCTGCGGCAACACCGGCTCTGGAAAAACGACTACATTGAATGCATTGTTTTACTTCATCCCAAGGAATGAAAGAATCATTGTTGTGGAGGAAACGCCTGAAATCAACCTGCCTCACAAGCACTTGATTAAATTGAATGTCGTTGAAGGGCTTGGCATCAAAATGAAGAATCTGATATGGCATTCATTGAGAATGAGGCCTGACAGGATAATTGTAGGCGAGGCAAGGACTGAAGAAGAGACTAAAGCATTCATTGACACTGTCTTGGCTGGACAGGGAAAAGGAAGCTATGCTACCTTTCATGCAAGTTCAAGCATTGAAGCTTTAAGCAGGCTAAAGAGTTATGGCGTTAATGAAATGGACTTGAATGCAATTGACTTGATCATAGTGCAAAAACGCTGGACAAGGCATGACTTGAAAGCAGGAAAACGAACGGAGCAAAGGAAAATAATTGAAATCACTGAAGCGGGAGTTGAAGGCAATAAAGCAATTGCAAGGGAATTGTTTGAGTTTGATTACTCAAAGAATTCATTAAAGAAAACCGGTGACGGAAGCAAGGTAATGCAGAGGATAATGCAAGCATTTCAATTGAATGAAAAGCAAGTTGGAAAAGAGTTAAAGCAAAGGCAAAAAACATTATTGCAGGCAAGGCATTTGACTGCTGAAGAATTGTTTAATGTTTTAAGCGCTTGAAAGGGATAAAATGATTCCAGCAATAGAAAAAAATATTTTTTACTCAATCGCTGTATTGCTGGGTGTGTGGTTTGCTTCGGCATTGGTTTTTGAAGAGCTTTTCTACAGCTTTGTTTTCAGCTGTTTTATTGGATTTCTTGCCTTTATTGCATTGAATTATTACCCACTTCATTTGAAGAAAGAAAAAACAAGCGCTTTTGAAAAATTCCTGCCGTTTGCTTTATTGCAGGCAAGCATTGAATTGAATCTGGGCTTGGGCTTTGAGGAAGTAATGCAAAGCATCAGCAAAAACAATTACGGCATATTATCAAAGGCTTTCAAGAAAGCCTTGAAAGAAACAAGGAATGGAAAAGCAATGCAGCAGGCTTTAATTGATTTAAGCAATGAATTTGACTCACTGGTTGTTAAAAGGGCTTTAAGCCAATTGACTGCAGTTTACTGGCATGGAAATAAAAACAATGAAGCTGAGTCGTTGAAGAGTTTAGGCAATGAAATTCTTTCAAGGCAGAAAATCGAGGCAAAGGAATTCTCTAATAAAATGGTAATGGCTTCACTGTTGTTCATTGCCGTCAGCGCAATCATTCCAGCCTTATTTCAGGCATTCGTTGTAGTTGGCTCGATGATAATGGATTTAAGCTTGAGCCCGTTACAGGCTCTCTTGATTCCAGTAATTGCTTTTCCGTTAATTGACTTGGCAGTGTTGTTATTCATTAAATCAAAAACTCCGTATTTCCTGAGAGGAGACTAACATGCTTCAATTAATTGAACCTTATCTGTTGGAAAGGAGAAAAAAAAGAATTGAGGAATTAATGCCTGATGTCTTGTTTCAGGCAAGCTTGTTTTCCGGAACAACGCCGATGGAAAAAATAATGGAATTCATTGCCCAGGCAAACTATCCGATTGTTTCAAAAGAGTTCAGGCAGGCATTGAATGAGGTTGAGAAAGGAAAAAGCGTTGAAGAAAGCCTTAAAGGCATTGCCAGGCGAAACAAAAGCCAGGTAATTGACAGGACAATTAATTTATTGATTCAAGGCTATAGAAGCGGTGCTGAAATGAACCAGGTATTCAAGGAATGCGCTGAAGACATTCTAGGCATGCAGCAAATAACAAGGGAGAGAAATGCCGCAATGCTGATCGAGAAATACACTTTGTTTTTTGCAGGAGGCTTATTAGTGCCGGCAGTCCTTGGATTGGTTGCAGGCTTGGTTAAAAAACTTGATTTCACTGGGCTACAAAGCCTTGACTTGGGATTAAGCAATCCATTAAGAGGCTCGTTGCTTGAAAACGCCTTGCTTGGCAACCAGGTTTACATCATAGAGTATGCTTTGATTGCAAGCGCCTTTATTGCATTGCAGGAAAACCATCCAAAGAAAGCAATAGTTTATGCCTTGATTTTATTGCCAGCTGCATTAATTGCTTATTATTTAGGCGGCTTTTTAATGGGCTGAAAAAGTTAGCCGAACGATTGTGCTTTTTTCTTTTTGACTGGGAGTCTACTTTTTCTTTTTTGCAAAAAAGAAAAAGGAGTTCATTTGTAGAACTCAATGACTTTAATGCCCTTGCCTTTACTTGCCTCGAATGGAAGCCATTTAAAGCTGATTGGCAGTTCAGACATTCTTTCAATCAATAAATAACGCCTGTTTTGTTCTTTTTTAAACTGGATTGAGCCGTCTGTAATGCTTTCCAGCTTAGCAAGAACTCTCTCGTCTAAAGCGTCTGGCTGGACTTCGATTAATGCAGTGACTTGTTTTTTTCTCAGGGTGAGGAATAATTGCTTTAAGAATTCAAAGACGCGTTCTTCTTTTACCCCGATGAATACTGATGAAAGGTTTTCAAAAACAAGCCTGATGTTTTTTCCGTCAAGTTTGTCAATAAACTGGTTTAATTCAATCAGTAAGTCCATCAGGGAAAAATAGTTTCCTTGAATGAATTCAGTTTTTTTTGTTATTATGCCTTCAAAGACAAAGAAGTTTATCCTGCTTAAATCCAATGATAGGTTATATAGTTTCATGACTTCAATGGCATGCAATGGATTCTTGTTTGGAATAATGTAAATGTTGTTGTCTTTTTCTTTCATTCCTTGAAGCATGAACTCCCTAAGCAACAGAGTCTTGCCAGTGCCTACCTTGCCCTTGCATAAGACGATGAAGCCTTTGGGCATGCCGCCTGAAAGCTGCTT